>Ga0233427_10005373_pt1 | contig 10209 bp, 7 predicted proteins | sample SI_118_April2016_5_FD_179885 | JGI IMG/M metagenome (GOLD analysis project Ga0233427, IMG submission 179885) | Seawater microbial communities from Saanich Inlet, British Columbia, Canada - SI_118_April2016_100_MG | ecosystem: Environmental > Aquatic > Marine > Inlet | place: Canada: British...
ATTGTATACTTAGGAGGAACATTATTTGAGGCATTTGTTATTAGAGGAATGTATGAAGATTACAAAAAACTACTAAGAAAATGGGACTTAAATATGTGTGAAGTGTCTGATGGAAGCATAGAAATGAATCACATTGAAAAATGCAATTATATTAAAGATTTATCCAAAGAATTTAGAGTAGTATCAGAAGTAGGGTCTAAGGATGAAAAAAAACTCATTGCACCATACAAGTGGATTGAATTGATGCAAAAAGAATTAGAGGCTGGAAGCTGGAAAGTAATTGCAGAAGCTCGTGAAGGTGGAAATGTTGGAATATTTAACAAAGGTGGAGATGTGCGATCTGATTTAATTGATGAAATTTTGACTAAAATACCAAATGATAAAATATTATGGGAAGCTCCAAGGAAACCACAACAAGTTTGGTTTATAAAACTTTTAGGACCAAATGTAAATCTAGGAAATATTGGTTGGCAAGAAGTTATTCCTTTGGAAACATTAAGAATTGGACTTAGAGGTGATACATTCTTTGATTATTTAAGTAACAATGAATAGCATACTGTTTTACGCCATACTTTTAAGCTTACTCCCTATTGCTGAAATCAGAGGGGGAATTCCTTACGCTATCGCAAACAATATTAACCCTTTTATCGCATATTTTATTTGTGTTGGGGCTAATGTCCTAGCTTTTCCAATCGTTTTTTTCTTTTTAGAATTCTTACATCCATTATTTTTAAAAATTGATTTATATAAAAATCTGTTTGATAAATTTGTAATAAAAACAAGAGAGAAGCTAAATGATAAAATCAAAAAATATGGATTTTGGGGATTGATGTTATTTGTAATGATTCCTCTCCCAGTAACTGGAGCTTATACAGGTAGTTTTGCTGCCTGGCTCTTTAACATACCAAAGAAGAAAGCATTTCTATCAGTAGTACTTGGTGTTGTTATTTCTGGAATAATCGTTACAACTATTATGCTTACAGGAATTGAAGCCTTTCAATTTCTATTAAAAGACATTAAATGAGAACTTTTGGCTTAATTGGAAAAAGTCTTTTACACTCCTTTTCTAGCAGCTATTTTAATGAAAAATTTTTTAAAGAAGAAATTAATAACACTGAATATCTGAATTTTGAATTAAAAAGCATTGCTGATTTTCCAAGATTAATTGCAGAGAATAAGCTCTCAGGACTTAATGTTACAATTCCATACAAAGAAAGTATTATTCCTTTTTTAGATGATTTAACTGATGATGCAAAAAATATAGGTGCTGTAAATACAATTCAATTTATTGATGGAAAAACTATTGGTCACAATACTGATTGGATAGGTTTTTCAAAGAGCATTAAACCTTTATTAGGAGATAAAAAAACAGCTCTTATTTTAGGTAATGGAGGTGGAGCAAAAGCAATTAAATTCGCATTAAATAAGTTAAATATTAAGCACAAAACAGTTACTAGAAATGCCTCATTTGATTATTTAGATATAACAACAGAAACAACTGATTATTATACTATTATAATTAACACAACTCCCTTAGGAACACATCCAAAAATACTTGAATTTCCTAAAATAAATTATACAGACTTAAACTCAAAAAACTTATTATTTGATTTGATTTACAACCCAAATGAAAGTCGATTTTTACAATATGGAAAAGCAAAAGGAAGTGAGATAAAAAACGGCTTAGAGATGCTGCAAATTCAAGCAGAAGAAAGTTGGAACATTTGGAATCTGTAAGTCGTTAAATATTAGTAAATTTGCAATCAAACATTACGAAAAGTGAACGAAAATAAAGAACAAAATCTTACAGAAGAAGTTTCTACTCCTACAACAGAAACTACAACAATTAATAACTCTGAATTAAGTATAGAAGAACTCATCATAAGAATTGATGACTTGTCAGAAAACATTAACCCATACTCTGTATCAAAAGAAATTGAAGAAATCAAATCTTTATTTTACTCCAAACTTAAAACTGAGCAAAAAGAGGAAGGAGCTCAAATAGCATATGAGATAGTAGATGTAGTTGAACTATCTGAAAATACAGAAGTAAAGGAAGTAAAAAAACCTTTACATCCACTAGAAGTAAAATTCAAACAATCCTTTGGTAATTACAAAAAAATTAAGTTCGAATATAGGAAACAAAGAGAAGAAGAGGAAAAGAAAAACTTAAAAACTAAGCAACAAATTATTACTGATATAGATAAACTAACTCAAGAGGACGAGTCAATAAAAAAGACTTTTGAGCATTTTAGAATCCTACAAGAACAATGGAGAAACACTGGACATGTTCCTCAAACTGAGAACAATAACCTTTGGCAATCCTACCATCATCATGTTGAGTTGTTTTATGATTTTATTAAACTCAATAATGATTTAAGAGATTTAGATTTCAAAAGAAACCTTGAAGAAAAAACTGCAATTATTGAAAAAGCAGAAGCTTTACTAGATGAGAAATCATTAAATACTATGCATGGTTCTTTACAGGAATTGCACGAACATTGGAAAAATGTAGGGCCAGTGGAAAGAGAAGAAAGAGAAAATATTTGGGAGAAATTCCAAGAAATAAGCAGAAAATTAAATAAGAAAAGAAACGACTATTTTACTAAGAGGAAAGAGATAGATGCTGATAAATTAGCAAAAAAAGATGCAATTTGTCAAAAAATTATTGACTTAACTAAAGAAAACTCAACTTCACATAGCAAATGGCAATCACTTACTAATCAATGCAATGATCTTGAAAAAGAATGGAAAGGAATTGGTAGACTAGGAAAAACAGACAACAAAACAGCTTGGAATAATTTACGAACTGCTCTAAATGAGTTCTATAATAAGAAGAATGCTTTTTACAAAGAAAAGAAAGAGGAAGTAAAGGAAACATTAAATACAAAAATTGCAATTGCAGAAAAAGCTGAAGCATTGCAAAATAGCACAGATTGGCAAGGAACTGGAAATGCACTAATCAAACTTCAAGAAGAATGGAAAAATTCAAGTTTTGCTCCAGCTAAGCAATCTAATGAGATATGGAAAAGATTTAGAACTGCATGCGACACCTTCTTTAATGCCAGAAAAGCACACTACAAAGAATTAGATAAAGAAAAAGAAGGAGCTTATACTGAGAAGGCTAACTTACTGAAGGAAGTAGAAAGTTTTAAAGCATCTTCTGACACAAAAGAAGATATTAAGAAATTAAAAGAGTTCAGTTCAAAATGGAAAACCCTAGGACATGTGCCTAGAAACAAGATGAAAATTAATGATCAATTTTTCACTTTACTAAACTCAAAATTTGAAGATCTAGGACTAAGCAAAAAAGCTTTAGCAAACGAACAGTACAAAAATAAAATTAGATCACTTAAAGGAAATGACAAAGCTGTTGAAGGCGAACAAAGATTTCTGAGAGGAAAAATTGATGCCCTTATAAAAGACATCTCTCAGTACGAAAATAACATATCATTCTTTGGGCATGGAAAAGGAACTGAACCTTTAAAAAAGCAAGTTGAGCAACAAATTGAAAAAGCTAAAAAAGAAATTGAAGAGTTGAAATCAAACTTGCAAATGCTAAAATAAAAGCACATGCAATTTAAACTGCAATCAGAGTTTTCTCCTACTGGAGACCAACCAACAGCAATTAAAGAATTAGTTGAAGGATTACAAGATGGTTCTAACTTTCAAACTTTATTAGGAGTAACAGGATCAGGAAAAACATTTACAATTGCAAATGTGATTCAAGAAGTGAATAGACCCACTCTTGTTTTAAGCCATAACAAAACTCTTGCAGCTCAACTGTTTAGCGAATTTAAACAATTTTTTCCTGATAATGCAGTAGAATACTTTGTATCCTATTACGATTACTACCAACCAGAAGCTTACATACCTAGCTCAGGAACTTTCATTGAAAAAGATTTATCAATAAATGAAGAAATTGAAAAATACAGACTCAACACCACTTCTACCCTCTTATCAGGAAGACAAGATGTAATTGTAGTTTCATCAGTAAGTTGTATTTATGGTATTGGAAACCCAGAAGACTTTCATAATGGAATAATTGATCTAGCAGAAGGGGATATTATCAGTAGAGATCAGTTTTTGCAAAAATTGGTATCAGCACTTTACAGTAGAACAACTGCCGAATTTACAAGGGGGAACTTTAGAATAAAAGGAGATACTGTTGATGTTTTTTTAGCACATAATGATATTGGATATAGAATTCATTTCTTTGGAAATGAAATAGAAGAAATTGAAAGTTTTAACCCAGAAAATGGCAAAATAATTGATACACTTGAAGAAATTAGGATTTTTCCAGCAAGTATATTTGTAGCTTCAAAGGACAAAATACATGGCGCAATTTCTGATATACAAGATGACTTACGCAAACAAGTAGATTACTTTCAGGAGATTGGACTGAGCACAGAAGCTAAAAGACTAGATGAGAGAACTCATTTCGATCTTGAAATGATTAAGGAATTGGGGTATTGCTCAGGAATTGAAAATTACTCACGATACTTTGATGGAAGGAAAGAGGGCAGTAGACCCTTCTGTTTATTGGACTACTTCCCAGATAATTTTCTGACAGTTATTGATGAAAGTCATGTAACCCTACCACAAGTAAGAGCAATGTATGGAGGTGATAGATCAAGAAAGAACAATCTAGTTGAGCATGGCTTCAGATTACCAGCTGCAATGGATAATCGCCCATTAAAATTTGAGGAATTTGAGATGATTAATCATCAAACAATATATGTTAGTGCAACTCCTGCTGATTATGAATTAGAAAAATCAGAAGGGATAGTTGTAGAGCAAGTAATTCGCCCAACAGGACTACTAGACCCCATAATAGAAGTCCGTCCTAGCAAAAATCAAATTGATGATTTACTAGAGGAAATTAGAATAAGAATAGAGAAAAAAGAAAGAGTTCTTGTTACTACATTAACAAAACGAATGGCTGAAGAATTCAGCAAGTATCTTACAAAATTTAGCATTAAATGTAGGTATATTCATTCTGATGTAGATACACTTGAAAGAGTAGAAATATTACACGGATTAAAAGAAGGAGAATTTGATGTACTTATAGGTGTAAATCTACTAAGAGAAGGATTAGATTTGCCTCAAGTAAGTCTTGTAGCAATAATGGATGCTGACAAAGAAGGATTTTTAAGATCAGAAAGAGCCTTAACACAAACTGCTGGTAGAGCAGCAAGAAACATAAACGGACTAGTAATCATGTATGCTGATAGAGTTACAGGATCAATGGAAAGGACAATAAAAGAAACCAACAGAAGACGGAAAAAACAGAAATCTTACAACAAAAAGAAAGGCGTTTCACCTCAACCATTACTAAAGAAAAAGGATAGTGAATTAGTACGAAACCTTAATCCATATAAAGTTACAACACCAATTTCTAAACCAATAATTGATTCATCATCAGTAGAGCAATTGCAAAAAATGGTAAAACACACTAAAAAAGAAATGGAAAAAATGGCAAAGAACCTTAACTTTATGGAAGCTGCACGATTAAGAGATGAACTACAGGAATTGGAGGAGAAACTAAAAAACAAGGCATAAAAAAAGCGAGCATTTTGCTCGCTTTTTTTCTATATTATATTTTGCTAATTAAGCGTTTACAATATTTTTAGCTACTGGTCCTTTTTCACCATCTCCAGGTTCGAATGCTACAGCTGCTCCTTCTTTAAGAGTTTTGTATCCTTCTACTTGAATTTCTTGAAAATGAGCAAAGTAGTCAGTTCCGTCTGAACCTTCAATGAAACCATACCCTTTACTTGCGTTAAACCATTTTACTGTTCCTTCCATAATTGTTTTTTTAAAATTTATTAATACTAGTGGGAACAACCCCACAAAACTGCTGCAAAGATAATAAAATATTTAATATAGCAACTTTTTAGTAGATACTAGAGTATTTTTCAATAACATAGCAATTGTCATAGGACCAACCCCACCAGGAACTGGCGTAATAAAGCTCGATTTCTTTGATACCTCATCAAAAGCCACATCTCCCAAAAGTTTCCAACCACTTTTTGTTTTATCAGACTTTACTCTTGTAATCCCTACATCAATAATGCAAACCCCATCTTTTACCATATCAGCTGTTACAAACTCAGCTTTACCAAGAGCAACTATCAAAATATCAGCTGTTTTAGTGATCTCTTTAAGGTTTTGGGTTCTACTATGTGTAAGAGTAACCGTGCAATTTCCTGGATTATTATTACGAGCCATTAAAATACTCATTGGTGAACCAACAATATGACTCCTACCTATAACTACACAATGTTTACCGGAAGTTTCTATCTTATATCTCTCCAATAATTCTAAAATACCAGCTGGAGTTGCTGGCAAATAAGTTGGTAAATTCAATGCCATTCTACCAATATTTGCAGGATGAAATCCATCTACATCTTTTATAGGATTGATAGTTTCAGTTACTTTCATTTCATCAATATGAGCAGGCAAAGGCAACTGGACAATTAAACCATCAATATCAGAATTATTATTTATCTTTTTAACCTCAGCTAACAACTCTTCCTCAGATACATCAGCATTAAAACGAACTAATGTAGAATCAAAACCAACTTTATTACATGCTTTTACTTTTGCATTTACATAAGTTTCACTTGCCCCATCACTCCCAACTAAAATAGCAGCTAAATGAGGTTTCTTTCCTCCACCAGCAACTAAGGAAGCAACTTTAATTGCAATCTCATTTTTTATATCGTTAGCTGTTTTTTTTCCGTCAAGTAATATCATTAGTTTTTTATTATTGGCTGTTGGTTTTACACACCCCTAACGCCTGTTTATAGAGAGGAATATTTCAAACATTTAATCTAAAGTCTAACATTTATGTACTAAAATCTACTATTTACATTCCAGGAATACCGCCCTTCCCTTTCATCATTTGCATCATCTGCTTTGCTCCACCACCTTGCATCATTTTCATCATTTTACCCATCTGACTGAATTGCTTAATCAATTGATTTACCTCAACTACTGTAGTACCACTTCCACTAGCAATTCTTTTCTTACGACTACCATTCAACAACTTAGGATTTTCTCTTTCTTTCTTTGTCATAGAATGAATAATTGCTTCAATTCCTTTAAAAGCATCATCATCCATATCAACACCTTTCATTGCTTTACCCATCCCAGGAATCATTCCAACTAAATCCTTCATGTTACCCATCTTTTTGACTTGCTGAATCTGTTTTAAGAAATCATCAAAACCAAATTGATTTTTAGCAATTTTCTTCTGAACTCTCCTTGCTTCTTCCTCATCAAATTGTTGCTGAGCACGCTCCACTAATGAGATAACATCTCCCATTCCTAAGATACGAGAAGCCATTCTGTCTGGATGAAAAACATCTAAGCCATCCATCTTTTCAGAAGTACCAATAAACTTAATCGGCTTATCAACTACTGAGCGTATAGTAAGTGCAGCCCCACCTCTTGTATCACCATCTAACTTTGTGAGAACTACCCCATCAAAATTTAACTTTTCATTAAAGGTTTTTGCAGTATTTACAGCATCTTGCCCTGTCATTGCATCAACTACAAAAAGAGTTTCATTCGGATTAACTGCAGATTTTACAGCTGCAATCTCTTTCATCATTTGTTCATCAATAGCCAAACGACCAGCAGTATCAATTATAACAACATTATGTCCGTTAGTTTTTGCATGCTTAATTGCTGCTTGTGCAATTTCAACAGGATTTTTATTTTCTCTATCTTGATATACATCAACACCCACTTGTTCAGCCAATACGCCAATCTGATCAATAGCTGCTGGACGATACACATCACAAGCAACCAATAACGGACGCTTGTTCTTTTTGCTTTTAAGCAATAAAGCTAATTTACCAGAAAAAGTAGTTTTACCACTACCCTGCAAACCAGCAATAAGAATAACTGTTGGAGAGCCATCCAAAGAAATATCAGATTGCTCGCTTCCCATGAGAGTAGCCAACTCATCTTTCATTATTTTGGTAAGCAATTGCCCAGGATCAATAGCTGTAAGCACCTTTTCACCCATTGCTTTTTCCTGAACTCTAGATGTAAATGATTTAGCAGTTTTAAAATCAACATCAGCCGCAAGTAGTGCCTTACGGATTTGTTTCATTGTTTGGGCTACATTAATTTCGGATATACTCCCTTGCCCCTTTAATACTTTAAACGCCTTATCTAGTTTTTCTGATAAATTCTCAAACATTTCTTTTTACTTTTTTAACTTTACAAAAGTAATGAATTCAATCATTACTCCACAACCACTCCATATAAATCAAAGTGGTCTGTTTTTTCAATCTTAATATTAGCAAAATCACCCATTCTTATATAGGTGTCATTTGCTTTTACTAACACTTCATTATCTACATCAGGGCTGTCAAATTCAGTTCTACCAATAAAGTAGTCTCCTTCTTTCCTGTCAAATAGCACTTTAAAAGTCTTGCCTATTTTCTTTTGATTTAATCCCCAAGAGATATGAGTCTGCAAGTCCATAATTTCTTCTTGCCTTGCTTTTTTCACTTCATCAGAAATATCATCTTCCAAAACATGAGCAGAAGTATTTTCCTCATGAGAATAAGTAAATACTCCTAGTCTATCAAATTTTGTATCCTGCACCCATTGTTTTAATTCCTGAAATCTTTCCTCAGTTTCACCTGGGTAACCAACAATTAAAGAAGTACGAATAGCCATATTAGGCACTTTTTCTCTGAAGGCTTTTAGCAAATCATTTGTCTTATGATGAGAAGTTCCTCTTTTCATAGACTTCAAGATCTCATCATTAATGTGTTGTAAAGGAATGTCAATATAATTACATACCTTGTCATTATTTCTAATCACATCCAACACATCCTGCGGGAACCCTGTCGGGAAAGCATAATGCAAACGAATCCACTCAATACCCTCCACTTTGGAAAGTTCAATTAGCAAATCAGCCAACCTTCTCTTTTTATAGATATCCAACCCATAATACGTTAAATCTTGAGCAATAAGAATCAATTCTTTTACCCCATTTTTGGCTAAGTTTTTAGCCTCAATTACTAACTGTTCAATAGGAGTAGATTTGTGCTTTCCTCTCATCAATGGAATAGCACAAAACGAACAAGGTCTGTCACAACCTTCAGCAATTTTAAGGTAAGCATAATGCTTAGGTGTAGTTGTTAATCGTTCTCCTAGTAATTCATGTTTATAATCAGCACCTAAAACTTTTAATAATTTTGGCAAATCAGTTGTTCCAAAATACTGGTCAACATTAGTTATTTCTCGTTCTAAATCTGGTTTATAACGCTCAGAAAGACAACCAGTAACATATAATTTATCGATACTACCCTCTTCTTTTCTTTCTGCTTGTTCTAAGATAGTATTGATAGATTCCTCCTTTGCATTATCAATAAAACCACAAGTATTTATCACAACAATATTAGCATCATCTTTTTCTGACTCATGCTCAACTTCCATTTTGTTGGCTGCTAATTGCCCCATCAAAACCTCAGAATCATACACGTTTTTAGAGCATCCTAAAGTGATAACATTAATCTTATTTTTCTTTGTTGATTTTGTTCTCATTAATTAAATAGTGAGTCTACAAACTCATTTTTATTAAACACTTGTAAATCTTCAACACCTTCTCCTACACCTATATATCGCACAGGAATTTGAAACTGATCAGAAATACCAATAACTACTCCACCCTTAGCAGTTCCATCTAATTTAGTAAGTGTAATAGAACTTACTTCAGTTGCTGCCGTAAATTGTTTTGCTTGCTCAATTGCATTTTGTCCTGTTGAAGCATCTAAAACTAACATTACATCATGAGGAGCATTAGAAATAACTTTAGTCATTACATTTCTAATTTTTCCTAACTCCCTCATTAAATTCACATTATTATGCAATCTTCCTGCAGTATCAATAATCACAACATCAGCACCACTAGCCTTAGCTGATTCAATAGTATCAAATGCAACAGCTGCTGGATCAGAACCCATGTCTTGTTTTACAATTTCAACACCTACTCTATCAGCCCAAATTACTAATTGGTCAACAGCAGCAGCACGAAAAGTATCAGCAGCACCTAACACTACTTTTTTACCTTGTTGTTTAAACTGGTGCGCTAACTTCCCTATTGTTGTCGTTTTCCCTACGCCATTAACACCAACCACCATAATCACATAAGGCCCATCAACTTTAGGGATTTCGTCATAA
>Ga0233427_10005375_pt1 | contig 10201 bp, 19 predicted proteins | sample SI_118_April2016_5_FD_179885 | JGI IMG/M metagenome (GOLD analysis project Ga0233427, IMG submission 179885) | Seawater microbial communities from Saanich Inlet, British Columbia, Canada - SI_118_April2016_100_MG | ecosystem: Environmental > Aquatic > Marine > Inlet | place: Canada: British...
ACATTCTATACGATTGTGGTGTGCAACAAAATACGGTGGATTGGATTTAGGAATCTTATTTGACTTTATATTAAATAGGAGAATAACTTTCTCATGAAATATAAAATAAAAACACTTGACTTTAACAAAATAAAGTCGTAAATTAAAAGGTTATGAAAAAGTTACAAATAGTAGCATTAAGCGACTCACACAACGCTACCAAACGAGTGGAGATACCAGATGGAGATATTCTTATCCACGCTGGCGATTTTTCGTTTCAAGGTATAGCGTCAGAAATTCAAGATTTTATAGAATGGATGAAAGAACAACCACATAAACATAAATTATGGATTGCCGGAAATCATGAGCTGGGGATAGAAGATTTTCCCGATAACGCAGAAGTCGTAGATAAAGAAACTGGAGCAACTTATATTCATGATAAAGTAGTAGAGGTAGAAGGACTTAAATTCTTCGGGAGTAGCTTTACACCAGAATTTAATAATTGGGCATTTGGATTAACAGATAGACAATCGAAAATCTTTTGGGAAAATGCTCCCGAAGCAGATGTAGTAGTTTGTCATGGCCCACCACATACAATTTTAGATTCAGTAACACCAGAGTATAAATATAAAAGACCACTTGGGTGTAAACACTTTTTAAGTTACATAGAGCGAGTTAAACCTAAAGTTGCAATTTTCGGACACATTCATGGTGGGTTCGGACACGAAACAATAAAATGGAATGATGATAGTGAGACTGAATGTTTTAACGTTTCCGTAATGAATGAGCAATATCAACTAACAAATCCAGTAACCATTATAGAAATATAAATGCCAAAATACACTCACGTAGATAAGGGATTAGATGTATTAAAGGAAATAGGTGTAGTAAGTAAATGGAATTATGAACCAACTAAAAATGTATATGTAGTTCATGATGGAAATACAAATGGTATCCCAGCAAAGTTATACGACGCTGATAAACTTGCATTAGAAAACCCAAGTGGAATATACTCAACCATAATTTCAGACTTCAATATTAATGAAGAAGGCAAGGGATTTTTCTATACAGTAAAACGAAAATTAAAAGAGTTGTATAATGTTATTATGACACACAATGTTAGTGAAGAAGGTTGGCAAGATTTAGTACCAGTTAAGAGTGTGGAGGTTGACAAAGATCAACAAGAATCACACCAACTATTACAAAAATTAATGGATGATGGAAAAATTTCAAAGCAAGATATGTTAAGATGTAACGAGTTATGGAAAAAATACAAGAAAAATTAGATAAGTTATTACGAAGAATTATATTCACTACTTCTTCATCTCAAGCAATAGTTGAACGAGGTGATATTCTTCGGGTTAAGTCTATGATTGGATGCTATCCAACTACACCAATTATAGCAAGAGATATGATAGAATGTAACAGACTTTGGAGGAAATACAAATGACACAAGACACAGAAAAATATTACACCGACTGCGTATGCGGTTGCTCAACAATCCGTTTAACACTATGGAAAGATTGGACTGATGATGTAGAAATTTCAATGATGAGATATAGAAATTGGGGAGACTCAACTTGGAAACAACGACTATCTTATATTTGGAGAGCACTATGGCACGGTGAATTAAGTGAAGATAGTATTCTGTTAAGTAAAGAAGAAACTAAAGCATTAGCCATACAGTTAAATAAATTTCATAAACAAATGAAAAAAACTACTTGACTTTTACATTTATTTGTCGTATATTACAGTGTAATGAAAAAGGAAAATAAAATGAGTTACAATAACAGTCCATTGAATACTAAAAACAGAATAAACTTTGTTACTAATGAGAAACCAGTATTAGAGTTCATTGATAAAAATAGAGTGTGGGGGATGTAATGAAACGGCAACATGGCTTTCACACAAACGTAATACTGAATACTATGTGTATGATGGCAAATGCGAATTATAATGATATTGATATGCAAGAAGATGGTTGGTATTTTAAACATACGTGGAGTGAAGAAACAGAAAAAGAATTTAAAACTTGGATGATAAATTATATCCACAAATTAAAACCAGCACAACGAGAATTATATGGTAGAAGTTATATGAAAAAAGATGATTGTGAGAAGGCAGTAGATATGTTCATGTTATCATATGGGTGGTGTAATAAACAACCACAATGGTATAAGGAGAAACAAAATGTCAAAAGAAAAGGCAATTGAACTATTGAAAAAAGGTGCCGATGTTTCAAGTTTTGGCGACCCTGTAGAATGGCAAAAAAAAGACAGAATTGAACGTAAAATTAATGTAACGAGTGAAGGAGTTACTTTTAGTAAAGGTAAAGGTAAGTTTACCGTTAAACGTGAAGATGAAGGAATACCAAAAGTGGGATTGGAAGCATTTAATGATTTAGCAGAATCACATGAAGCTCACGTCCACCAAGTAAAAAAATTAGAAGAAGATTTATTGGGTATAATACAATGGGTACAAGATACTTGCAGTGAAATGGATTTACAAACTAAAACAAATGAAGAAATATTAAAGGAGTATTATGCAGACAGTAGAGATTGAAGAACTAATCCCATATATGAATGAAACTCCTATAGCCGAGCAAACATTTATAGATGGTGGATTCAAACGAACAGATGTATCTATAGAAGAAAGTGGTGAAGATACACCATCACATTACTATACGTATGAGTTTGGTGACTCATACGACCCAGTATTAATGTCTACTGAAGATTTCACTGGAGTAAATATATTTAATCTCACAGAAGATTATAAAACTTGGTACACTGAAGGAGAATTAGACCTACTTTTTATGCTGTTTCTAAAAGAAGATAGTGAAGAAAACTAAAATAAATTGGTTAAACGTATTTATGTGGTTAGTAGTTATACCAACATTTTCTTTAATGTTTTGGTATGGAGTGATATACTTATTTAAGTGTATATTTTAATAAAGTTGTAAAAGAAGGAATAGTGATAAATGATGGAGATTGGCTCCCACATCAAAAAGAAATGGTAAAATATAACAAGTTATGGAGAAAATATGAGTGAATTTTCAGGATGTAAAGAAGAAGATTTCGAACCTTTGGTAGAATCGTATAAAAAAGAAACGAAATTAAAGAAGTATTTAAACACACCTAAGATGAAGAAATTGCACAAAGAGGCGATGAAATTTCAAGGTGGAGATAAAGTAATTAAAATGGTAAAAGACCAAGCAGACGCATAATGAAACGAGCTCTAACATACGATGATGTAAATATAGTTCCAAAGTATTCGGAATTAGAATCTCGTGGAGATGTAAAACTCAATACACGATTTACTAAGAATACAGAAATAACTATTCCAATAGTTGCTTCACCAATGGACACCGTAACTGAATTAGATATGGCACGAGAAATGATGGAATTGGGTGGTGTAGGTATTGTTCATAGATTTATGTCTATTGAAAAACAGGCAAAAATGATAAATGAATTATGTTATATGCCTGGAACTGAACATATTATAGTAAATAAAGCTTCACCAAGATGTGCAGCTGTGGGAGTTACTGGAGATTATTTAGAACGATCACAAGAATTATTTAATAACGGATGCAATGTTCTACTTATAGATGTAGCACACGGGCACCATAAACTTGTAGGAGAAGCAATTGAAGAAATCAAAACCAGATTGGAACAAATCGAAGTTATTGCTGGCTCAGTTGCAACAGGAGAAGCGACTAAATACTTATGTGAAAAAGGAGCGGATGCGATTAGGGTCGGAATTGGGAACGGATCATTATGCGAAACTCGTATTAGAACGGGTGTTGGGATTCCCCAAGTTTTTGCTATTATTGATTGTGTATCCATTGCAGATGATTATAACGTTCCCATTATTGCTGATGGTGGTGTTCGTAATATCGGTGATGTATGTAAAGGACTTGCTTGTGGGGCTGATACGATTATGTTGGGCTCCCTTCTCTCGGGTACTAAGGAAACTCCAGGCACGATAGAGAAAATAGGCAAGTGGCCAAACGAACAATTACATAAAAAATATAGAGGTTCAGCATCGCTGGACTCAAAGAAATCAAGAGGTCATAATAAAAATGTTGAAGGAAATCACAAAGTTATTCCATACAAAGGAAAAGTTAAACGAATCATTAACGATATACAGGATGGAATTCGTAGTTCTTTCAGTTATGTTGGGGCTAACACTATTGATGAGTTTCATTCTAAAGTAGAATTAATGGAAGTTACTATGGCTGGAAATCTGGAAGGAAAACCACATTTACTCACTACTTAATAGGTAAATAGTAAACATTTGTGGAGATAATAATATGGATATAGAAGAAATAATACGTCAATTAGAAGAATCAATCGAATTAGAAGAATGGTCGATGGTAGAAATGGTTCTTGAAAAAATACGTGAAGAAGGTGCAGATAATCCTCTTGATGATTATAGTGAAGAAGATATTTGGGGTACATAAATATGGGGCTGAATGGTATCGACAGATGTTATTCAACAACAGAGTGCAGCAGAGTTTGAGTAAGACTCGTAAAAAAAGACTCAACAACCAAAATAGCGATAAATCGCTTGCCGGGTTAGTAATCGATTGGCACTTAGCCAATACTGAAATGGGATTTGACAATTTTGTCGAACCAATGATTTCTGATTACCAACCAACTTACGCAAACGCATAGGTTCTTGGGTAGTCTAACACCCGAGCATAAAATAAGTTAGACGAACAACTCTTTTGTATTAGAGTATAAAGAAATATCAGTTAAACCTATCTGAGTAAATAGGGATATGGTGGGTTTGTTGGTACACTACCGATTTGGAATCCAACTAAGCTGTGAATGACTCTTTGAAGAAAATAGACTGGACGTGGGTTCGAATCCCACCAGCTCCACTAAAAAAAGTAAGAAACGAAATTTTGAATGATATTTATAATAAACATATAGGAGAGATATGAAATTTTTTAATAATCAGGGTGTTTTGGCCTTTATTCTTTTAACAGTATTTACTAATGGATTTGTTTCCATTAACATATTGGAAAAGAATAAGAGATATTATACTTCTTTAATGAAAACTATTACAGAAGAAAATATCAAATTAACTGCAACTCTTGCTGAGTTAAAAAGTGAAGGTATGGACGTGATAGTAACTATGTATCAACCAGTTCGTGGACAGACTGATTCTACACCGAACATTCTCGCAGATGGAACGCGTATAAAGACGGAATTAGCGTCTAATTATAAATTTATAGCGGTGAGTAGAAATCTTCTGATACGACATGGTGGTTGGTTAGATTATGGTGACTTCGTTCTTTTAAAAGGTACAGATGGGAAAGATGGAGTGTATCAAGTTAGAGATACTATGAACAAACGATGGGTAAATCGCATTGATATATTAGAAAACGTTGGAGTTAAACCTTATAAGTTTACAGAAGCAACATTACATAAAACAGATTTAGTAGCCACGAAAGAGCTAATAAATCAATAATTAATTAGGTTGTATTTGAAAAAGTATTATTACGAGAGGTCAAATCTTCTCGAATCAGAAGTTAATTTAAACTTCGAACAAGTGTTATACATGGATGATATATCCACTACGACGTGGATAGATCAACTTCGCACATTTATATTAAATGAATGGGACGATAAAGGTATTCCGCCAACTATCGGCCAATATTCTTATGATTTGAAAAAGAACTTTAGGAAACTAAGGGATTATCCTTTACATCAAGGAAGTAAGGAATTTCTAAAATATGATGATAGTGATAATCAAGATGTTATAAAAAATTATAATAAACATGCAAGTGGAATCAATCAGTTTTTTCCAACTATGTTAAAAACTCGTGTGAATAATGGTTCTATTTATGATTGGTTTACAGAAGAATATAAAGATAAGTTTCAAAAAGTTATTCGTAGAATTATTAAACGAGATTCAATGTATAATTTTTCTAAATGTATTCCCATCGGAGAAGAAATACACGGTGAATGGTTTGTTGTACAACAAAAGAAAGTATCTAATCCAGAGTATTTAACATTAACTACAAGTGAAGTAAAAGAACTTGAATTTAAACAAAGAAGTAATGTAACAGAATATGATGATGAAAAATATTCTTATTTTATTAGAAAATTTAAGTTAGGACAGAAAATATTTCCCCCAGGTATTCAAGCATTCAGATTAGGACTTGGACAACCAGCTGTAAACTTCCCACCATTGACGGCAAGATATTTGTATGAAAGATATACAGAACACATTGAACAAGACACACCATTAAATATTTACGATCCTTCAAGTGGTTGGGGTGGTCGTATTCTCGGAGCTATGTCATCATTCAAACGAATTCATTATATTGGAACTGATCCTAACACGGATAATTATATAAATGAGTTAGGTAAGACAAGATATGAATATGTGGCAGACTTTTTTAATACGGAAGTATTAGAAACAAACAATTTTTGGGAAGAAGAAAAAAATACATATCATTTATTTCAAGATGGAAGTGAATTCATTGGGAACAATCCAGAGTTTCAGACGTATAAGAATAAGTTAGATTTAGTTTTCACATCACCACCATACTTTGACAGAGAGCAGTATAGTGAGGACGAAGAACAAAGTTATAAGTTATATCCTAAGTATGATAATTGGAGAGACAATTTTCTTAAACCCACATTAACTACAGCATTTGAGTATTTAAAAAATGATAGATATTTGTTATGGAATATAGCCGATATTAAAATAGGTAAAAAATATCACCCGTTGGAACAAGATAGTATTGATATTGTAGAATCTTTAGGTGGAGAATATCAAGGTAAATTAAAAATGTTAATGACAAGAATGATTGGATTAGAACCAAAGAATGTAAAAAATTCTGTTAAGGTTAAAGGTGAACATTACAAATATGAACCAATTTTCATTTTTTATAAAGGGTAATATATGATACTATGGTTCACAGGACAACCGGGGTCTGGTAAAACAACACTTTGTAATGAAATAAAAGAAAAAATACTATACTCACATCATTATTTAAAAGATAAAATAATTCATATTGATGGTGATGATTTGAGAGATGTATTGGATAATAAAGATTACTCAGAAAAAGGTCGTAGAAAAAATATTCAATTTGCTATCAATATGGCAAAAGTAATGGACGACAAAGGTTATTTAGTTATTGTATCTATGGTATCACCATATAGAGATCAAAGAGAAAAATTAAAATCAAATAGAAATATAACAGAGTTCTATCTTCACACAACGGAGATACGAGGTAAGGAAGATTATTTCGTAGAAGAATACGAACAACCAATACAGAACTATGTAAATATAAATACAGACAAACCAATAGAGGAGTGTGTAGATGAAATACTCGATGTTTATCGGCAGATGGCAGCCGTGGCATGATGGTCACCAATGGTTGATTGACCAAAGACTTAAAGAAGGCAAGAATATTTTAATATGTATTCGAGATGTGTTACCTGATGAAAAAAATCCATATACTTGTGAAGAAGTTTATGATAATATACAACAACAATTAAGAGAATTTATAGATGGGGGTGTAATTAAAGTTATGATTATACCAGATATAGAAAGTGTAAATTATGGTAGAAATGTCGGTTATGAAATAATAGAACACTTTCCACCACCAGAAATTAAAGAAATTAGTGCAACAAAAATAAGGAATGAAAAATAAAATGAAAGAATTAACTCCAGAACAAATCCAAGAGAATTGGAATAAGTTAATCCAATTAGTTGAAGATACTTTTGAAGGAGAAAGAAAAGAAAATCTTTTGAAGATGTATGAATACTTCGAGGATAGAATGTGTGTAGCACCAGCAAGTGGTAAACCAAATTATCATTATTGTCATATTGGTGGTTACACGGAACACGTATTACATGTGGTGGAAACGGCAAAGAAATTAATGAAAGTCTATCAAGAGATTGGGGCAGTGATTGATTTTAATGAAGAACAACTTGTATTTTGTGCACTACACCACGACTTAGGTAAAGTAGGTGATTTAGATCATGAATATTATTTACCACAAGATGACGATTGGAGAAGAAAGAAATTAAATGAGTGGTTTACTCATAATCCAGAGTTACAATATATGAGTGTTACCGATAGGGCAATATGGTTACTACAACATTTTGATATTAAAATTTCTCAATTAGAATTTTTAGCAATAAAGGTAAGTGATGGAATGTATGATGAGGCAAATCAACAATACTTGAAAACATATAAACCAGAGAATAGTTTTCATTCAAGTTTACCTTATTTAATACATTGGGCAGACCATATGGCAACCAGAGCAGAATATACAGAATGGAAGTATGAAGAAGAATATGAGAACGCTGGTATTAGAGATAGAGTTAAAGAAAGTGTAACCACACAAGTAACTCGTGAAGTAAAGAAAGTTGATGCAGATCCAGAACCAACAGCATCAGCAAAAGATTTGTTTAATGAGCTATTTGGTGAATAAGATAAATAATATATTTTTAGAAGATTGTATGGATAGATTGAATAAAGAATCTAGTTATGATTATGCATTTTTCTCACCTCCAGATTATGATGAAATTAATATGAATCCAAAGAGTGATTCAGAAGAATATTTTAGTTTTGTTAGTAATGTATTGAAAAAATTAAATCCGACTAAACACGTAGTTACGGTAGTTATTAGTGATAGGAAATTCAATTCAACTATTATACCTAAACATAAAATGGTTATAGATATGATGTTTGATTCAGGATATAAGTTAGTATCACAAAAAATTTGGAGAAAATCACCAAGTATAAATTTATATAGATTAAACTATGCATTTGTTTTATCATTTGCTAAACAGAAATGTAAACAACATTATAAGAAAGATTTTAAAATAGATGTGTGGGATCATAAACATCAAAACTATGAAGGTTATTCATATAATATGCCAATAGAAATAGCACAAAAGTGTATAGAGAATTTTACTAATGTGAGTGAAGTAGTCTATGACCCGTTTATGGGTGTAGGTACTACCGCTATTGCATGTATTAATTTAGATAGGTTTTATATGGGTAGTGAAATAGACCCTAAAACATATGAGTTATGTATGAATAGAATAGATAAATACGAAGGAAATCAAAAATGGTATTAGAAATAGTATTAGGATTATTTGTCCTTATTGAAGGATATGTAATTTGGAACTTAAATAAAAAGACAGAAATGTTGGAAACGTGGGTGGAAACATTTACAGTTAAGATAACAACTGTTAGAGATCAATTAAATGATATTGACCACCAAGGACATTTTGAAGCAGATGATGAAGTTGGTACAACATTTAAACTTATTAAAGATACTGTAGATGAACTACAGGAATTAGAAGGAGATGAAGTAGATGCCTCGTAAAAAAGCAAAATCAAGAATGTATTTCACACAAGATACCGAAGATGCAATTATTAGTTATAATAAAACAGATGATAGAATGCTAAAAAATGATTTGTATGTAGCCGAAATAGGTAAGGCGTTTGATAAATTAGCAGAAAACTTGATACATACTTTTAAATTTTATTATTTTGATATACCATTATCTGAAGTAAAAAATGAAGTAGTGTCTTATTTGATAATGAATATACATAAGTTTAAGGAAGGTAAAGGTAAAGCATTTAGTTATTTCAGTATTGTTGGTAAGAATTATTTGATTCTACATAATAACAACAATTATAAAAAAATGAAAATAACCAAGTCATTAGATGTTTTAGATTTTAATAGAAATCTAACTTCTGAAGAAAGTGAAAAGGAATCTAAGGAAACTTATAACGAGTTTGTAGAACAAATGTTAGAGTTTTGGGATAACAATATCAGAAATATATTTCGTAGACAAAAGGATATATTGGTTGCAGATTCTGTTATAGAACTATTTAGGAAAAGACGAAATGTAGAGAATTTCAATAAGAAGGCGTTGTATATTCTTATTCGTGAAATGACAGGTTCTAATACTCAACATATCACCAGAGTTATTAATGTTATGAAAAAACATTATAAAGATATGATATATGATTATCAAAACTTAGGACAAATAGACACCACCAATACAGGTTCTATATTTAACGCTTAATTCTATTTAATTTATGAAAAACCATGGTTATGCAAGAAATTAAATTAAAAAAAAGACAAGAATCAGAGCTTGTTAATCTTATCGATCAATTTGAACTGGTCTGGCGAAAAAAACATTTAGTATATAATGGTGATCAAATTGCAAGATTTGA
>Ga0233427_10005378_pt1 | contig 10195 bp, 10 predicted proteins | sample SI_118_April2016_5_FD_179885 | JGI IMG/M metagenome (GOLD analysis project Ga0233427, IMG submission 179885) | Seawater microbial communities from Saanich Inlet, British Columbia, Canada - SI_118_April2016_100_MG | ecosystem: Environmental > Aquatic > Marine > Inlet | place: Canada: British...
CGCCGACCTCCTGCGTGCAAGGCAGGCGCTCTCCCAGCTGAGCTATGGCCCCAGTAAAAACTGGATTCGGACAATAAAATTGTCCTGGGTAGTACTGCTATTCTAACTCATTGCGAGCTTCTTACGTGAGCTTACTTCGTAAGCCCGGGATCGAAGTCGTGTGCGACTCCAACGCGACCTCCTGCGTGCAAGGCAGGCGCTCTCCCAGCTGAGCTATGGCCCCAGTAAACACTGGATTCGGACAATAAGATTGTCCTGGGTAGTACTACTATTCTAACTCATTGCGAGCTTCTTACATGAGCTTACTTCGTAAGCCCGGGATCGAAGTCGTGTGCGACTCCAACGCGACCTCCTGCGTGCTCGTAAATCCGAGCGAAGCGCAGTATAACACTATCCGATTGGTGGGTCTGGGTGGATTTGAACCACCGACCTCACCCTTATCAGGGGTGCGCTCTAACCAACTGAGCTACAGACCCCAATCGAACTTTGATCGCCAATCGATTCAATTAGAGCTGGCTGGCGAGGGGGCGTATTATACGCAGGGTTTTCTTATTTTCAAGATCAGTCCATCACGATCATGTGATGATTTTTCTTACCCTTCTGAACTACGTGAAAACGACCATGTAATGCATCGGCTTTTTTTAGAATAAATTCCTGGTCAGAGACTTTTACACCATCAACTGAGACAGCATTACTCTTTATCAACTTGCGTGCCTGGCCCACGGTCACTTCTCCTCTCGGCGTTATGGCAAGTCCTGATTCAACCAACACATCGATAAGATTGGAATCTTTGGTGAGCTGACTGGATGGCAGTCCGTCCATTGCCAATTGTGCAAGGTCCTCTGATTCAAGAGATGCCAGCTGATTGGAAAACAGCGCAGTGCTTATTCGTTCGGCTGCTTCTACACCAGCGTCACCGTGCACAAGCTTGGTGACTTCTCGCGCTAACGCGATGTGAGCCGTTCGACTACCAGGGTCTTGATCATGCGCAGCCGCAAGCTGATTTATTTGCTCAGAGTTGAGGAAAGTGAAGATGCCTAGGTACTTTATAACGTCCGAGTCCGCACAATTGCGCCAAAACTGATAAAACATATAGGGAGAAGTTTTGTTTGGATCAATCCAAACAGCATTCCCCATACTTTTTCCGAACTTGGTGCCGTCAGCATTGGTGATTAAAGGGTAAGTGATCGCATAAGCCTGATTACCATTCATGCGCCTTATAAGATCAATACCGCTCGTAATATTTCCCCACTGGTCGCTTCCTCCCATTTGGATCGAGCAATCATGGTCACGATTCAGGACAACAAAATCGTACGACTGCAAAACCATATAACTGAATTCGGTATATGAGATGCCCTGACTATCATCTTCTAGCCTGCGTTTTATGGTGTCCTTTTGGATCATCGCGTTGACGCTGAAATGTTTGCCTATGTCCCTAAGGTAGTCGATGACACCAATCCCTTCGGTCCAACTTGCGTTATCAACAACGATCGCCGAATTCGGCCCTCCGGAAAAATCCAGAAAGGCACTAGCCTGCTCACGAATTTTCTCGACAAACGCCTTTACGGTCTCCGTTGGCTTCAGATCTCGCTCTGAGGATCTTCCCCCCGGATCTCCGATCATGCCTGTCGCACCGCCGACCAATAAGATGGGACGGTGCCCCGCTAGCTGAAACCTCCGAAGCGCTAGCAGAGGAACAAGATTACCGATATGCAAACTATCGGCTGTCGGGTCAAACCCACAGTAAACCGTACGCGCACCAGAGCTTAGATGACCCAATAGTGAGTCCTCACTACTTACCTGAGCTATTAACCCCAAGGACCGCATCTGATCTATAAGATTCTCTTCGATTTCCATAACTGTTGTCCCAGCGCTATTTTTGACAACGCTTTCTTTGCTAAACTGCCCCTATTGCGGGGGAACAAAACCTGGAACTGATGTTCCTATATCAAGCTTCGTTACTAGGCGAAGGGCGCAAAATACCTGATGCGTCAGGAATTACAAGGGCTGAAGACATCTCACCCAAGCTTGAACCACTAAACCCAATTGCACTAAGTCAAACAAAAAGTTTGATTTTTTGTATATTTTTTATATAGTTAGCACCTTTTTATAAGAAGCTACAATAATAACCACAAATAGCTTATTGCTTTATGAATAAATACCCAAAGACTCATCTAAAAGCTGCAATCGCTGCAGCCTTTTGCTTCCTGATTTTGATTACGGCATTGCCCGCGAAGGAGCAAAGCGATACTTCCCGCATACCTGTTTCGCTTTCCATCAAGCCAAATGAAACGCTTGCTGAGACCAGCGCAGAAGTCCAGCCTGCCGCTGTTTCGAAAAGCCCAGAAGTCGAGCCTCCTGCGCCAACATCACAAATAGTAGAAGACGAGTGGGTACGCATTACCATTCGGAAGGGAGACAGCCTGGCAGCCATCTTCAACCGTGCAGGGCTATCACCAAAAGACCTTCACGAAATAATGTCTTTGGGGAAAGACGTCAAATCACTCAAGAAAATTCTACCTAGCAAAGAAGTGAAATTTAAGATCGATGAAACTGGCGCACTCGCAGCGCTCAACTATGCTGAAAGTCCCCTGCGTTCGCTACAGATAGTCAAAACAGGCAGTCTCTACAAAGCCCAATGGCTTTCCGCCGAAACGGAGACCATCATTTCTTACAAGACTGCTTCGATTACTGCTGAGAAACCATCTTTATACCATGCAGGCAAAGCTGCAGGGCTTTCAGATAATATGATCATGCAGCTGAGCAACGTGTTCCAGTGGGACATCAGCTTTGCTCTGGATATCCGCAAAGACGACACATTTACCGTCCTGTATGAGGATATCTACGTCGATGGCGAAAAAGTAAAAGAGGGCAATATCCTTGCCGCGCAATTTAATAATATGGGTAAAACATTCGAAGCGGTGAGATACACCGATGCATCTGGCTACTCAGACTACTACGCTCAGGACGGCGCCAGCCTAAGAAAAGCCTTTATCCGGGATCCCGTACACTTTTCGCACGTCAGCTCAAGCTTCAACATGCGACGCCTGCACCCAATCCACAAGCGCGTGATGCCTCACCGCGGCATTGATTACGCCGCAAAAAAAGGGACCCCAGTACTGGCAGCCGGCGACGGCAAGGTGACCATTACGCGCCAGAATAACGCCTCAGGGCGCTTTATCGTCGTGCAACACGGCCAACAATATACGACCAAATATCTGCACCTATCAGCGTTTGCTAAAGGTGTTCGACCAGGTAAAACTGTGAAGCAAGGTCAGACTATCGGTTACGTTGGCGCTACAGGTTGGGCTACCGCCCCGCACTTGCACTATGAATTTCTCGTCAACGGCGTACACCGCAATCCGCGGACAGTCACGCTACCGAAGGCTGCGCCAATCAGCAAATCAGGCTATAAAAGATTTAAGACGGTGACCCAACCGACGCTCGCCAAACTCAACTCTGTGGCTGGCAATTCAAACTACGCGTACGCACCGTCAGAAGATTAGGCTGTCGCTAAAGCGAAAAGGAATTCCCGCAGCCGCAGGTTGTAGATGCATTTGGGTTAGTTACCACAAATCGGGCACCAGACAGATCTTCTTTAAAATCCACCTCAGCACCGACCAGATATTGAAAACTAAGCGCGTCTACGATAAGCGTCGCGCCATCGCTTTCGATCAGCGTGTCATCTTCCTCGACATCTTCGTCGAAGGTGAAGCCATATTCAAAACCTGAGCAGCCACCACCAGTGACAAACACTCGCAATTTCAGCTCGGAATTTTCTTCCTCAGCAATCAGCAAGCCAGCTTTTTTAGCTGCGGAATTAGTAAAGTTCAATCCCAGTGGGACAACAGTCTGTGGCGTATCACTCATTTTATACTCAAACTCATCAGGGTTTTTCTAAATCTTTCACTGTTATTGGCCATCAGGCCATCTTACTTTTTACCGACGTCACGTGTAACGGTGACGTTTGGGAGGCCAAAGCGTCTTTGGTCTCTAATTGATCCTCGTTTTCAGCGCTATTTACCGGAGATGGTTCTGCCTTCGCTGTCGTTTGTTGATTTGCATCCTCACCGGCACAAATTTTAACCAGTTTGCCGTCAACCCGACTACCCATCACCATTTCTATCAGGTCGTAATACACATTGCCTCTGATCTCAGCTTTCGCAGCGAGTTCAACGTGTTTGTCAGAATAAATGTCACCGAAGACCTTGCCGTTAATAATGACGTCAGACACATGAATCTCGCCTTCGACACAGCCTTTCTCGCTAACTGTCACCACGGCCTTTACGCCCTCCCGAGCATAGACATTTCCCTTAACAACACCATTGATCAACAATTGATCACTAAAATGGATATCCCCCTCAATCTCACAATTATTCGCAACCAAGGAAACTCCCGGTTCTGATTTTTTGCCACTTTGAAAAAAAGCCATGGGCTATCCCCCTGTAGGTTGCCAGTCGAATTTCTTTTCAAGGCGCTGTGAGCCTCGGCCTGACGACTTTGCGACTATCATAATTTCTCTCGGAGAGAATCCTTCCGGAACATTTAACTCCCCATCAATATTTTGGAAATAACGAAACTTGAAACGGATGGCTTTACTTTTATCTTCGACCAAATCAACCAGTGACAAGCTGCGATTTTCCTTACCTAGTTTACCTAGAACGTTAATTTCCACACCACCCTGAATATAATCGTGTTTATCGACTATTTGAGTGAGCAACAGACTGTAACGGAACCTACTGGGTTCAGACGACTGTTTCATATCCAATCGCTCTATTCTGAGCCCTCTTTCCTTCGCATTTGGCACCATTACGGCTTTGTAAAATCTCGTTTCCTCGCTTAAATCAGCTATTTCTTTTTGCAATGCTTCGACTGTCTGCTGTATCTCTTCGTTTGCCCTCGAGTCTACCTGCCCGCCGAGCTTTAGGACTGCGATATCCTGTCTAAGTTTGCTAACTAGCTTGGCAGAAACGCTTAATTGTGACCGCAATTCATCACGTTCGTTCACCACCTCAACTTTTTTCACCATCCCCTGGTCGAGTCCATAATTAAATGTCAGCCAACCCGCCGCTAAAAGCGCAAGCAGACAAAACAGAACTCCAACACCCCGATAGTAAGGTCGATGTGGCACTACTACCATCTGGTATTGTTTACTGCCTTTTACCGTCGCCATTTTATTCCAAATACCAGCACAAAATTACCAAAGGTCGGTTAGTTTAGCAGAAACTGGTCTAAAACAAGCCATTTCGAAACCGATCGTACCTGATTTCAGTCGATTATCGATCGAATTCCGATTTCCGGCGTGACGCGTACAGAATCTCATTTGAATCCTTGCTCGAGGAATGGTTGAATTCGCATCTCGAAAATCAGGGCAATTGTTAATGACACGTTCCGAAACCTTATTTGAAAACGCCAACAAAATACTGCCAGGCGGCGTGAATTCTCCCGTTAGGGCATTCCAGCGGGTGGGTGGAAAACCGCTCTTTATTAAGCACAGCGAAGGTGCTTACCTGACCGACGAGGATGACAAGCAATACATCGATTATATCGGTTCGTGGGGACCCATGATTGCGGGACATAATCACCCGGAAGTTGCCGCGCAGGTTAAATCAGCCATTTCCCACGGATTGAGTTTTGGCGCGCCCACAGAAATCGAAACCATCATGGCGGAAAAAGTCACGCAGTTAATGCCTAGCATTGAGATGATTCGCATGGTGAGTTCTGGCACTGAAGCAACAATGAGTGCCATTAGAGTTGCAAGAGGATTTACCGGCCGAGATAAAATCGTCAAATTTGAAGGTTGTTACCACGGTCATTGCGACGCGCTGCTGGTTAAGGCCGGTAGCGGTGCACTGACGCTCGGCGAACCTGATTCACTCGGCGTACCCGCGAGTGTGGCACAACATACGGTCACGCTTGAATATAACAATATTGAACAGGTTGAGGCCTTTTTTGCCGAGGCTGGGGATCAAGTGGCCGCAGTTATTGTTGAACCCATCGCGGGCAATATGGGTTGCGTGCCTCCAGTGCCTGGCTTTCTTGAAGCGCTTAGAGTCCAGACCACCCAGGCGGGCGCATTATTAATATTCGACGAGGTAATGACAGGATTTAGAGTGAATCTTGGCGGCGCACAGGCCCAGTACAACGTCGTTCCGGACTTGACCACACTCGGTAAAGTCATCGGCGGCGGCATGCCCGTTGGCGCTTTTGGCGGGCGTCGCGACGTGATGAGTGTTGTTGCACCACTTGGCGGGGTTTATCAGGCTGGCACGCTTTCGGGAAATCCCATTGCTATGACCGCGGGCCTGGCAACACTGTCTCTGATTGAACAACCGGGCTTTTTCGAAACACTATCAATACGCACAGAACAGTTGGTCACTGGACTCAAGACCGCTGCCGCAGATGCTGGTATCAACTTTTCAACCAACCAGGTAGGCGGCATGTTTGGTTTCTTTTTTGCTGCGGCCGATCCGGTCACACGATTTAGTGAAGTCATGGATGCTGACGCGGCAAGGTTTAATCTTTTCTTCAACGGCATGCTAGAGCAGGGTATTAATCTAGCGCCATCTCCCTTTGAGTCCGGTTTTGTCTCCGGCGCTCATACGGATCAGGATATCGAACAAACACTCGACGCCGCGAGCAAAGTATTTGCAACACTCAGCTAACAAGCAAATCATCCGGCACGCTCACAAAAACTTAAAGTTACTAAGGAAAAAGCAGTGAAAAAATACGATATTTATGGCATTGGAAACGCTCTCGTCGATACCGAATACGAAGTTGATGACGCGTTCATCAGCAAAGCGGGCGTCGGCAAAGGGTTGATGACGCTGATTGACAGCGATGAGCGCAAACGGTTGCTCAACCTGCTGGAAGTCGAACATGAACATCGGGCTATTAAACAGGCTGGCGGGGGCTCCGCGGCGAACACAATGGTCGCCGCAGCACAGCTTGGGGCCAACAGCTTTTACAGCTGCAAGGTTGCAAGCGATGAAACCGGCGACTTTTTTATGTCAGACCTAAAGATCGCGGGCGTCGATACCAACCTTGATGCTGGTCGTGAGGAAGGCATTACGGGAAAATGCATATCGATGGTAACTCCCGACGCAGAACGCACAATGACAACAAATCTAGGCATTTCCGAAACTTTGTCACCCAACGAGTTAAACAGGGAAGCCCTTCGAAATTCGACCTATCTTTATATTGAAGGCTACTTAGTGACTTCGCCCACAGCTTTTGAAGCAGTCAAGGAGACTATCAACATCGCGAAAGAAGCAGGTGTGCAGGTTTCTTTAACCCTTTCCGATCCTGCCATGGTAGAGAATTTTAAGGCGTCTTTCGATGCGTTGGCCGAACTTGGCATTGATCTGATTTTTTGCAACGAAGATGAGGCTAGGCTTTGGACTGCCGCCAGCAATCGGGGCGAAGCCATGGCCCGGCTTAAAACAGTATGTGGCAAAGTTGTGATGACCTGCGGCAAAGAAGGCGCTTTGGTTTTTGATGGTAACGAGGAAACCATGTCGGTCGGTGTCCCAACCAAGGCGGTAGATACGACCGGTGCAGGAGATATTTTCGCAGGCACTTTCCTTTTTGGTTTAACCCATGGCATGAGCTTTCCAGCCTGTGCAGATCTTGCAAACAGGGCAGCCTCACTGCTTGTTTCAAGCTTCGGCGCTCGCGCTGACCAAGCGGCTCTTCGCGGCCTCTTATAAACCGGCCCGTGACCCGACCATCGATCATTGTTGCTGGTGCGGGAATAATCGGTGCGTCAATTGCCTTCAACCTTGCACAGAAGGGTTATGCAGTTACGTTAATAGATAGAACAGCGCCGGCATCCGGCGCATCGTTCGGCAATGCAGGTGGCATCGTTAACAATTCCTGCGTGCCAACATCAACACCTGGCATCGTCTTTGACGTTGCCAAGATGCTAACTCGACCCCATTCACCATTTTCCCTCAGACCCGGATATCTGCTGAAAGCACTTCCTTGGCTAATTGAGTTTCTTAACCAAAGCCGCCAGCACCGAGTTCACCAAAATGCAGATCAGCTACACGCACTCACCCGTCACGCCGCCGACGACTGGCTAAAACTCGTGGGTGAAACTGCGCTGACTCGGTACGTGCAAAGCGTTGGGTGGCTTAAGGTTTACTCATCAACCAGCAGCTTTGCGAATACGGGATTCACTCGACAATTAATGGATCGTTTACAGGTGCCCTTTGACGTACTTGGTGCTACAGATATAAGACGGCTCGAACCTGCTTTGTCGCCTGACTTTACTCACGGTCTGTTTCAATCAGACGCTCTGCACATTACCAACCCAGGTGCGATGGTTCATGAGATGACGAATCTCATGCTCGAGTACGGCGGCATCTACAAAAAGATGTGCGTCAAACAAATCAGCATGAGCAAAAACGCAGTTACGGTCTCGAACCAATCAGAATCGCTGACAGCCGACAAACTTGTTATCGCGACGGGCGCCTATACCGAACCTCTGGCTGAGATGGTGGGAGACAAAGTGACGCTAGTCGCTGAACGCGGCTACCATATGATGTTCCCTCGCACCACTGCCACGCTGTTATCTCGCCCGGTTGTCAATGGCGATAGTTCTTTTGTTTTATCTCCAATGGAAACCGGCATGCGCATGACCAGTCAGGTTGAGATCTCAGGTGTCGACGACCCGCCCGATTATCAAAGAATCAGGCACCTCACTAGACTCGCTCGCAGCATGCTTCCGGATCTGGACACACAGGAAGAGTCAGTGTGGATGGGTTGTCGCCCATCATTACCTGACTCACTTCCGGTGATTAGCCCTTCTTCTGTGAGCAAAAACATCATCTACGCATTTGGACACCAGCACCTCGGCATGACCCTTGGTCCGGTGACAGCATTTCTGGTTGAGCAAATGCTCGCGGGCGAGAAAACCAAAACAGATCTCCATCCTTACCGGATAAACCGATTCAAATCTGCTTTGTCGTGAAATACGTCGACAGCATATGTACGCAGCTGCTAATCCTCAAAGCATGCTTTTGAGCCACGATACAGGTTATAGGTATCTATCTTTGAACTCATCGCCTAGAGCAAACTCGTTAGCAAAAAAGAGCGGCTTGCCCCTGAGTTCAAGGCGAGGAGAGTCAATATGAGCACCTACGACGCGCATACCGCTAGATATTTCTTCATCCCCAATGATCATTACCGCGATCGCGATTAACATCATAATACTTAGCGTCTGGATCCATCGGCGAATGGATTTTCAGCCGACTGAAACCCGCAGCCTCTGCCAGGACAATTGCCTCGCTAACGAAAGAAAGCTCTGTCCGGGCAACGCGCATAAATGCCTTATAGTCTTCAGCGAACTCAAATATTACCGTTCGCTCTTCCTCGCTTGCGGCTAGCCAAGCAGACTTACAATTCAGATCATCCTAACAGTTATTTTCTGCTGCAGCAGAAGCGAAAAACATCACTGCGATGAGCAACAATCCCAATCCGAGTCTTTGTCCCATTCCGCACTCCTTAATAATGAACTCGTAACGTTTATCAAAACAGCCCTAGTTGCCTATCAGTAATCTGCCCTAACGATGTTCCCTTAAATGCGAGAATTGCATCAGCAACGGGGGCCAACTGTTTTTCAACGTAAAAGTCGTAATCAATGTCTGAGCGTAGATATTGCTTAGGCTCAGGTCCGTTAATTGTCATGACATACTCTATCCACTTGCTTGCAGAAAACACCCCCGCAGTACCTCTTTGCTGTTTCTCTTGCTCGGCTATTCGGGCAGCTTTCACATGGGGCGGGACGTTTTTTGTGTAATCTGCAAGCTTCCTGCGCAAACGCTTCCTCAGGACAAGCTGATCATCCTTTTCACCTCGATATACCGAGGCAACAGTTTCTTTGACGTAACCCTCGAAAGGCGCTTCCTGAAAAACGAGCTTGTAAAGCGTCTGTTGAAACTCTCTTGCTACCTGACTCCAATCAGTCCGCACTGTCTCTAGGCCCTTAAAAACTATCTCCTGCTCACCTTTGTTCATGACAACACCCGCATACCGCTTTTTGCTACCTGCGTCCGAACCACGCATCGTGGGCATCAAAAATTTCACAAATCGGGTTTCATATTCAAGTTCAAGTCGACTGGCCACACCCATTGATGTCTGCAAATGCTCCCGCCACCAGTTATTCAGGTAGGTCACCAGTTCAAGCGCCGTT
>Ga0233427_10005384_pt1 | contig 10186 bp, 5 predicted proteins | sample SI_118_April2016_5_FD_179885 | JGI IMG/M metagenome (GOLD analysis project Ga0233427, IMG submission 179885) | Seawater microbial communities from Saanich Inlet, British Columbia, Canada - SI_118_April2016_100_MG | ecosystem: Environmental > Aquatic > Marine > Inlet | place: Canada: British...
GGAAGAATAAGATTCCAATCGGACGACTAAGCATGTAGACGTCTTACATCACTCTATCTTGGACGGGAGTTCGATTCTCCCCGCCTCCACAAAATTACTCTAACTGTTTTATTCCATTAACCTTATTTAAGTCAACAAATATCAAGCTCCGTGCAGCAAGGTTTGATGCTTATGAGTTGATGGGTAGATTATGATATGATTAACCGCATCATAATATTGCTATCTTTTATTGTAATAGGATTTTCTCAATCTCCGGATTACGCAAATTTTCAGGTTAACATTTTTAATAATCCATACCCAGCAAATATTTTTATACATACCATGGGTGCTCAGCCAAGGTACATGGCAGTAATAGACTCCGTACTGAATCCTGCTTGGTTCATTAACAGCGGTCCCCTAGGTCTTGATTTTAAGGTAAATCAAAATAAACTATCTTACTTTAACAGGATTGATCAATCTTGGATCCTATTAGATGAATATATGGTCGAGACGGATACTTTAAAGTGCATAGGTGGTTATAATGCAGATTATCATGATATACAGATTATGAATGACGGCGGCTATCTGTTACAGGCTTATGATTCAATATATGTGGATATGAGTACAATTGTAGTTAATGGTAGCCTCAATGCGACTATACATTTATTAATCATTCAGGAGTTTGACTTAAATCACAACCTTATATTTGAATGGAATGCTTGGGATCATTTAAATATTACTGATTATACAAATTTAGATTTGACTGCTAATAATATTACATGGATGCATGGGAATAGTATTGATGTTGATCTAGATGAAAATATACTTATTTCCAACAGGAGGAGTAGTGAAATCATCAAGATTGATCGCAACAGCGGTGATGTTATCTGGTACCTAGGAGGCCCTAATAATGATTTTATATTTACAAATGATTCCTTCAATGGCTTTAGTAAACAGCATGATGTGAGAAGAATCGAAAATGGGAATATCACCCTTTATGATAATGGGAATAATCATACCCCTCCTATTTCAAGAGCATTGGAATATGAAATTGATGAAAATGAAAAAATTGCTAACCTCATTTGGGATTTTGCCCATCCCAATGGTCATGTTGGGTTAGCAATGGGAAGCGTACAAAGATTGCCTAATGAAAATACTCTTATTAACTGGGGGACAATAAATAACCAAGGCGCAATTCTCACTGAAGTCGATTATGATAAAAATATAGTCCTAGAAATTCAATATCCGTCTGACATCCATTGTTATAAAGTTAGAAAAAATAACTGGAAATTTGAGACAAATCTTATCCCCGGTGATACAGATCTAGATGACCAAATCAATATTATAGATTTAAATTATTTTGTTGACTATATCTCATTAAATAATTCAGAACCAAACGTGTTCCATCTATATAGATTTGATTTAAATAGGGATAGAATAATAGATACTTTTGATATTGAATTGCTAATAAACCATATTCTTTTTAACTGAATTATTTTAAAAGAAGCATTTTCTTAGTCTGGATGAAGTCTCCTGCCTGAATCGTATAAAAGTAGAGCCCTGTACTGACCGGCTGACCTTGGTTGTTGGTGGCATTCCACTGTACTGATTTATAACCCTGCATTTGATTTTGATTAACAAGATTGTTAACTACATTACCTAACATATCATAGATTGTAATTTCAACGAATGAATCTTCAAGTAAATCATATTTAAGTGTTGTTAGTGGGTTAAATGGGTTTGGGAAGTTTTGCACCGCATTAAAATATACAGGTACTGTTTCTGTTTGATTGGAAAGCGTTGATGCTTCGTAGACCCTAACATAGTCTATTTCCATTTCAGTTTCGGTGAAACTTGATGTAATACTTGACTCAATTGCAATATTCATTAGCAAGTATTGAGGAGCATCAAAGGGCCAAGTTTCAGAATTTTGTGGATTAGGATTATATGTATAATGTACATATCCATTAACGCTGAAAATCATTTGTTCTGGAGTCCACTCAAGTGTATAAACATTGAATTGAGTTGAAGCATTTGAAATATATTGGCCGCCTACATTGCTCGTCCCTCCATAGCTAGAAGGTGTATGTAATGCACTTTGTACATAATTTTGATTAGCACCCCAATGTTCCATTATATCAATTTCTCCACAATAAGGCCATGATGTTGTCCCATAACCTTGAGTCTGCCAATATGCTCCTGGCTCACTAATATTTTGACCTAACATCCAGATAGCAGGCCAAGTCCCAACTCCTTCGGGTAACTTTGCTCTTACTTCCACACGTCCATATGTGAATGCGTATTTTGAGTTTAGCCTCGCAGATGTATACTCTTTTGTTTGACCTTGGTCAGTATATGTCTCTTTTTTTGCAACTATTTTTAATGTACCATCGCTGACATAGGAATTATCTAATCGATCGGTGTAATGCTGAATTTCATTATTATACCAACTATTACCATTTGGTAACTGTGTTTGATGAAACCATTTTTCAGAATCAATCGCTCCGCTACCATCAAACTCATCATTCCAAACCAGGATATACTCAGTGGAATCACTGTTACATAATTCATCACAACTTCCAAAACAAAAAATCCCTTCAACAAGGTCACTATTTCCAACACTTACTTGCCTGTCAAAATAATCACCTACTGCACAACCACCTTCAATAAGTCCGTTATCGCTTTCCCAACCAGGTCCATCCCAATGATCATAATAACCATTCCTAAATTTGTAAGTATAGTCCCCTGGACTAAGTTGAGTTGTAAGTTCCCATGTCCCATTCTCATTGTTTGTCATTTCCAACCCTCCAGGGCCATTTATATTTGCTCCTGAAACATAAACGGCAGGATAATTACCATCTCCAGCGACAACAGTTTCTTCTGACATATCTACAATAAAAGTAACTTGAGTAGCATTAGAAAAACAAAATAGCACTAAATATATTTTTAAAACTGTATTCAACTTAAACTCCATTTCATTTACATATATGTCTGGCTAGTCATATCTCATGACGAAAAGATTTCCCCAAAAGATTAGCTTACTTCAGCAATACCATTTTCTTAGTCTGCATATACTCACCAACCTGTATCTGGTAAAGGTAGACCCCAGCACTCACTGGTTTACCGAAACTATCGGTAGCATCCCATTGCACTGATTTGACGCCAGCGCTCTGCTCTTCGGTTACCACAATTTTGACTGTTCTGCCCATCATGTCGTAGATGGTGACGTTTACGAACCCATCTTCCGGCAAATCATAGCGAATGGTTGTCAATGGATTGAAAGGATTGGGATAGTTGTTATTCAAACTATATTTAATTGGGGCTTTACTAAATTCACCTTCAATAACACTTACGGTTCCACCGCCTTCCCAGTAAATATCATCCAGCCCAAATTCACATCCCGCACCATTCACTTCCAGTATGACAAACTCATAACTCAACATTCGTAAATCAATAAATTCTCCTCGGATATCACTCACGGGGATTGATGCCTGCCCCCAATTGCCATCCCTGACGAGTCCGTATGTAGTCTGGTTGCCAGGAAAGTCAACATACGACTGATTTCCCCAGGCATCAATAATACCGATCTGAAATGAAATATTAGCCGGGATTTTGATCATGAATTTTAAATGTCCTTCTTCAAAATTGAATAGGTTAACTGGCTGCATGGACATGATTCCTGCGCCAAACCAGCCTAATCCGGTAGTTTGCCATGATATGCCATTTTCACCTTCATAGGGTGGGATACTGCCTTCGCTTAAGGTGCCTTCCCAGACATAGATTTCCGCATCGTCACCGGCTACTAAACCGTTATCAATCGGAGTTGTGTCCGTAAAGAGACCAAAGGTTCCTCCCTGAAAAGTGGGTGGCCCGATATTAACTTCGCCCTGTCCATTCCATTCCATCACTTTAATGTAGTCCACATACATATGAGCAGGGAAAGGCATAGAAATCGGTAGTCCGCTTCCACCGCTATAAACTGCATCTGTAAATGCTCCGCCTATAGCTAGGTTTGCTATTAAATAAAATGGTTGTTGAAATTCAGCAGAAACACTATCAATTGGAAATGGATCTGTGTAAAGATCATACTCAACACTATCATCAATAACAGTAAACCGGATACTGTCTGGATCCCAATAAATTCGATAGGTGACAAACCTGTCGTTTAAATTATCATAATTGTAGTAGGGTCTGCAGTAATCATCATCCGGATCCCATGAAATACTGGCGGCACCAGATGGATTTTCTGGGACCACAGCTTCATCGGCATAAAATATAGCATTCGCCCCAACTACTTGGTTAACGGTTGAATTGTTGGCGCCATTACCGCCGTTGTGCTCATCGTGTAAATCTCTGAAATCTTGTCGAGACCCCATTTCCATCATATCGAGTTCACCATTACGGGGCCAGCCGAGATTTGATGTTCCAAGCAGCCATACTGCAGGCCATCCCCCAAGATCAAGGTCTGGCACTCTTACTCTTGTCTCAATCACACCATACTTAATAGCAATTTTGGCTTTTGTGGTCACCTTTCCCGATGTAAAGTTTAACGGATTCCCCCATTGGTCAACAATACCGGGACCTGATTCTTCTAGGGCTGTTATGTGCAGGGCATTATTCCCCGGCTCATCAGGGACTTCAGCTATCTCCACATTTTCTTCCTGGTAGAATTCCAACTCACCATTGCCCCAGCCCCAGGACCCATTTCCTGTAATCTTCATCCAGTTATCCAGATTGTCAAAATTCTCTTCCCAAATGACATCTCCAACCTGGGCATGACCAAGATTCATAGAGACTATTAAAAATATTACTATACGATAATTCATTTTCACTCCATTATTACCTATTAAATAAAATATTATTATTCATAAAAACTTTGATTTGAGCTGTTTTACCATCACGATTAAAAATAAGATTGCTTTGTTTTTCGTCCAACACATTGCCATCCAGTTCAACTTTTGAACCATCAGAAAGTTCAAGAAGAATATGGTTGTCCTTATCAGATAACGTATAAATAACAGGTACCTGGCAAAACGTATATGCCAATTGATTCTCTAAAATGGTAAGTTTTCGCTTCTGATGAAATACGTCATAGTATTTAAACACCTGTTCTGTTGTTAGGAATTCACTGCGCTTCAACAAATAAGGCTCAAACCTGATACAGCCATGAGCCACAGTACACCCCAACTCTCCAAATCGTGTCAGTATTTCTTCCTTTACTTGTCCAGTCATACCCGGTTGCTGGGCACCCGAATGGTTAGGGGTATGAGAGTAGGGGTCATAAGGGAAAGCCCCATATTCTTCAGGCGTTTTTGCAGCACTCAAGCCTCCCCGAATATCGTAGTAAAGTTGACCCAATTTTTTCATTTTTTCAGAGGATACATTTGTATGAACCGCTTTAAAATAATTTTCTTGGACCGCCAACAAAAGTTTGGAAATCATGTGCCAGTAAATAGAGCCTATGCCCTCGTATGAAAACATTGTTCCTGATCTGCCTGTAAAGTTGCGGTGGTCAAAGACTTCCTCAAAAATTTCCAACACTAAATCATTTTCTTGGTCGATTAAATCCTTATAATCTTTTTTATCTAATATTTGATGTAATGCCGCTTGAAGGTCAAAGCTATTTCTGAACTGCGGCTTGAAACGAAATTGGTCATCTGCATCTTGTTCAATGAGAGTAAAATCCTTATTTTGGAACATGGTTGACAGTAACTTGCTTTTTGCAATACTGTGGGGCTGGATAATATTTTTTTCTAAATAAGGAGTTACTTTTTTTATGGGATAAAGCATAAAACTTCGCATACTCTCCCGGTATAATTCACTAACCGAAAGGGTGTCCAATACTTCGATAGCATCATCGGTTTTTAATAATCCTGAACTCAATGCGGCAACTTGACCTTCCAGCATAAGATCCAAATGTTGTACATCCATTGATTGCTTTTTTAAATCAATCTGAATTGTATTGTAAGCATGGTAAAGCCCATTTACATTTTTACTGGAACTAATGGTGGTTTCTAGATCGCTGTTGATAGCAGATATAAATTCGCTAATCTGATTAAGTGAAATATCTTCAGTTCCACTGAACCCATTGCTGTATACTGTATTTCTGTATTCTTCGAATATTTTACCCAACTTAGATACGTATTCCATCCTATCTTTATTCGTTATTATACCCAGGTCCTTGCTTTTAGTCCAGTCCATTACAATGCCCTTCGCGGCATTGAACCAAGCGCAAACTTCAACTGATACCGGAACAGTATCGAAATCCATTTCACCCAAGAGATCTGAGAAAAAGGCGAGGAATCTTCTAAGATAATAAACCGTTACCATGGATGCCCCATTCCCAACAAGTGCATTGTTAGCATCGTTCCATTCAGGGCGCTGAGTGTTAAGCCAAATTCCGGCTCCAGGGATATAATTGCATATTTTAGTCATTGAAAGAACGAGCAATTTTTCACACATAGTTACGTGGTAAACGGTTTGGTTCTCATTCAGGATGAGTTTTCCATCGTTGCCCATATTTTTCACCAAACCTTGAATTGCGGCATTCTCTTCAAAATCAAAATCTATGGTTTCCTTGGGATTCTCAACTATTTGATCAAAGGTTCTCAGCCGATAGGGAATATTTGAATAGCTGAACAATTGTTCTTTCAATAGCTTCTTTATTGCAGACGGATCATGATTATAAAGATGCTCCATTAATTTCAGTAAATAAATAATTTGGTGATCATTCCAGTATCCGATATAACTCCAGGGATCATCAGGGTCACTCACTTCCCAGTCAATACCTTCGCTGGTTACCCGATAAGGATTGTATCCATCTATGGATGTTGCATTGATGAATGTGCAAACCATAGACTCCCAGGTTTGAGGGTAACTGTAACCCAATGCTTCCCAGTTTTGAAAAATATCCCGCCAATTTCCTTCATAATACAATAGTGGGTTACCATTATCATCTTTGATTCGTATTTCAAATCGATTCCAGGGACGACTTGGATCTCCGTGTCTTCGACCCAACGTAAGAGGTAGGTATTCCCTGCAGAGCCTTCTAAGGGATGGCTCTTTTGTTTCATCCCCAAAATCAATAAGCTCCCGTAAGCCGATATTTTCTGGAAATGCTTTAATTTTATCTCTGTACTGATCAAATATTTCTGTATTCCTGATGCTCAGAAACTTCAGAAAATCTTCTGTCCTTAAATCATAATTATTTAGAAATACACCACCGCGTAAAACATTAAAGAGGATATTTGCCGTATGGTGTAAATCATTGATGGTTTCATTCGTGCATTGAAACCCATCAGCAGACCCTATGGCACTCTGTAGAAGTAAATGATTTTTCTGGATACTTTCTTCTAGTTTCAGTTCAATTTTTGATGCATCATTAAGGTCAGAGATTAGGTGAGTTACTTCCGATTGTGATTGATGAACGTCAGCAACTGTGTACCAATGGATCTCACTTCCAGGCTCTAATTTTTTTTCTATTTTTGTAAAGAAACTGCCCGGTTTTCCTTTAACAAGATGCGCTCTACTAAATGCTCCGTTATCTGTAAATCGAGCAATATCCTCTTCATTTAAGGAAATAATCTTTTTTCCATTGTAGCAAGACCAAACAAGGTTGGTATATAATGATTCTCCTGGCTCAGGGCGGTCCATGAGCAGGGCATTCATGAAAAACAAAGCACAATTGGCATCGGGCATGTATTCTGACACCTTGTAGGCATTTGCCAGGTTACTCATTTCCTGTTGAGTGCGTAGCTCAACACCAGCAGGCATTATATTTCTCAAACCGTCCAACAATTCAACTTGAAGGCTCTTTTCTCCAAAATTAATTAAAGAAGATTTCCTGACAAAACCGTATTCCGCACTTGCCTGCCATTTATAGGAATAAGTTAATCCTAATGTATGATTTTTTTCTTCAAAAACAACTGTGTCTCCAAGACTGTTCTTATAGAGGTTATGCTCTCGGTTAAAAGGTTGTTTATGTTTTGAAAAAGGTTCCCAAATATAATTTTTACTATTTTGTTGGATTCGCAATATAGTAACTGGGCCAGTAAAATGTGCATTACGATGCAGAAGATCATCCGTCACGTATGGAAACAACGCATACTCTGCTTTTACTCTTCCAGCAGTCAGGCATCCCGTGCTTGAAAGATACATCCAGTGATCCGAACCGCTGGTAATAGTCATCAAGAATGGATCCATCTGGTTTACGTTAGAAATTTTATATAATGACCGATCCATGATTTATTCTCTTATGTCTTAGGCGTTCACCAGTGTTACGATAGATCTAGAAGGAATGCACAGATCCAGGACGACATCTCCATTCATATATGTGCAATTTTGTTGGGAATTATTTTTATTCATTAAAATAGTGGATGTAATCCCTGAATCATTGATTGAAGCAAGAGCCAGAAGCTTATCCGTTTTATTTTCGCATTCAATGATTCTGTCGCCTCTTTTTATAAAACGTGAAAAATGGCCAAGGTAATAGTAAGAACTTTGATAGAAGATATCCTGTGATCTAGTATCCACGATGATAGGAGCACTGCAATAATTACCTACATGGTTTGGACCTCCATTCTCATCCAGAATAAGGTTCCAATCTATCCATGCCACGGTCCAGCGATTTAGATCATTTATAACGGAAGTGGCGTAACGTTCCCCAAGGTCCCAGGATCCAATGTGTGGACCATTTTCTTGGCATCCTTCAGTAAAAATCAGTTCTTTGTCAGGAAAGTCATCGTGGACTTGCTGTACTGCGTCAAAATGATCACCATTGTACCAATGGAATCCTGTACCCCAGACATATTTTGCCGCTTCCGGGTCATTGAGAACAGTCCTAACTCTTTCTACCATAATATCCCGGTTATGATCCCATATTATCAGTTTTTTATCCAGGAGATTTTCGTTATCCAATGCAGGGCCTAAATAATCCCGAATAAAATCTCGTTCATCTTCTGCAGTATAGATACAGGAGTCCCAAGTTTGTTTCGCATCAGGTTCATTTTGAACTGAAATACCCCAGATAGAAATACCCTCTTTTTCATAGGCATTGATATACTTGCAGTAATAGTTAGCCCATGAATTACGGAATTCTTTTTTCAATTTTCCACCATGATTCATTTGGTCATTCGTTTTCATCCAAGCTGGGGGGCTCCAGGGAGATGCCATTATATGGATGGGTGTTTTTACTTTACTTATGGCATCTTTAATAAAGGGAATCAACATTTTTTTATCTCTTGATATTGAAAAATCTTTCAACTCTTTATCTCCTGCTGTTTCACAGTGAGCATAGTTGCCAAGAGAAAAATCGCAACTGTTTATATGAGTTCTACCCATGTTGTAACCATTTCCATTTGACCCAAAATAGGCTTGAATAATTTCTTCCCTTTTTTCAAGATCCAGTTTATGGTAAATACTTGCAGCAGCTTCGGTAAACGCACCTCCAAATCCCAGGATCTCCTGACGAGTCCCATTTTTATTTAATTTGATGGTTGGGGATTCTATAGCATTTCTAGCCAGGAGGTGAGAGAGATTCACCTGCTCTACTTTTTGCCCGGTGTCCTTGGCTGTAATATAAACTGATATAGTATTTTCTGGTATATTGGTCATTTAGTCTTCATCTAATCCATTTGCTGAAATGTACTTCTTATACCAGTAATAGCTATCTTTTGGAATACGCTCTAAGGTTTCAAAATCTACCCAAATCAGGCCAAAGCGCTGGCTGAATCCCTGGGCCCATTCAAAATTGTCCATCAAAGACCAGGCAAAATAACCACTGCATGGGACACCGTCTTCAATTGCCCTCTTAAGTTCCGTAAGGTGTGAATGATAATAATCGATTCGTCTTTTATCATTTATTTTACCTTCCGAATTAGGGCCATCACCATAGGAACATCCATTTTCGGTGATATAAATATTTTGTACTTTGTATTCATTTTTTAATTTCATAAGTAAATCATAAATCCCAGGCGGGTAAATTTCCCAACCGAAATCTGTTTCCGGACCCATATCCACATTGCGGGGAAAGTTATTTTTTTCGTCAATATCTTCATTTCGAATAACTGCTCTGCTATAATAATTCACCCCTAAAAAATCTGTTTTAGTTGATATGATGTTTAGATCACCCTGTTTTATAAAATTAAGATCCGATTCAGAGATTAAGCTCTTGGTTTTCAGGTATTGAAACACATCGTCTGGATATTCA
>Ga0233427_10005387_pt1 | contig 10180 bp, 10 predicted proteins | sample SI_118_April2016_5_FD_179885 | JGI IMG/M metagenome (GOLD analysis project Ga0233427, IMG submission 179885) | Seawater microbial communities from Saanich Inlet, British Columbia, Canada - SI_118_April2016_100_MG | ecosystem: Environmental > Aquatic > Marine > Inlet | place: Canada: British...
TTGCAAACCTAGCATTAACGATTAACTTGATTACAATAGTGTCTATCCTGTCATTAATTCAAGCGACCCTTACTTTGCCTGGTATAGCCGGAATCGTTTTGACTGTTGGTATGGCTGTGGATGCAAATGTATTAATATTTGAGCGTGTAAAAGAGGAATTGAAGGCTACAAAAAATATCCAAAAGGCAATTTCTGCTGGCTATGAAAAGGCACTATTAACAATTGCTGATGCAAACATCACAACGCTAATTGCATCCATAGTGTTGTTTAGTTTTGGTACTGGAGCAATTAAAGGTTTCGCTGTAACTCTATCGATTGGAATTATTACATCGATGTTTACTGCCATTGTGGTTTCTAGAGCAGTAATAAATGTTATTTATGGCGGCAAAAAAATTGAGGAGCTGGCAATATGAGTCTCAGATCATTAAATATTCCTGTAATTGACTTTGTTGGCAAGCGAAAGTATGCAATGATTTTTTCTGCAATCTTATTAATTGCATCTATTGCTTCAATAAGCTTTCAAGGTCTGAAGTTTGGAATTGACTTTACAGGTGGAACATTGATAGAGTTAGGTTATGAAAAAACAGCCGACCTTGAAGATATCCGATTAAAACTTTCAGAGGGTGATTTTAAGGGAACTAATGTTCAATATTTTGGTTCAGATACTGAAGTATTGATTCAACTTGAACCACAGGAAGTTTCAAGCGCTAAGCTTAGTTCTTCCATCATTAGAATGCTTGGTGATGGTATCGATGTGAGAAGGGTCGAGTTTGTGGGACCCAAAGTTGGCGAAGAATTAACGAACGACGGTGGCCTTGCAATGCTCTACGCGCTTATAGGTATCCTGATTTATGTTGCATTTAGATTTGAATATCGATTTGCCCTAGGTTCTATTGCGGCCCTTGTTCACGATGTGATAATTACGCTAGGTATTTTTTCAATTTTACAAATTGAATTTGACTTAACTGTTTTGGCAGCAATTCTTGCTGTAATTGGTTACTCTCTTAATGATACTATTGTTGTTTTCGATAGAATTAGAGAAAACTTTCTCTCTACACGTCAAGTTGAGGCCGAGCCTATCATCAACGAAGCACTCAATCAAACGCTCTCACGAACATTGATGACCTCATTGACAACATTGCTTGTTCTTCTAGCATTATTTTATTTAGGCGGTGAAGTTATTCACAGTTTTGCAGGGGCATTATTGATTGGCGTTATTGTTGGCACATATTCATCAATATATGTTGCAAGTTCAATGATCCTAGCACTGGGTATTTCAAAGGAAGATATGCTTCCTTCAGAAAAAGAGAAAAAAGAGATCGACGCTCGACCTTAATTAATTTGACTCAATAAACTTTTCAAAAACGAGACACGCATTTGTCCCACCAAAGCCAAAGCTATTTGAAAGTATTCGATTGAGTTCAATATTTTTGGTCTCTCTAGCAATTGGCATTCCTATTGCTTCTTCGTCAAGATTTTCAATATTAACTGACTCAGCAACAAAGTTATTTTGAAGCATTAAGAGTGAGTAGATTGATTCATTTACTCCAGCAGCACCTAATGCGTGACCCGATAAGGATTTTGTAGAACCAATTAATGGCAATTCATCGCCAAATACTTCCTTAATAGCGCCTAACTCTTTAACGTCTCCGACAGGAGTCGATGTTCCATGAGCATTAATATAATCAATCGGACCTTTAATGCCATTAATGGCAATTTCCATACACCTTTTTGCGCCTTCACCAGATGGTGCCACCATATCATAACCATCAGATGTTGCGCCATAACCAACAAGCTCTGCAATGATATTTGCTCCACGTGCTTGAGCATGATCCAAGGATTCGAGTACAAGGGCACCCCCACCACCTGAAATAACAAATCCGTCACGATCAGCATCAAATGCACGCGATGCCTTATCAGGTGACTCATTATATTTCGAAGAAAGAGCACCCATGGCATCAAACAACATAGTCAGAGACCAGTCTAACTCCTCTCCACCCCCTGCAAAGACAACATCTTGCTTTCCGAGTTGAATTTGTTCCATCGCATTACCAATACAGTGAGCGCTGGTTGAGCAAGCTGAACTGATAGAGTAATTAATGCCTTTAATTTTGAATAAAGTTGATAGGCATGCAGATGTTGTAGAGCCCATTGTCCTTGGAACACGATAAGGCCCAACTCTTTTAATTCCCCTATCTCTTAGAATGTCAGCAGACTCAACGATATTTTGATTTGAAGCACCACCAGAGCCCATAATTAAACCAGTTCTCTCGTGTGAGATCATGTCCTGGCTCAGGCCAGATTCTTTGATCGCTTCGTCAAGTGCTATGGCATTATATATGGCGGCATCAGCCATAAATCGAAGCATTTTTCTATCTATTACATCGCTTGTATCAATATCAGGAATAGAGCCATGCACATGGGACCTTAGGCCCATTTCTGAATATTTTTCACTAAATTCAATGCCAGATTTTGCTGACTTGAGGGATTCTAAAACTTCAGACTTATTAGCACCTAAACTGCTAACAATTCCCATGCCAGTAACAACAACTCTATTCATCAGAATGCTGAAGTATCAGTAAACAGGCCAACCCTAAGATTGGTTGCCTCGTAAATGGTTTTTCCATCAACCTCCATTGTGGCATCAGCGATACCCATATAAAGTTTCCTGGCGATAACCCGAGAAAGGCTTACTTTATAAGTGACCTTTTTGCTTGTAGGCAATACTTGGCCTGTAAATTTAACTTGTCCAGAGCCAAGTGCGCGTCCTCTTCCTGGGCCACCTAGCCATCCAAGATAAAACCCAACCAATTGCCACATCGCATCAACACCAAGACAGCCAGGCATGACTGGATCTTCATTAAAGTGACAATCAAAAAACCATAAATCTTTACTAATATCAAGCTCAGCAGTCATTCCGCCTTTGCCATAATCGCCACCACTTTCACTAATCTCAGTAATACGATCAAACATTAGCATCGGTGGTTGTGGAAGTTGGGCATTTCCAGGACCAAACAATTCCCCTTTGCCGCATAGGATTAAATCTTCATAAGAATAGCTATTTTGCTTCATAGATTTTGAAATATCATGTTATGAATGAATTTTAACATAGTTAAATTAAGCTTAAATTTCAAGTTAAGGCCTAAGATCAGCGATAATGTCGTCAACATCTTCTAATCCAACTGAGATACGAATTAGGTTTTCAGTGATATGTGTTTGTTTTTTTTCTTCATCACTAAGCCTAACATGTGTAGTGGATGAAGGATGAGTGATGGTAGTTTTAGCATCGCCAAGGTTTGCAGTAATTGAAATCATTTTGGTATTATTGATAAGTCTAAATGCCTCTTTTCTGCCGCCCTTGACCTGAAACGAGACGATACCACCAAAACCTGACTGCTGCTTTGAAGCAACCTCATGATGTGGATGGCTATTAAGGCCTACATAGTGAACTTGCTCAACAAATGTTTGCTTTTCAAGCCAGCTTGCAAGCGTCATGGCGCTTTCACAATGAGCCTTCATTCTGAGATTCAGTGTTTCAAGGCCTTTCAACACAATCCAGGCATTAAAGGGACTTAAGGTGGGTCCAGTGCTTCTCGAAAACAAGCTAATGTCATCAATAATTGAACTATTGCCTGCAACTGCTCCAGCAAGGCATCTACCTTGGCCATCAATATATTTTGTCGCTGAATGAATGACTAGATCTGCCCCTAAAGATAAAGGTTTTTGTAGGGCTGGTGACATAATACAGTTATCAACTGCCAAAACAATATTATTCATCTTTGAAATAGCTGCAAGTTTTTTGATGTCAACGACTTCCCCTAAGGGGTTCGATGGCGTTTCTAGAAGAAATAATTTAGTATTTTTTTGAACACTCGACTCCCAACTTTTAAGGTCTGGAAGATCAACAAAAGTCACATTGATACCAAATTTTTCGATAATATTATTGAGAAGAACGATAGTTGTGCCGAACATACAGCGTGAGGCCACCATATGCTCACCAGGCTTGAGTATTGTCATAATAGTTGCAAAAATGGCAGCCATGCCACTGGCTGTTGCCTGACATTTTTCTGCACCCTCTAAGGCAGCCAGTTTATTTTGAAAAGCATCAACAGTAGGATTGGTAAATCTGGAATACATATTGCCTTTACCACTATTTTCAAAGCGGTCTGCAGCCTCCTCAGCGCTGCTAAATCTAAAACTCGAGGTTAAGAATATTGAAGCAGAGTGCTCTTGTTCGTTTGTTGGCTGATGTCCCACGCGAACTGATTTTGTTTGAAAACTCTTTTCTGTCATGATTTTGTCTCTTTAGTCAGCATCATTGTAGATCAATTCTGAGCTTTCATTAGTTATATTGCCTTCTTTTGCTTTGTCAGATCGAATTGCTTCAAGATTATCTAGGTATGGCTTATCAATGTCGTTAGTCAAGTAATTTCCATCAAAACATGAACAATCAAACGATTTAATGTTTGGATTGCCTTGCTGAACAGACCATATCAGATCATCCAGATTTTGATAAATGAGTTTATCTGCTCCAATGACTTTGCATACCTCTTCGGTAGTTTTTTCATGAGCAATAAACTCATTTTTGCTAGCCATATCAATGCCGTATACATTTGGGAAACGCACTGGAGGCGCTGCTGAGGCGAAAAAAACTTTTTTTGCACCAGCTGCTCTTGCCATTTGAACAATTTCTTTGCTAGTTGTGCCGCGCACGATTGAATCGTCAACGAGAAGAACGTTCTTATCTTTAAATTCTAGCTCAATGGCACTCAATTTTTGACGCACTGATTTTTTTCTTTGTTTTTGACCTGGCATAATAAATGTTCTAGCGATGTATCGATTTTTTATAAAGCCTTCTCTGTACTTTACATCTAGCTCATTAGCTAACTGAAGTGCAGCAGTTCTTGACGTATCTGGCACTGGCATAACAACATCGATCTTTTCCTTGGACCATACAGATTTGATTTTATCAGCCAATTTTTCACCCATTCTGAGTCTTGACTTATAAACAGAAATGTTGTCAATAATAGAGTCAGGTCTAGCAAAATAGACAAATTCAAAAATACAAGGAGAGAGCCTTGAGCTTTCTGAGCACTGATGAGAGTGGACTTGACCTTCGCGGTCAATTACTACTGTCTCACCGGGCTCAACATCCCGTGTAATCTTATATCCAAGAGCTGTCAAAGCAACGCTTTCAGAGGTGAGCATGTACTTAGTTCCCTCTTTGGTTGTTCTTTCGCCTAGTATCAAAGGCCTGATTCCATTGGGATCTCTAAATCCAAAAATTCCATAGCCAGGAATCATTCCAATGGCTGCATACGCTCCCTTTACTCTTTGGTGGAGCTTAGTTACTGCTTTAAAAATATCCCTTTCATTGATTCTATGTTTTTGCTCTTCAGCAATCTCACTCGCCAGAATATTGAGTAAAATTTCGGAATCTGAATTGGTATTAATATGGCGAAGGTCTTGCTCAAAGATTTCTTGAGCCAGAGTTTGTGCATTAGTTAGGTTGCCATTATGAGCAAATGCAATTCCATAAGGCGAGTTCACATAAAAGGGTTGCGCCTCAGCCTCTGAAGAGCTCCCTGCAGTTGGATAGCGTATGTGCCCAATACCCATATCTCCAATCAGTTTTTCCATATGCTTGGTTCTGAATACATTGCGAACAAGACCATTTCCCTTTCGCATATAAAAACGTCCTTTATTGGCAGTTGTTATTCCAGCAGCATCTTGCCCGCGATGTTGAATAATCGTTAATGCATCATAGATGTAAAGTCCTACATCTTTTTTAGTCGTAGAGAGAATACCAATAATTCCACACATATATTATTCCTTTATAATTTCGCTTTCTATAAATTCAACGACAACATCACCTGGGTCAAGCTCAACAAAAAGAAGATACTTTGACAGGACTGGCTTCACATCAACAGACCAGTCTTGGAATGTTCTTAATGCACCACTCGTTTCTACCCATGCATGATTTTGCGTAACCCAGCTCATGTTTTGTAGAATAAGAACAACAATAAGAACAAAAGTAGCGCCTATAAATAGACCTAAGATGGCTCCAAAAAATTTATTCTTTAGGCCATCAACATTTCTAGCATTAATAAGTGTATCTAAGGAACTTAATGCGCTCAATATACTCGCATATACTGGCGCCATAACAGAAGGATTTTCTGTATCTACTTTAATATTAAGAAGTTTTGATAGGGCAAGTAATCCAATTATTAGGATTGCAAAAACCAGTACAAAAGACACAAAGCTTCTGAGCGATTCGTTAGCAATTATTGATTCAATGGTCTGAAGGCTTGAAATTGCTCCTAAAAAGTTAAAGCTTAATATTGCAACTATTGCAAAGATGACTGAATTCGCAAAGGGCCTGTTTAGATCATTTGGATTTTGGTTGTTTGCTGAAACACTTGCAATTCTATATAAACCTTTTTTTATGAACCAAGCACTCAGAAATAGACCCCCAAATGAGACAGCATAAGTAGATTGATTATCAGAATTGATCCAGCTACTTAGAAACGTTTTAGCAAACGGCTCATAGTAAAGCCAGGCTAGAATGATTGCAATAATAACAAATATAAAGCTGATGACTTCTTTGGCAAGGCCTTGAATGAATCCGCGAACAACAAAAGTGATAAGAATTATAAGGGTAAGCCAATCTGACCAAGCCAATATGCTTATTGCACTCCAAACGTTGTCAAAAAAATTGCCCATGAGCTCCTTGATAGATAGGATTGATTTTACAATAGTTTCTATTGCTTTGTAGTTCTCTCCAACGACTAATACTTACTAGAACTGATTAATAATTATTGAGGCATCTGCGATCGTATAAAAAGAGCCAAATATGACTATTCTTTCAGCATCTTTATGGGCTAATGACTCTTGGATTGCACTATTCATGTCTTCGCAAATTGTAGTTGATTCAGAACTCGAAAATTTATTTTTCAATGCCTCTGACTCGATCGCTCTTTCCGAAGAGAGGGGCACTAAATACCAATGCTTAATAACACTTGAAGCAAGATCAATCATCTCAATAATATCTTTGTCTATAAGTGCTGAAAAAATAGCAACTGTTTGCATCGATGATTTAGATAGAGTGTCCACAAGAGTTTTTACAGCTGCTGGGTTGTGTGCAACATCCAGAATAATTGTTTTATTGCCAATCTCAACCTTCTCAAATCTTGCTCGAATTGACGCATTTTTGATGCCTTCACTGACCATACTTATTGAAACTGGGAGCTGGTCTGTAAGACTTTCAACTGCTTTAATTGCAACAGCAGCGTTGAGTCTTTGATGGTCACCCTCAAGCCCAATATCATTTTCATAGGCCTTGCTCACAAATGTAATATCGGTGCCAATTTCCTTAGCATATGCCAATAAGCTTTGAGGTGGGTCCTGGTCACCACAAATACACGGCCTTGAGCCTCTCATCACGCCTGCTTTTTCCCTGCCAATGGCTTCCCTTGTATCCCCCAAATAATCCGTATGATCGATTGCAATGTTTGTGATGACGCTGACATCGCTGTCAACTACATTGACAGAGTCAAGCCGCCCACCCAGACCAACCTCAAGTATTGCGATGTCGACCTCGGCTTTTTCAAAAATGATGAATGCCGCAAGAGTAGAAAATTCGAAGTAGGTTAATTTGATGTCTTCTCTTTTAGCCTCAATGAGTTCAAAAGCATTGATAATGACTTCATCTAATACATCTTCACCATCAATGGCATATCGCTCATTGTATTTCAGTAAGTGGGGAGAAGTAGAGCGCCCCACTTTGTATGTTGATTGGCGGTAAATACTATCAATAAACGAGACAGTGGAGCCTTTCCCATTAGTTCCTGCAACCGTTATAACCTTGAATGGAACGCCGTTTGGAAAAAGTTTCTCGTAGACCAGTTGCACTCTATCAAGCCCTAATACAATTGTCTCTTCCATCAGGGTTTCTTGCCAGGTCAGCCAGTCATCTAGCGTTTTTTTGCTTGTCATTGTGAGATATTTATTGCTGAGTTTAGAAATAGAGAATTATTTATCTTCCCAAAATTCACCCTCGATAGTGTCATCTTTATTTGATTTTTTTTCATTACTGCTTGCTCTATTAATAAAGACAGAGTTTCTTTGCTTAAATACGCGTTCAGCATTTTTCTCAAGAAAGTGGTTAATGAAATAGCTTCTACTCCAAGGCATTAGGCCCAGAAGTCCAAGTGCATCAGTTAGAAAACCAGGTGTCAGTAAAAGAATTCCGGAAACTAAAATAACTACACCCTCCATCATCTCGATTGCTGGCGTTCTTCCCTCTGACATGCTTTGTTGGGCTTTAGCCATAGTTGACCAGCCCTGCTGTCTTAGAAGGCTTGATCCAATAAATGCAGTGACTACAACGAGTAGAACTGTTGAGAGGCCACCAATGGCCTGTCCCACAGAAACAAGCACGTATATTTCAGCGAGCGTCACAACAACAAATATAGGAAATAACATTTAACCCCCCTTTGTGTTTTTAAAAAGTAAGTCCCAAACCCCGTGACCTAATCTGTGACCACGATTTTCGAATTTAGTAAGTGGTCTATCCTTAGGTCTTTCAGAATATATATGGTCTCCTGCAAGGTTTTTAAAGTGATGATGCATTTCTAGAGTTTCCATGATGTGTTCTGCATAGTCTTCCCAGTCAGTTGCTATATGGACAGTCCCATCGATTTTTAGTTTCCTCGAGAGGAGGTCTAAAAAGCTTGTTTGCACAATTCTACGCTTATGATGCCTCTTTTTGTGCCAAGGATCAGGAAAAAATAATTGGAAGTGCGAGATACTATCATCAGCAATGTTATTAGTCATAACCTCTACAGCATCATCCTTGATAATCTTTAGATTGCTGATGTTTTGTTTGCTCGCCTCGTTAATAATTCTTCCAACTCCAGCCTCATAGACCTCAATACCAATAAAATTTTGATCTGGCTGTTTAATCGCCATCTCCAGAAGGCTGTCACCATTACCGAAGCCAACTTCGAGTGTGATATCATTTTGATTGGCAAACACCTCATCAAAGTTGATAACTTTTTTTTCATTGACTTCAATTCCAAAATCACTCCACAGATCATTTAGTCCAAGTGATTGAGCTTTTGAAAGTCTGCCTGACCTTTTTACAAAGCTCTGAATTTTGCGATGACTTTTTGCTTCACTCATAACTGATAATCAATGATCAAGGGTGAGTGATCAGAAAAGCGCTCTGCCTTATAGATTTCACATGAGGTTGCGGTGCCAGCCATATTTGAACTGACCACATGATAATCAAGACGCCAGCCAGTATTGTTCAGCCAGGCTTGGCCTCTATTAGACCACCACGTATATTGGAACTCCTCATTATTAATTTCTCGAAACGAATCAATATAGCCAACTTCATCATAAAGAATATCAAGCCAGGCTCTCTCTTCTGGGAGGAAGCCTGAGTTTTTTTGATTAGATCGCCAATTCTTGAGGTCTATTTTTTTGTGCGCGATGTTCCAATCACCACAAATTACGTATCTTCTATTATCTTTTTCGAGCTCACGTAGATGTGGCAAAAAGCGGTCGTATATAAACTCCATTTTGAGGGCTTGCCTTTCCTCCTTCGATGATCCAGAGGGGAGGTATATTGATAAAACGCTCAAGTCACCAAAATCTGCCTGAATAATCCTTCCTTCTGAGTTCATGTCTTCCCAAGGGCTATAAGATATCTTGTCAGGCTTAGACTTGCAATACAGACCTGTACCGCTGTAGCCTTTTCGCTCTGCGCTGTGATAATACGTGTACATCTCTAAGGGATAAAAGCGCTCATCCAGTTGATCTTCCTGCGCTTTAATCTCCTGCAGACAGACAACATCAGCATTCTGTTTTTTAAGCCAATTAAAGAAACCTTTTCTCTCAGCAGCCCTTATTCCATTAACATTAATTGTTATAATTCTCATATGCTTATTTTAATTGTTTAGGAATATTGGATGGAACAGTATCAAAAGGATTTTGTTGATTTTACGTTAGAGACAGGTGTTCTTAAATTTGGTGAATTCACACTCAAATCAGGCAGAGTTAGCCCTTATTTCTTTAATGCAGGACTTTTCAATACAGGGAGTCATTTATCTCAATTAGGAAAATTCTATGCGCAAGCAATCGAGGCGAGTAGACTAAATTTTGATGTTTTGTTTGG
>Ga0233427_10005393_pt1 | contig 10176 bp, 10 predicted proteins | sample SI_118_April2016_5_FD_179885 | JGI IMG/M metagenome (GOLD analysis project Ga0233427, IMG submission 179885) | Seawater microbial communities from Saanich Inlet, British Columbia, Canada - SI_118_April2016_100_MG | ecosystem: Environmental > Aquatic > Marine > Inlet | place: Canada: British...
CATCTTTCGCAAGTTCTTCAGTGAATCGGGGATTGACTGGCAGGCGGTCGAGTTGGATGCCGGGGACGCGATCCCAGACTTCGACGGGTTCGATGCTTTATGGGTGATGGGCGGTCCCATGGATGTCTGGGATACCGATACGTGCCCCTGGCTGGTTGCCGAAAAGGAGGCCATTCGCACCTGGGTGCGGGATCTGCAAAAACCGTACCTCGGCCTGTGTCTTGGTCACCAGTTACTGGCGGACGCGCTGGATGGAAAATGTGAGGTGCAGGGGACCCCAGAGATTGGCATTCTGGATGTATACCTGACGGATGCCGCTCACAATGATCCCCTCATGCAGGGCTTGGCGCCGCAAATGAAGTGTCTACAGTGGCATTCCGTGGCAGTTACGCAACCCCCGTCCGGGGCCGAGTTGCTTGCAAGTTCGCCCGAGTGCATCTGGCAGGCAATGCGGGTCGGGAAACACGCTTGGGGAATTCAGTTCCACGTTGAATTGCAGGACCAAACCATCAGCGAGTGGAACGAGGTTCCAGCCTATGCTGCGGCCCTGGATAAGGTCAAGGGTCCGGGAGCGCTCAAAGTCATGGAGGACGAGGCGCTTCAGTATATGCCGCAGTTCAAGGACAATGCGCGCCTGCTGTTTGACAACTTCTGTCAGTCGATAGGTTAGGGCTCACCTTTACCAGGCGCCCAGTCTTTGGGCGCAAGTTCAAAGTCATCAAAGGTGAAAGCTGGCGCTACGGTACAACCGATCAGGGACCATTCCCCGGTTGAATGCATTGAGAACCAGGTACCTCTGGGAACGATGTAATGATAGCAGTGTTGATCTGCGACTCTTCGCCCAAGGGTTTTCTCCTGGACTGAAACGCCGTCTGGGGACAACAGGACCGTTAGTGCATCCCCATCATAAAAGTGAAGGATTTCATCCTTTGTGAGGCGGTGCCAGTGTGATCTGTCGCCTGCCTCAAGGAGGTAGAAGATCAGACTGACGCTGTTTGCTGAATCGCGGAATGTCTCGACAAAGTGACCACCTTCTGGGTGTGGCGTCATGTTCAGTGAGGCGATGATGGATGTGGGTTCGCTCATGGCGGCAGGTCGATGCAGGTGCTGACATAAAGGTTTCGACAGCATAACCAAAGAATCGTGATTCCTCTACGATGAGGTCAGACCAGCGTGGTCTTGGACTTAAGCAAGGTCAGGCACTGTGACATACTGACGCAAGAGATCAAAGACAGCTTTGGAGGATTCTTGACCGAATCACTTAACCCGGCTTTCCTGAGTGAACTACTGACCGCACTGCCCGAGGCAGCGGTGTTGCGCTCACCGGATGAACGCCGTCCCTACGAATGTGATGGCCTTTCCGCTTACCGGATGCTTCCCGGCGTGGTGGTTTTGCCAGACACCCTGGAGCAGGTCCGATCGGTGATGGAGTTGTGTCAGGCATATTCGGTTCCTGTGGTCGCAAGGGGCGCCGGGACCGGTCTTTCCGGTGGTGCAACGCCTCATCCTGAAGGTGTGCTACTCAGTATGGCGCGGTTTAATCAGATTCTCTCGGTTGACCTCCTGGCGTGTACTGCGCGGGTTCAACCGGGCGTTCGTAATCTTGCCATCAGTGAGGCGGTCGCCGCGCACGGCCTTTATTACGCCCCAGATCCTTCATCCCAGATTGCCTGCACGATCGGTGGCAACGTGGCTGAGAATGCAGGGGGGGTACACTGCCTCAAGTACGGGCTCACGGTGCACAATGTCCTTGCTGCCGAGGTAGTCCTGATGGATGGCGAGGTGATCGAGATCGGTGGCGAGACGCTTGATCAGCCGGGCTATGACCTGATGGCAGCCTTTATCGGATCCGAGGGCATGTTGGGGGTGGTCACTGAAATCACCGTTCGGCTGTTACCGACTCCACCGACTGCCAAGGTGCTGATGGCAGCTTTTGAAAGCGTTGAGGAAGCAGCCTCGGCAGTTGCCGACATTATTGCAGCGGGCATAATTCCTGCGGGCCTTGAAATGATGGATACCCCAGCCATTATTGCCGCAGAGGACTTTGTTCAGGCAGGTTACCCGCGAGACGCTGCCGCAATTTTGCTTTGCGAACTGGATGGCACACAGTCTGAGGTTGATGCTGAGATGGAAGCGGTTTCGGCACTGCTTTTGGAATGCGGCGCCCGCTCCGTGAATATTGCCCGGGATGAAAGCGAGCGCGAGCGCTTTTGGTCAGGTCGAAAGAATGCATTTCCGGCGATAGGGCGGATTTCACCCGACTATTACTGCATAGACGGCACGATTCCCCGGCGCGCTCTGGGCGAGGTGCTCAAGGGTATCTCGCAACTCGCTTCTGAGTACGGGTTACGGGTTGCGAATGTATTTCATGCCGGCGACGGTAATCTGCATCCCCTCATTCTCTATGATTCTGGAAAGCCAGGAGAGTTTGAGCGTACCGAAGCCTTGGGTGCCAAGATCCTGCAGTTGTGCGTCAGCGTCGGGGGTACGATTTCGGGCGAGCACGGAATCGGGCTGGAAAAGATCGATCAGATGTGTGTGCAGTTTGGCCAGAACGAACTCGAACAGTTTCATCTACTGAAAGCGGTTTTTGATCCCAACGGCCTGCTTAATCCCGGCAAAGCCGTGCCAACACTTGCCCGATGTGCGGAATTCAATGCGATGCATGTTCATAAAGGCAAGCTGGCCCACCCGGAACTGCCGCGGTTTTAGCATGCCTCACGACTCCGATAGTGCAGTAGCGATCGTCCAGGAGCAGGTCCAAAGAGCAGTCCGCGAACGCGAACCCCTTTGTGTCACCGGCGGCGGCACTAAACGATTTCTGGGTCGTAAGCCGCGCGGTACACCCTGTTCTGTTCGTGGTATCGAGGGCATAGTGCACTATGAGCCTACGGAGCTGGTGGTCAGCGTGCGTGCTGGGACTCCCCTGAAAGACCTTCAGGACACGCTTTCGGCATCCGGCCAGATGCTGCCGTTTGAACCGCCCGCGTTTGGAGAGGAAGCCACGATCGGTGGGACGATAGCGTCTGGATTATCGGGCCCATCCCGCCCTTATTGGGGCGCAGCGCGGGACTTTGTCCTCGGAGTGCGTTGTCTCAACGGCAAGGGGGACGTCTTGCGTTTTGGCGGCGAGGTCATGAAGAATGTGGCTGGCTACGATGTTGCCCGGCTGATGACAGGATCTATGGGAACGCTCGGCATCCTGACCGAGGTTTCGCTCAAAGTCTTGCCGTCGCCCGCCTACATCGAGACCCGTACTTACGAAATGCGTTCGGATGCTGCCTTTGGGGTGATGACGAGTCTCCTGAGCCGATCCCTGCCGGTGTCGGCCAGCGCGTTCCACGACGACCTCTTGCGGGTACGTCTTTCCGGAAGCGAGGTCGCGGTCAAAGCGGCTGGGGATGAACTTGGCGGCGAGCTGGACGCGAGTGGAGATATCTTCTGGAGGCGATTGAAAGAGCACCAACTTGACTTCTTTTTAGAAGATTTACCCCTGTGGCGGGTCAATGTGAAGCCGCAAGATCTCCCCATCGATCTACCGGGCAGAAGCATTATTGACTGGGGTGGCTCACTCTACTGGCTCAAGGCGGATACCCGTCTTGAAGAGCTGACTGAATTGGTCCGGCCGTTTGGGGGATGGGTCACGGGCTTCAGAAGCGCAGATCAGGACAGGGACTTCAGCAGCCCCAGGGGTTCAATACTTCAACTTAACCGCCGACTGAAAAAAGCGTTTGACCCGGCTGGAGTCCTCAATCCGGGCCGGCTGTTTGCGCACGACTGACCATGCACGTTCAACTCGCCTCAGCGTTTGAAGGGACTTCGTTTGGGAAAGAAACAAGCGATATCCTTGGAAAGTGTGTGCATTGCGGTTTTTGTACAGCAACTTGTCCGACCTACCAGTTGCTTGGAGATGAGCTGGATGGGCCGCGCGGTCGGATTTATCTTGTCAAGCAGTTGCTCGAGACCAAAGAAGCATCAAAGATTACAAGAGTGCATCTGGACCGGTGCCTCACCTGCAGATCCTGTGAGACAACCTGTCCATCCGGTGTTGACTACGGCCGTCTTGTAGAACTTGCCCGACCGGTGGTAGATGAATTGTGCCCACGGCCGGTGTTTGAGCGCCTGGCTCGGTGGTTGCTGGTGCATCTGATGTTGGGTCCGTGGTTTGGTCTTTTGCTTCGGCTGGGTCAGACACTGCGCGGGTTCCTACCGGAAAGTTTGGCCCGCCACATTCCGAAGAGGTACCCCGTGGGTATCGTTCCTGAGAGTCACGGAAATCGGCGGGTGCTGATGCTTGACGGCTGTGTACAGCCTGCGATGGCGCCCCAGATTAACGCAGCCGCGCGGCGAGTTCTTGCAAAACTTAATGTTGATGTCCGTAGTGCCAATCAGGCCGGGTGCTGTGGCGCATTGCAGCTGCACCTTGGCAACACAGATCCAGCTTTGGACGCGATGCGCCGAAATATAGATGCCTGGTGGACTGAGATTGAAAACGGCGTCGAAGCGATCGTGATGACAGCAAGCGGGTGCGGTGTGACGGTGCGCGAGTACGGCCAACTCCTTAAAAATGATCCGATCTATTGCGAAAAGGCGAAACGGGTGAGTGAGATGACTGTCGATCTATCTGAATTTGTTAGTGCTGAGGACGTAGCATCTCTCGGACGAATTTCCCAAAGAAGAGTGGCTTTCCATTCGCCGTGTACTTTGCAGCATGGCCAGGGTGTCAGGGGTAAAGTTGAGCGAATTCTAAAAGCGGCGGGAGCGGATCTGGTTTCAACCCGCGACAGTCATTTGTGCTGCGGTGCGGCGGGAACTTATTCGGTTTTGCAGTCGGAACTCTCCATTCGTCTTCTCGATCAGAAGATCTCCGATCTGAACCAAGACGGGCCAGAGTTGATCGTGACCGCCAATCTTGGCTGTCTGGCACATCTGGCATCGGGCAGCCCTACGCCGGTCCAGCACTGGATTGAGTTAATTGATTCCTCCCCAGCGAGTTAACATGCCGCAGACCCTGTCTGAATCGCCTAGAAACGATACTGTCGCCCCCGGGCCAGATTTGTGGCCGAATCCCGGTATTCAAGACGTTTTAAGCAGAAATACTTGCCTCGACGGTTGGCTTCTAGTACCATCCGCGCCTCGTTTTTGCGCAAAAACCAAGATCCTGATGAAAACCTTCAGCGCCAAGTCTGAGACCGTACAGAGAGAATGGTATGTTGTGGATGCCACTGACAAGATTCTGGGGCGGCTTGCGAGCGAGGTCGCGTCGCGGCTTCGTGGCAAGCATAAAGTTGAGTACACGCCTCACGTGGATACCGGTGATCACATCGTGATTGTGAATGCTGAGAAGATCCGGGTAACGGGTAACAAGGCCGAAGCCAAGCGTTACTACCGGCATTCCGGATACCCCGGCGGGATCAAAGAAGTGGTCTTGGGTGACCAGCTTAGGAAGCATCCAACGCGAGTCATTGAAAACGCGGTGAAAGGCATGCTCCCCAAAAATCCCCTCGGAAGGTCAATGTTTGCAAAACTCAGGGTATACGCAGGACCGGAACACAATCATCAGGCCCAGCAGCCCAAAGTGCTGGAGATTTAGCAACACCTAAATCAGCGATAAGGAAAAGGACGATTACATTGGCACAGACAGGCGAAATTCATTACGGAACAGGCCGACGGAAGTCATCAGTGGCCCGTGTTTATCTCACTCGCGGCTCGGGCAGTATTACGGTCAACCGCCGCACGCTAGACGAATACTTTGGCCGCGAGACTGCCAGAATGGTGGTTCGCCAACCGCTCGACACCGCCGAACTCAATGACAAATTCGATATCACGATCCGAGTGACCGGTGGGGGTGGCACTGGCCAGGCCGGCGCAATTCGCCACGGAATAACCCGAGCCCTGCTAAGTTACGACGAGACGTTGCGTGGGCCTCTACGGAAAGCCGGGTACGTAACGCGCGACTCACGCAAGGTCGAGCGTAAGAAAGTCGGACTGCACAAAGCCCGTAAAGCACCTCAATACTCCAAGCGCTGATTTTACGCGCAGGCTGGAGCCTGCTCAGTAAGCAACGAAGTTTGTAGCGAGACAATCTTCGGCGAATTCCCGTCCCACGGCGCCGAGCAGGACTGAGTCTATTTTCCCTGCCGCATCTATCCCACAAGATGCCTGCACCTCAAAGACCTCCCCAGCCGCTGATAGCGGTTCCTTCAGGGGTCGAGCAGTATCGTGAAGTCGGGATCCACCTCAGCGGAACGCTGACTCACCCTTGGGGCGGTTTCGCTCATTCGCCCGTACGGATTCGATAGATATACTAGGATCACGTTCTTATTAGCCAATCATCCAAAGGTGGAACTTCCTGGGTAGACCTCACATGCAGACCGTTTTCATGAGTAGAGCTAGATGACAGATCAAACCATTAAAGCTTTTTATCAGCGTCAGGACATCCTCGGCGAGACCTACGAACCGATGCAGCAGCTTCGGTTTACCGAGTTGGCGACTTTTATGCGGGTTCCTTTGGTCAACGATCTGACGGGTGTTGATATTGGTATTGTGGGTATTCCCTACGATGGCGGGCTGACCGCGCGTACCGGTGCCCGGTATGGACCCCGGGAAGTCCGTAATCAGTCGTCATTGATGCGTGCGATCAATGTCGCCACTGGTGCTCGTCCTTTCGAGCGGGCAAAGGTGGGCGACTTGGGAGATGTCCGGTTTACCGATCTTTTCAATCTCGAGAATGCTATCAAGGATATCGAACGGACGTTTGCCAGAATTGCCGAAAGCAGGGTATTGCCGTTAGCGGTTGGCGGGGATCATTCGGTCACCTATCCGATACTGAAAGGGCTTCGTAGTCGATTCGACAGGCCGGTTGGACTGTTGCATATCGATGCGCATACAGATACTTGGCCTGAGTTTGCCGGTTCCAAGTTTCATCATGGCGCCCCGTTTCGACTCGCGACGGATGAAGGTTTGATTGACCCGCAGCGGACTGTGCAGATAGGTATTCGAGGCGGACAGAACTTCGCCGACGGCCTGGATTATTCCCGTGATAAAGGTATGCGGGTCATCACCATTGAGGAATTCGATGATCTGGGTTGGGAGGCTGTGGCCGAAGAGGCCAAGCGTATTGTTGGGCAGGGCCCGGTCTATCTTACGTTTGACGTTGATGGTTTGGATCCGGCTTATACGCCGGGCACTGGCACGCCGGAATCTGGCGGCATCACTATGCGGGAGGCGCAGCGCCTGATCCGGGCCTTCAGTGGGGTCAACTTGATCGGTGGCGATGTCGTTGAGGTGTCTCCACCGCTCGACCCATCAGGAATGACTAGCCTGAACGGTGCGACGATCCTATTTGAGATGCTCTGCCTGCTCTCTGAGCAAGTGGCTCTTGCCGTAACCGATTAAGGAATTGGTCTCGTCTAGCGAAAAACTAAAAATCTCTAGTACTGGGGGATCGTCTAGCGGTAGGACTGCGGACTCTGACTCCGCCAACCCAGGTTCGAATCCTGGTCCCCCAGCCATTTTTGCTCGCGGGCCGCTCAAAGTAAGTGATGCGCTTTAAGAAGACCCCGTCGTCGCGCGTCTTTGTAACGGCTATTCGTCGCAGGGGAAATCCAGCCAGTTACCACCATCCTCAGTCAATCAATATGCCGGTCTTGTGATGACGAGCTTCATCAGCCAGGATTCAGGTATTGGTTGCTGCCACCGCGTAGCTTACTAGCATCCCTAATTTACTATCTCGTCCCGGAACGACTCCCTTAAAAAGGGTTCTTCAATTTAGAGAAGAAAGGAATCACATCTTTTGTAGGTAGTTATCTGCGAGCGGACGATGAAATCTTGATGCGCGATAGTGATCGCGCCATTTCACCTCTGATGGGGTGAAGAGTTCGAGGCACCGCATCTTCCCGCGCCCAGGCTCCCTCGCTAGATCCCCTCAACCGTAAAGCCATGCTTGATGAGAAGACGGGGATAGCGAAACCAATGGGGTTTGGTAAACTCGTGAGCGGGCATACGCCCAATAGAACAAACAAGCTAATGGAGGCGTTATATGGCTACTGTGGAGACAAAATCTTGGTCAAGCCCGGACGGGTCAATGTCACCTGATAAGACTCATGCAGCAACGATTAATTTCGGCAATGTCACACTGACTAAGGCAAACATGCAGCCGGGATGGAAATGGTCCGAATGCATCAAGCCGCACGTTGGTACCGAAAGTTGTCAGGCGGGACATATCGGAGTACTGATTCAGGGACAGATTCATGTGGCATCCGATGATGGATCCGAGACTACAATCAAGGCGGGAGACGCGTACTGTCTCGCCCCTGGACATGATGCCTGGGTAGTCGGGGACGAGCCCGCTGTGGGTGTGGAGTTCTCAATGGATAACAAGGACTTCGGTCCTTGGACGCATAAGGGCTGATGTTTTTGTGAGGGGTCGATGTTCCCGCTCGAAAAATGACCTTAGGTCATGATCAGCGGGACACGCCCCATGGACTTCGGAATCTTGTCGTCTATCCAGAGCTTCTTTCGCAGGTCAAGGGGACGCGCAGTTAAAGTTTTGAAATAGCAATATTTATTCCGTAAAATCCGCACTCCGATGGGGGATCGTCTAGCGGTAGGACTGCGGACTCTGACTCCGCCAACCCAGGTTCGAATCCTGGTCCCCCAGCCATATTTTCTCCGTCGATACCATGGCTCTTGATCAGAGAGCGCACAGAGGAACCGCGATGAGCGTGCTGGATCGAAGAGGTCTTCCAATAAGCGCGGGCGATCAGCGCGTTGTAGATTATTTTGATGATGCGGTTGATGACGTTCTGGCATTCGGTGGAGAGTCAGAGCAATTACTTACCCGGGCCGTTGAGATCGATGAGGATTTTCTGCTGGGGCACTGCCTCTTTGCGCTGACCCATGTCATTGGGAATTCATCCAGCGGGCTCGACCAGGCGAAGGACAGTATCGACCGTGCGAGTGGAATTGCGGATTCGGTTTCTGATCGTGAGCAATTGCATCTTTCGGCAGTTAAGGCATGGTTCGAATCAGATTTGGGTTTGGCGTCAGACCTCTATCAGAAGATTCAACTCGATCACCCATTGGACCTGATGGCATTATTTGCCGGTCACTGGCTTGATTTCTATCTCGGTGATACAAAGGCCCTGATGGGAAGGGTCGGTCGTGCCCTGGACCAATGGGATCACTCTACACCCGGATTCGGATATGTCCTTGGTATGCATGCATTTGGACTTGAGGAAAACGGCCACTATGGCCAGGCAGAAGAGTTGGGTCGACGGTCGGTTGAGCTCAACCCTGCAGATGCCTGGGGTGTTCATTCCGTAACACATGTCATGGAGATGACAGGCCGTACTGAAGAGGGCATCGAGTGGTTACAGTCGACGCTGCCCGGTTGGGGTTCGTCGACGATGAAGCTGCATAACTGGTGGCATGCGCTACTGTTGCATATCGATCTTGGAGATACCGAGACCACTGTCGGACTGTACGACACACGATTGGTGGACGACGATCGGGTGGATGCCGAGGCGTTGGCAGACAGAGTCTCGGCTTTAGCCAGGTTGTCTTTGCTAGATGTCGATGTAGGTAATCGCTGGACAGCGTTGGCGAAGCTTTGGGAACCACTGATGTTCGATGCTCGGTCTCCGTTTAATGATCTGCACGCGTTATTGGCATTTCATTACTCGGATCGCTCAGACCTGGCACAGGCTTTGATGGAGTGTGTTCGGCACCAATACGACAGAACCATACCGATGATGCGAGTAGGTGCATCGGTTCTCGAAGGGGTTGATGCACTTTTTCATGGCGATAATGACGCTGCTTTGGCCTTACTGCAGGAACGTTTTTCTGAAGTCAATCTGATTGGCGGATCTCACGCCCAGAGGGACCTCGTCTCCCAGATCACCCTTGAAGCGGCTGTTCGCGCGGGTGAAATGCCGATCTCCAAGTCATTGCTGGCAGAGCGAAAATTGAAGCGCAAAACGATGCCCTATGCCTACTCTCGGCACTGCGAACAACGAATTGAAGACAAAAGTATCTAGGCCAACGGGGTTTCGCCCGTGATCTTAAGCGGTTGTCTATAATGCCGCCAGAATTGTTTAGGTAAGTCAGATAAGATTGAAAATATAACGTTGTGACGCAGTCTTCCAAAACTTGGAATTGGGCTCCGAATCTCCC
>Ga0233427_10005400_pt1 | contig 10167 bp, 7 predicted proteins | sample SI_118_April2016_5_FD_179885 | JGI IMG/M metagenome (GOLD analysis project Ga0233427, IMG submission 179885) | Seawater microbial communities from Saanich Inlet, British Columbia, Canada - SI_118_April2016_100_MG | ecosystem: Environmental > Aquatic > Marine > Inlet | place: Canada: British...
CTTGATCGACGTAGGTCAGATCAAGACGGATCGGAATTGATGGACCGTCGTCCATCATCTCGTGCATCGCATCGTCGTCCATTACTAACTCAACCCCGGACTCGAGATCTGATGCCGCAGCTTCGTGACGGACGATGAGGTCTCCGATCGCAGGGATCGAGGCCGTCTCACCGACGCCACCAACCACGCTGGCAATAATCACGATCGACCCAGCGACAGCGGCGAAGGTCGGCACCCGACGGTGAGAAGCGAGATCGACAACCGGTGAGAGAGTCGGTGACCTTTGCTCGTCAACGCGCTCGATGGCCCCGATCATGCGATCGATGGATGCACTTGAAGGCTCAATCATCGAGTCGCCCAACACCGCCTTCATCTCGGCGAGTTCGGCCAGCAGCGATCGCAAAGCCGAATCGGAAGCGAGCGCGATTTCGACCTCGTCCCGCTCAGCGGAAGCAAGTTCGTCGTCAAGGTAGGCGCTCAGGCGATCGTCATCGATGTTCACGACAACACCTCCCGAAGTCGAAGCCGTCCTCGATGGATTCGGGAGCGCACAGTTCCGACGGGGACGCCGCTCTGCTCGGCGATCTCCTCGTAGCTGAGCCCGACAACATCGCAAAGCACGATCGCTGTACGGAATTCCTCGGGGAGTGATGCGATCGCGCTCTGGAGATGATCAGGCAACGACTCCGCCGCCAGTGCCTCATCGGCGCCAGGCGCGCCAGCGAGCACACGATCCGGATCATCCGGGAGGTGCGTCTGCGGTCGGCGCTTTCTGCGGCGGGTTTCGTCGAGGAATACGTTCGTCACGATGCGGGCAAGCCATCCCTTAAGAGAGCCGGGGTTGTAGCTCTCCAGACCACGTTTCACGCGGAGAAGCGCTTCTTGAACAACGTCCTCGGCATCGGATTGGTTCCCTGCGAGCCGATACGCGACGGAATACATGAATCCGAGATGGTCGCGGGCGATTTCGGCCCATGTTGGGATGCCCGGTGCTGGGGTGGGGCCTGTCTCGTCACCCATCAGTTCAGGGTACGGTCGGGGCTATCAGGCTTGCCTGTAGTGCAGACGATCAGGCGTCGTCGGACTTGCCCTCGCCAGACGCGCTCTCGTCAGACTCGCTCTCGCTGAGGCCGGTCTTGAACTCCTTCTGTGCCTGGCCCAGCGACCGGGCCAGTTTCGGGAGTTTCGCACCGCCGAAGATCAGCAGGATAATAAGAAGAATAATAATGAGTTCGCTAGTAGAAAGACTGCCCATGCAGGCGATAGTACCGCGAGCTTGATGAAGTTGGGATGAGCCCCGGACTCTTTGGTCCGTAGAGCCTCGTTCGTCTACGCGGAGACGGTGTCGACCTGGGCAACGGCGGCGGCCCGAGCGAGGGCACGCTGGCGTCGGATGCGGCGTCGTTCACGCTCACTCATCCCACCCCAAATGCCAAACTTCTCACCGTTTTGCAGGGCATATTCAAGACAGTCTTCGCGCACGACACAGCCGCGACACACCTCTTTCGCCTCCCGAGTAGAAGCACCCCGTTCAGGAAAGAATAGGTCGGGATCAACGCCAAGACAGTTGGCGTAGTCCTGCCACGACTTCTCTTCGCTGTCGATTTCATGATGAATGGTCATGTGAGTCCTCCAAGTAGCAACGCAGGAGATTCGAAGCCGGATCTCCACCACCCGTTGCCACTTGTGTAATTACACCACTGTAATCAGTAACTTGTAAAGGGCGGGGCCCCTGATTTTTCAGTAAGCGCCCGCTATTCCAACGAGTCGCCCACTTGGAGAAGCAAGCTCATGTCTTCAGCCGGAACTGGCTGGCTCAGGTAGAAGCCCTGTCCGCGGTGACAGCCGGCTCGAATGAGCTCGCCTGTTTGGGATTCAGCTTCGATCCCCTCCGCGACGACTGCAAGATTCAAGGTCTGCGCGAGCCCCACAATTGAGTGCACAATATCGGTGCTCTCTTGGTCGACACCGACACCATTCACGAATGCTCTGTCGATTTTCAAGACGTCGATAGGTAATCGCTTCAGGTGGACAAGTGAAGAGAACCCAGTACCAAAATCGTCAATAGCGATCTGCACGCCCATCTGACGGAGCTGTTCAAGAAGCAGGGCGGATCCACTCACATCATCCATGATCGTGCTCTCCGTCATCTCCAGGCACAGTCGACCAGCGGGCAGTTTCGATGCGGCGAGCGCCCCCTGCACCTCTCCGACCAATGACCTGCGGAGCTGTTGAGCAGAAATGTTGACACGGACGACAATGTTGTGACCATCAGCGACCCACGCCGCGGCTTGGGTACAGGCTTGACCAATAACCCAGCCGCCGAGCCTGGTGATCAATCCAATTTTCTTAGCAAGACTGATGAAGCTGCTGGCGGCCAAGAGCCCTTGCTCCGGGTGGCGCCAGCGGACCAGTGCCTCAGCTCCGACGATGCCACCTGTGTCGAGGTGGAATTCAGGCTGGTAGTAAACTTCCAGTTGGTCGTTATCGAGCGCTTGGCGAAGGTCGGCCTCAACCCGGCGGTGCTTGATAGCTGTCTCACGCATCGAATGGTCAAAGCAAATCCAGTTGTCACGGCCAGATTCCTTTGCCTTGTACATGGCGGCGTCAGCGAAGCGCAGGAGATCCTCAACCGTGTCGCCCTCTTCACGGATGGCGATGCCAACGCTGGCCGACGGATACATCTTTTCACTGCCGATATGGACCGGTTCACGTAGCAGGCTCAACAGCCGTTCTGCGACGACCGACACAGCATCAAGATCAACGGGCCCTCGCAACAAGACCGAGAATTCGTCGCCACCAAAGCGACCTACGGCGTCACCCGGACGAAGCGAAAGCCGGATGCGGTCAGAACACGAGATCAGTAATTGGTCGCCAGCGCTATGGCCGAGCAAGTCGTTCATCTCCTTGAAGCGGTCAAGGTCAATCATGAGCACTGCGCAATCGTTTGGCCCAGCAAGCTCCGAGTTGGCCTGATCGACAAAGGCTCGACGATTTGGAAGGCCAGTCAACTCGTCGTGGCTTGCCTGGTATTCGAGGAGCTGTCGGCTGCGGCGCCGCTCAGTTTTGTCCTGGGCATAAGTGAGCACAACCGGCTCCAACTGGCCTGGGATCGTCGCCATCGTCGATCTAACATCAGCCCAAACGATCGTTCCGTCAGGCCGATGGAATTCCACCTCTCGCTCGCTGAACACGCCGTGGTCTGAGTTTAATGATTTTGGGCCATAGCCGCTCGCCAACCGGTCATCAACGGCACCGTCCCGAGACATCACAACATTGAGCGTCGTCCCCAACAACTCCTCCTTCGTTCGGCCAGTAAGTGCTTCGTAGGCGGCGTTACAGGAGATAAATATCATTTTGGATGTGCGAAAGCTGATAGCGATTGGCGACTCAGCAAACGACATAAGAAGCGAACGCTCTGCTCTCGCTCGAGACAGATACTGACTCACAATCATCAACGCGGAGCTGAGAAGCGACAGCTCGTTTTCGGTGATTGATTCGGTTCCGGAGCGAGCAAAGACAAAATAGCTGTGCTCAGACGGCGACTGCTCGCTTCGACAGAACCCAACTTGGTAGTCGCCCTGATAGCCCAATGTCTCGATCATCGCCTGGGCTCGCGGAGGAGCCTCACCAAGCATCCAAGCTCCTGATATTTCATCCATACCGAGTTCGAGCTCATCCATGGAGACAGCGAAGTTTCTCATATCGTCTGGGGCTACCGCTCCCGTTGAGCTAAACGAGCCGGCCATCGCCACAACCATGCCGGGCGGTACCAATGCTCCCACCCACAAAGAGAGGTGCTCCAAACCAAGTTCACTGGCGAGCCAATCCAGGACTCGTTCGTCACCACCAAGGTCGTCAGACGAAGTAGCGGCGAGGAACGTGGCCAGTCGGCGCAGCAGATCTGCCGTCGCCAACTGGTGGGCCATCGCCCGGTCGATCTCAAGGCGGTCCCAGAGTTGGCTGAGCAGTCTGGCTATCGAACCGAGGAGGCTTTCCTGAACGCGAAAATCGACTATCTCGTACAACTCGCGAAACGTCTCGCTCGAAATGCAGGCGACGACCTCCCCATCGACGCGTATCGGAGCGACACAAAGAATCCTCGACTTATCGGTGTGGCCCCAATGGAAGGCAGGCGACTCGAACATCTTCGCAGTTTCGATGTCACGAACAAGTTCAAGCGTGGGATTGTCAGGCGCTACATGGCTGGGTGGGCCTTTAGATTCATCGACCCCGTCGGCCAACCAACCCAACAGCCGGGTTCCACCCAGCTCCTCGTCTAGCGCCCACAGACCTACTGAACGACACCCATGAAGTATTCCGATTTTCGCCAAGGCCTCATAGATACCTTCGTCAACGTCCTGAAGTGAGCGGTTGACAAAATCGCTCGCGACCTCTCTCAGCACCCTGTCGCCCTCAACCCTCAAACGAGCATTTTCCTCGAGCGCGAGCCGAGAGCGAAACTGGGTGAGGATGTCTAAGAACAACGACAACATCCGAGCGGATTCTTCGTCCAGTGGGACGCCTTGTCGGTTCACCACCGACAAGGCAAGAATGTCTCGACCATTCATCGCCGAAACCACGTGCAGTCGAGTGCTGTTGTCACCAGTCCCGAGTAGCTCACCGACACGCCAATCCGGGCCATATGTGGGGTCGAGAATGCGAGCAACGGCTGGATCGTCGCGGTCGAATGGGCCGTACGGCGACTGCACTGGCTGATCGTCGCGCGTGGACTCGTACGAGCACTCAATTTGGCGCGTCGTATGCTCAAGTTCAAACAGAGCAAGCGAGTCGCAATCGATGAACGAGCGAACTTGCTCAAGGGAAGCTACAAATGCCTCGCCGACCTTGAGCGTCTCAAAGTCGACGAAGACCGCCGTGATTTGGCGGAGGACTTCATGTGACCGACGCTGGCGCTCGAGTCTGCCTTTCGCGACCATTTCAGTCAGCGTCATTCGGTCCCACAGTTGTGCAAGCATGCTGGCAAGTTTTTGGACGTACGAGATCTCGTCGTCACTCCAGCGGCGATTCTGTAGATCGATGAACGCCAACATGCCCTGCGGTTCGATCCCGATGCGATAGGTCACCAGAAGCACGTTCGTGTCGGGTGGGTCGAATATTTCCGGAAATGGCAGCTCACCCAGAGGGAGAACGCCCCACCTTTTCTCCGACATTTCCTCGGGGTCGTAGGGGACGCGGAGCCCTACATGGCCCTCCCTACCATCAGGCCGGTGCGCGTTTCGCATAACAGCCATGTCGTCTTTGTAACCCCATGCTTGCGCCTCAGCAAGACCAAAGAATTCGGTGATACGAACAAGGATTCTGTCGAACGTGTCACCAATGTCCTCGAATCGGGCTCGGATGGCCAAGCCAGCAATCTCGCTCAAGAGCATCTCGAGTTGTAGACGTTCTGCAGCCACCCGCTCTGCTCCGAACCGAAGAAGCGTCTGCGTTACAACCTTTCCAATTGCTGCGACTCCCTCAAGTTCGCTCTTTCTCCAGCGTTGACGTCTTCCGCCGACCAGCGCAAGCAGATAGGGATCCTTCGGATCCACTCTTAACGGGACGGCCAAGATCTCTCGATCCTCAAGCGAAACCTCGGCCAAACCGGAGATTTCGATCTCACCAATGAATGCATAGCCGCGCTCGTGCATACGGCTGACCCATCTAGTATCCACCTCTGCTCGTCGTTCTGCGGTTTTCTTCTCCCCCTCAGCGCTTAGTCCGAACATTCGCTCGATCTCGTTATCGCGTTCTCTCCATACAGAAGCAGCGTTGAGCCCAAGCAGCGTGATCATCGTGGAGGCGACCTCATGGAGAAAGACCTCCTCCTCATCGAAGCCCATGCGTGCGGCTGATATCGCAATACGCTGTATGGCTCGATTGAAATCATGGCGATTCGAAATCTTGTGAAGATCTTGAGAGCGTGAAGCAGTCCTGTGGATACTTGGCGCGATCGCATGCGCAGCCTGCAAATCAACTTCGCTCCACTCCCGATGGCTGGGATTTCCGAATACGACAGCGCCTTCCGGACCGTCGGGCCCATAGGTCGGGACGATCAACGCCAACGCATCAGCAGCGTGATCTAACTCGTTCGCCGAGTCAAAGAAGCTCAGCGGGACGATCATGTGCCCGTTTTCAAGATACTTGCGGATCGCGTCGAGATCAGCTTCGACAGACGGGGCAACATTTTCAAGAGACCCGGTAGTCGTCAATAGGCCCTTGTTCATCAGCGTGTACGTGGATCCGTCAGCACGCCAGTAGGAGACTGTCCCGAGCGAAAAGAACGATCGCGCAAGTTCGCAAACTGCGTCCAGCGCCTCAGAGTCGTCACTGCTATCGCCTTCGAGTCTGAGGGCTGAGCCCACAAGTTCCTGAATACTGGCTCGCTGAACTGCCGGCTCTCCAGAAAAGCTCGCACGCCATCGAGCCGAGGACACCGCCAGCGAAATCAACTCGCAGAGGCTGACCACACCGGCAGTCAGCTCATCCTTTTTCAGAGGCGAGGATCATCGTAAAGTAGGCGAACGAGTCAGGAGGGTTCGGCACGATGGCGGCCGTGCGACCGTTGGCTGATGTCAGCGTTGTCATAGCGGTGACCGGCGCTACGGGGTCGAACATCTCGGCGCATGCAGCAAGTTCGTCCATGCTGGTTAGCTCTGGATCAAACCAGAGCACACCTTCGCCGATGTTGCGGGTCCATTCTCCTATAGCAATGAGGCCTACGGTTTCGGAGAACTCGCGAAAGATGCTGGTCAACTCCGCATTGAAGTCAGCACTATTGAGATCTTCGAGGCGCGCCATCGACCTCTCAATCAGCACATGGGCATCTCGGTGCCACTTCGGTGGATCCTCTTTCGACTCAGGCTGGTGCGATCCCAGATTCCTCACACTCCGTCTATCGGCCGAGCGGCGGTAACTATGAGTCGTCACTTCGTCTGACCCCTACCGTCGCCCCCGCAGCAAACTGCGCTTCTGATCAACAAAGTCCATCAGGAGGTAGTCACCGAGTTCCTCGTTGGTGGTGAAGAACGCTCGGCCGCCATTCATCCGGGAGATTTGCTCCACAAAGTTCTGAAGATAATGCGTCACGTCGAGAACGAACGTGTTGATCCGGATGTCTTCACGGGTGGCTTTCGCAACCTCCGTCAACGTGAGATCCACCGTCTGTTGGGACGGTGGATAGTTGAAGTATGGCTGCCCATTCTTGGAGATGTGGGCTGTGGGTTCACCATCAGTGATCATGATTATTTGCTTGGTGCCGGTCTGCTTCGAAAGCATCTGACGAGCGATCTGGAACGCGTGCTGCATGTTCGTGCCATAGACGTAGTCCCACGACAGTTCGGGCAACGTTGCAGCAGTGAACTCGCGAGCGACTTCACTGAACGAGACCATGCCCAAAAAATCACGGGGATACTGGCTCGAGATCAGCGAGTGGAGTGCCATCGTGACCTTCTTGGCAGGCAAGAAGTTGTCTCGCATGGCCATCGACATGGAGATATCGAGCATCAGAACTGTGCTTGATCTGGTCAGCTGCTCAGTGCGTTCGATCTCGAAGTCCTCGGCATGCAGTTGGACAGGGATGCCGCCGCCGGTCCGAGCCACTGCATTCCGCAGCGTCTTCTCGATATGGAGGTTGAATCGATCCCCATACTCGTACGCCTTGGTGTCGAAGTCTCGCTCATGACCCTGCCCGGTTCGTTCAAGCTGATGCTTGCCAAGCATGTCCGGCGACATGCGTTTGAAGATCTCTTCCAAGGCGTCATTACCTATGCGTCGGATCGCCCGCGGCGTCAGCTCGTATCGGCCTTCCTTGTTCTCGATCAGACCTGATTCTTCGAGCATCCGGGCGATCTCGGCCATGCGTTCGAGGCTCTCGGCCGACTCCTCGCCCAGCAAATCTCGAGCTCGGTCAATGTCGACCTCAGCTAAGGCCCCCGGATTGGTGGCCCCTCGAAGAAGATTGTCGAGCTGGTCGATGTCGCCAAGTTCGCCCATCATGTCCATGGCCTGCGGCATGTCGAGCGGATCACTGCCCTCAAAGTCGTAGGACTGACCCCAACCCATCTGCGGGAACTGCTCACGCAAATTATCGGAGAGTTGGCTTATCTGGAACTGAAGATCCATGTCCTCCATTAGCTGACTGCTGAGTTCCTGAAGTTGCTGACGCTGCTCGGGCGACATCGAGTTCATCATCTGCTGCATCTGCGCCATGCGCTGAGCCATGATCTCGAGCAACTCGTCAAGGGTCTGGGGGGCCTCCGGGAAGAAGTCGCCAAAGCGTTCCATGAACCCATCGAAGTCGGGCTCCTCTCCCGCAGCTCGCTGCTCAAGCATGTGGTTGAGTTCAGCGAGCATGTCCTTTACCCGCTGCATCTCCTCCGGCGCCATGTCGTTGATGCCCTCGGCCATCTGATCAAGCTGCTGCTGCATGATCTGCTCGCGCAGTTTGTCCATCAACTCGTTGAATCGCTGCTCGGCTTCGTCAGACTCAAAGTCATAGTTTTGCAAGCCCTTCACCTGACCGGCGAGGTCCGGCGGAAGCATGTCGAGCTCCATGTTCTTCATAGTCGACGTATCGCTGGCCAGTTCCTGGCGCCGTGCGTCACCGGATTGATCAGCCTGGTCGACCATCTCTTCCAACGACGTACGTTCGTCGTCGACCAGTTCGCGAAGCTCGTTTGCGATGTCGTCGAAAACACCGCCCAGATCGTGGTTTTCGAGGATGTCGCGCCGCCGTTCGCGGAGCCGCTCCATCATGTCGCGGATGCCCTCCATTTGGCGGCCATCACGATCGATCATTCCGCCCTGCATCATCTGGCGGAGCGCGCTGTTGACATCGCCGTGGTAGATCAGGTCATCAGCCATCTCGGAGAACAGATGGTCGGCATCAACATCAAATCCGGTCTGGGTGCCATCCCAGCGTGAATAGCTGAAATGAGGCACCTCGCGGCGATTGCGGTTACGACGGCGGATGGCCATCACGGCAACCTAGCCCGACCTGTCTTCTTGCGTTCAGACGAGGATGCGTCAAAGTTGTTAACGTTCACTAACCATGACTGCCAATCCGCTCACTTCCGAAGGGACCGCAACACGGCCCTCGAACCGTCGAGCGCTCATTCTCGACGCAGCCATCGGTCTCTTTCGCGAGGGCGGTTATCCCGCCACCAGCGTTGACGACATCGGCAAAGCCGTCGACGTCAGCGGCCCTGCCATTTACCGACACTTCTCTTCAAAAGAAGAGATCCTGCTTGAAGCAATCCGGCTCGCCGCAGATGAAGTCCACGCCGCGAATGGAGAGGCCCGCAACTCAACCGCCGACCCCCGGACACTGCTCGCGGCATACATCGGCGCTTACGTCGTTTGCGCCCTCGATCGGTCGACATTGATTGCTGTGTGGACCACCGAGGCCCGCCACCTGTCCTCAGAGCGCCGCTCGCCCGTGACTCGACGTCTGCGGTCATGGTCGAACGAATGGGTTGAAGCTCTCACCGCCATCCGCCCAGAGCTCAGCACGGAGCAGGCACGGGTACTCGTTGGTGGTGCCATCGGTCTGATCACTAGCCTCGCCACCAACGACGACGGATCGCTGGGGCGAGCCCAGCTGTCCGGCATGATCACCGCTATGGCGCTCGCCACCCTCGACACCCCTTTTTAAGGAGCCCCCATGCCCATAAATCCAGATGCCGTTGGCTCAGTCGGTCCCGAAAACGAAATCACCTGGACCTCCAAGGACAGCCTTCTTTACGCGCTTGGGGTCGGAGCCGGAGCTACCAACCCGACCGGGTTCGAACTCGAGTTCACCACCGAGAACACTAAGGATCTCGTCCAGAAAGCGTTCCCCACGCAGGTTGTCGTGCTCGGCGGTGGGGGTGGCATCGACTATGGCGATTTCAATTTGGCAAACCTGCTCCATGGCGAACAATCAGTCACATTGCATCAGACCCTGCCCCCCGCCGGATCCGCAGTCGTCCGGGGCAAAGTTGCCGCGATGTATGACAAGGGAAAAGCCGCACTAGTCGTACTCGAAACCCACGCACAAGATACCGAGGGCAACCCACTTTGGACCACGAGCGCTGGCCTGTTCATCGGCGGTGAAGGCGGTTGGGGCGGCCAACGCGGCCCCTCATCGACGTGGACGTTGCCCGAGCGACCTGCCGATGAAAT
>Ga0233427_10005401_pt1 | contig 10164 bp, 9 predicted proteins | sample SI_118_April2016_5_FD_179885 | JGI IMG/M metagenome (GOLD analysis project Ga0233427, IMG submission 179885) | Seawater microbial communities from Saanich Inlet, British Columbia, Canada - SI_118_April2016_100_MG | ecosystem: Environmental > Aquatic > Marine > Inlet | place: Canada: British...
CCTCTATGAGTGCGGTTGCCGACCAGCGGAGGCGGTCGGCAACTCTGGACAACAGGGCGATCTGGTCGTGCTCGGCAGCGAACGACTTCACCACCCGGGTTCCGTTGATGTTCTCGTCGACGACCATGGCCACCTCGGCCATTCGTCCCTGGGTCACCCATGAGAGCGGAAACACCTGGTCCCTGAGCCGCTGTCCGAGTACGTAGACGAGCGGCATCGTCGACACCGTGACAAGTGCCAGGGGGACGTGGATGCTGAGCATGAAAGCGAAGGCGATCAGGAAGCTGATCGCCGAGAGGCCGGCCAGAGGGCCGAATGCCAGAAGCAGTTGTATCGAGCGGATGTCGGAGTTGGCCCGCGATATGACCTCGCCGGCCGGCATGTGGTCGTAGTACGAGAACGACAGCCTGGTCAGGTGGTCGTAGATCTGCGACCTCAGGTCGGTCTCGATCCGACACGCCGTCCCGAAGAGTAGGTAGCGGTAGGTGAAGCGCAGCCCGAATGAGGCGGCAGCCATCACGACCAGGATCAGAACGTGGCCCTCGAGCCCACCTCCACGCTGGTCGACGGCCACGTCGACCGCCTCACGCAGGACCATCGGTACGGATACCTGTAGGGCCAGTCCGGATAGCCCGGTCACGAGAACCATGATGAAGGTGGCGCGTCGGGCCCGGATCACAGGCAGGAGTCGTCGGAACCAGCCTTTCGAGGGATCCGGGTCGATATGGGTTGTCGTGGGTGTAGGCCTGAGCGCCGCGGTCACGCGGCGCCGCCGGCCTGGGCGGCCCGGATGGCCTCGCCAAAGCGGGCGAGGCTGGCGATCAGATGATTGGAGTCGCCAGCGTGCACGTGGGCGCCTATGACCAGCAGCCGCTCACCGACCGCCCGGTCGGCGCGTGCCAGGGCGGATCGACCCTCTCCGGTGAGGTGGTGGGTGACGCGTCGGCCATCATCGGGGTCGGAATGGCGTTCCACGAGGTTGCGGTTCAGCAGACCATCCATGAGGGCTGTGATGGACGGGCGGCTCACAGACAGACGGCCGGCCAGGTCCGATGGAGCCGCACCACCCTCGTCGAGGAAGGCCAGCACCCTGTACTGGGGGAGGCTGAGGTTGATCTCGCTGAGCGGGATGTTGACCTGGCGTGCCAACTTGGCCGCAGCTCGTGCCGCTGCCACCAGCTGCCCACCGTCTCCGTACGGGTAGGCGGAGGTGGGCGCCATCTCCCCGTCACGTAGCGAATCAGCCATGATGGTTAGAGTATCAAACTATCTCGGTGGGCCCAGAGTCGGGCGGGCCGCTTGAGGCCCCGGGCTGATGGACGGCCGTCACTAGGCTCCCCTCCAGATGTCCATCCTCGTCGGCCTGACAGCGGTCCTCCTGCTCCTGGTCGTCAACGCGTTCTTCGTGGCCGCCGAGTTCAGCCTGGTGGCCGTCGACCCTGCCAGGGCGGAGGCGGCAGCCGGGACGGATCCGGGAGCACGCCGGGTGAGGTCCCTGACCAGGCGTCTGACATCGCACCTCTCCGGGGCCCAGTTCGGTATCACCCTGACCGCTCTGCTCCTCGGCTTCGTGGCCGAGCCCACAGCGGCGCGGATCATCACCGGTGGCGATCACCCCACCGGCGTCTCCGTGGGCCTCGCCATCGCGGCTGCAGCGCTGCTGCACATGGTGCTCGGCGAGCAGGTTCCCAAGTACGTGGCGCTTGCTGCGCCTGAGGCGGTGGCCCGCCGTCTGGCTCCGCTGGTGCTCGCCTACGGCGTGGTGGTACGACCTGTCGTCGTGGTCCTGAACGGGATGGCCAATGCGGTCCTTCGATGGGTGGGGGTGGAGCCACGTGAGGAACTGGGTTCTTCGCGCACGCTCGACGAGCTGGGCGACCTCGTGCGCGAGTCCTCGGACGCCACCTTGGACAGTTCCGACGTGGAGCTGTTCACCCGGTCGATCCGGTTCAGCGAGAAGGTGGTTGCCGACGTGCTCGTGCCGAGGTTGGACGTGGAGGCGCTCTCTCTGGACGCAACTGGTGCCGACCTCCTGGAGAGGTCGGCGAGTACCGGCCATTCGCGCTTTCCGGTCTTTGACACCGACCTTGACCACGTGGTGGGCGTGGTGCACGTGAAGTCCCTTCTATCGAGGCCGGCAACGGAGCGTCGGCATGCCCCGGTCGTCGAGTTGATGCACGACGTTCTCGCCGTCCCTGAGACCCGCTTCCTCGACGATCTACTCGCCGATCTGCGCGAGCACCGGGGGCACATGGCCGTCGTGGTCGACGAGCACGGTGGTGCGGCAGGAATCGTCACGGTGGAGGACGTCCTGGAGGAGATAGTCGGCGAGATCGACGACGAGCACGACACCACGGTGGTGCGGACCAGGTTGGACGGTCCGGGGCGCAACGTCGTGTCGGGCCGCCTGAACCTGGACGAGGTGGCGGACCTCACCGGCCTCCAGCTGCCACCGGGCCCGTACGAGACCCTCGCCGGCTTCGTCCTCCAACGCCTGGGTCGACTGCCTCAGCCGACTGCGATTGTCGAACACGAAGGCTGGCGGATAGAGGTCGTGGCTGTGGAGGGCAGGCGGATCGCCACGCTCCGGATCGTCGTTCCTTCCGACGGCGGGGATTCGACATGATCCTGCTTTCACTGCTGGCGGTCGTAGCCCTCGTGGCAGTCAACGCGTTGTTCGTGGCGACGGAGTTCGCCCTCGTGGCGGCACGTCCGGCCAGCCTCGAGGCAGCGGCAGCCGAGGGTTCCGGATCGGCTGTCAGGGCGCTGGCCGCACGCCGCGACCTGAGGGTCCAGATGTCCGGGGCCCAACTTGGAATCACGGTGAGCAGCATCACCCTGGGTGTGCTGGCCGAACCGACGATTGGGCGCCATCTCGAGTCCCTGACCGATGCAGCGGGTCTGCCGTCCGGCGTGTCCTCCACGACGTCGCTGATCCTGGCGGTCTGGTTGGCTGCCGTGTTCCAGATGCTTTTCGGTGAGCTGGTTCCGAAGAACTTCGCGATTGCCGATCCGGAACGCACGCTCCGCTGGACGGTCCGGCTGCACGGGGCGTTCGTGGCGGTACTGAGACCCGGAATCGTCGTGGTGGACCGGTTGGCCGCCTTGGCGGTGCGGCCCTTCGGCCTCACGCCGGTAGATGAGATCCGTCGGGCGGTCGGAGCGCCGGGGCTCACCGTCCTGCTGGACGCCTCGCATGATGAAGGTCTGATCGAACGCTTCGAGCACGACCTGTTGACGGGCGTGCTGGATCTGGGACGACAGACTGCGGCATCGGTGATGGTGGCCCGGGCATCGGTAGTGGCCGTGGACAGGCGGCTGGCGCTGGTTGAGGTGGAGGAGGTCATGGCCTCCAGCGGGCACACCCGACTCCCGGTGGTGGATCGACGCACCGGCGAGGTGGTGGGCATGGTGCACGGCAAGGATCTGCTCAGGCTCCCACCCGAGGCCCGGGACGAGCCGGTGCCTCTGGAGTCGATTCGCAGCCTGCTGGTGCTGCATGCGAACCTCCTGCTGGACGACGTCCTGCAGGGCCTGCGGCGATCCCGTAGTCAGATGGCGGTGGTCGTAGATGAATTGGGATCCTGGATCGGAATCCTGTCTATGGATGACGTTGTCGAGGAACTCGTGGGCGAGATCCCCGACGAGACCGACGACGGGGCCCAGTGACCGGAGCCATACCGACTTGTCACGGCCCGGATCCGGTCAGTGGGTAGAATCCGACGGTGTCCCGCCTCCCCGGCCTGATCGGAGTGTTCGTCGCGCTCCTTCTGGCCCTTCCCTCCACTGCAGTCGCCCAGGCGACAGACCGGTCCGTGGTCTTCACCAGCGACCCGTCGCTGGCACTGGTGATCGATCGGGATGCGGGACTGCTTCCCCTGATCGAGGCTGCCTCGGACTTCCTGCCCCTGGCCGTAGCCGGCCTGGCAGAGGCTGAGGTCCGCTATTCCTCGATGGCTGCTCTGCTCGCCTCGGCGCGGTCGCGACAGACGGCGGCGGTCGCTGCAATCCTGCAGGTGAACCGGATGGTTGCCGACGTCGTGAGGGACGCCGACCACATGCGATCCACCTACGACGATGTCTTCGATGGCCTCTCCGCGACCAGTCGAAGGCAGTTGAGGCTTGGCGCCCACACCCGCAGCAACCGTTCGGCGGTCATCCGCCAGGTGACGTCGGCTGCCTGGGTATGTCCGATAGGAGCCCGTACGAAGTTCCGCGACACCTGGGGGGATCTGCGTTCGGGGGGCCGTAGTCACGAGGGCGTGGACCTCGTCGGCAAGCGGCACGACCCGCTCCTGGCGCCGGTGGACGGTGTCGTCTCGTACCGGTGGGACAGTGTCGGGGGACGATCCTTTGACCTGCTGGCCACCGACGGCGATTACTACTACGGGGCACACCTCTCGGCCTACGGCAGGGAGGGTGAGGTGGAGGCCGGCGATGTGATCGGCTATATGGGCGACAGCGGCAACGCCCAGGGCGTCCACCTGCACTTCGAGTACCACCCGGGTGGAGGACAGAACGCCGTGAACCCGTATCCGCTGGTCGATGCACATTGCACGGACCGGGTGGGTATCAACGTCTCGCTCTACGACTGAGGTCGGGACCGGGTGCCGTGGTGCGCCGGGTCAGGCGCCTATGGCGTGGTAGCCCCCGTCGACGTGAACCATCTCACCGGTGGTGGCCGGGAACCAGTCCGACATGAGGGCCACACAGGCACGCGCTACCGGTTCCGAGTCGTTGACGTCCCAACCGAGGGGAGCCCGGGCGCCCCAGGCGTCCTCGAAGGCGGCGAAGCCGGGAATGCTCTTGGCTGCCATGGTCCGGATCGGCCCGGCGGCGATGATGTTCACCCGTATGTCGTCTTCGCCCAGCGAACGCGCCAGGTACCGGGAGGTCGATTCGAGGGCTGCCTTGGCGACACCCATCCAGTTGTAGGCGGGCCAGGCGAAGCGGGCGTCGAAGTCCAGCCCGACGATGGATCCGCCGTTGGTCATGAGCGGTGCGACCACCTCGGCCACCGTCTTGAGCGAGTAGGCGGAGATCTCCATGGCTACGGCCACGTCGGACCATTCGGCTGCCATGAAGTCCTCGCCCAGGCAGATCTCCGGGGCGAATCCGATGGCGTGTAGTGCACCGTCCACCCGACCCCAGGTCTCGGTCAGTCGTTGGCGTAGGGCGTCGGTCTGCTCGCGGGAGGTCACGTCGAACTCCAGCACCTCGGCCGGATTCGGCAACTTCCGCGCCGTTCGTTCGGTCAGGCGCAGGCCCCTGCCGGCCCCGGTGAGGATCACCTCGGCGCCCTCCTCCTGAGCCAACCGGGCCACGGAGAAGGCCAGGGACGCATCGGTGAGCACCCCGGTGATGAGCAGTCGCTTGCCATCGACGATTCCCACGTGCGTGCGCCTTTCGTAGTTGCCGGTTTTTCCGGTCGCTCGTTCGGTTCGCCGATCCTAGGGCCGGACCGGGTGCACGATCGTGGAGGGGATGGTCGGTATCGTCTGCGTCCCGGAAGGGGAACTCCCATACCCTCACAGGATGGATATGGGGATTCTTGGCAGGGCCGGGCCGATGGGCCGATTTCCGGCGACGAACACGCAGACGATCCACGAGGAGGCCTGACCCGCCATGTCGGAACTCACGATCACCCTTCCTGACGGCTCCACGCGCAAGCTGCCGGAGGGCGCGACCGGCGCCGACCTTGCCGCCGACATCGGTCCGGGTCTGGCCAAGGCCGCTCTGGTGGTGACCGTTGACGGCGATGCCCGTGATCTCGACCGGGTCCTACCGGACGGGTCCACGGTCTCGATCGTGACGGCGAGCAGCGATGACGGACTCCACACGATCCGGCATTCGACGGCCCACGTGCTGGCCCAGGCCGTGCTGGACCTGTGGCCCGGCGCCACCTACGCCATCGGCCCACCGATCCAGGACGGCTTCTACTACGACTTCGAGCTGCCAGGTGGCGCCACCTTCAGCAACGAGGATCTGGAGGCGATCGAGGTGCGTATGCGCCTCGTCATCGATGCCGACCAGGCCTTCGAACGCCACGAGGCCGATGCGGCCGAGGCGCTGGAACTGTTCTCCGGGCATCCCTACAAGCGCGAGATCATCGAGCAGGTCACGTCCGGCGCCGCCACCGGCGAGCTGGCCGGTGAGGCGTCGACCGATGGCTCGGTGACCTACTACCGCAACGGTGAAGGCTTCATAGACCTCTGCCTCGGCCCGCACGTGCCGTCCACGGGGCGCCTCGGGCACTTCGCCCTCCAGAAGGTCGCCGGGGCCTACTGGCGTGGAGACGAGAAGCAGCCGATGCTCCAGCGGATCTACGGCACCGCCTGGGCGGACAAGAAGGCCCTCAAGGGGCACCTCCACCGACTGGTCGAGGCCGAGAAGCGTGACCACCGACGCCTTGCTGCCGAGCTCGACCTGGTGTCGTGGCCGGAGTCCCTCGGGCCCGGTCTGGCCGTCTGGCACCCGAAGGGGGCACTGGTCCGAAAGCTGATCGAGGACTACAGCCGAGACCGTCATGAGGTCGGCGGCTACGACTTCGCCTACAGCCCGCACATCGCCAAGGGGGTGCTCTGGGAGACGAGCGGCCACCTCGACTTCTACGCCGACGGCATGTTCCCGCCCATGGAGCTCGACGGAGCCACCTACTACCCGAAGCCGATGAACTGCCCGTTCCACGTGGCGATCTACCAGAGCGGCCAGCGGAGTTACCGGGACCTGCCCAGCCGACTCTTCGAGTTGGGCACCGTCTACCGCTACGAGCTCTCCGGTGTGATCCACGGCCTCATGCGCAGCCGGGGCTTCACACAGGACGACAGCCATATCTTCTGCACGCCCGAGCAGGTTCCCGACGAGCTGGCTTCGCTGCTGGAGTTCACCCTCAGCGTGCTGAGGGCGTTCGGCTTCGAGGACTTCCAGGCCAAGCTCTCGACCCGGCCTGAAGGCAAGGCGGTGGGGGAGGACGCCCTCTGGGAGATGGCGACCAACGGCCTGCGGTCCGCCCTGGAGTCGGCCGGCCTGGACTACGTGGTCGACGAGGGAGGCGGCGCCTTCTACGGACCGAAGATCGACGTCGACGTCACCGACGCCATTGGGCGTCCATGGCAGCTCTCCACCATCCAGTTGGACTTCAACCTCCCGGAGCGGTTCGGGCTGGAGTACGTGGGCGCCGATGGCGGTCGCCATCAACCTGTGATGATCCACCGGGCTCTCATGGGCTCCATCGAACGGTTCTTCGGTGTGCTTCTGGAGCACTATGCAGGCGCCTTCCCGCTCTGGCTGGCTCCCGAGCAGGTCCGGGTCCTCCCTGTGGCCGAGGAGCATCAGGCCTATGCGGAGTCGGTAGTGGATCGCCTTTCGGTCGAGGGTTTCCGGGCGCAGCTGGCGCCGGCTGACGAACCGCTGGGTAAGCGCGTCCGTGCCGGCAAGGTGGCCAAGGTTCCCCACGTGCTGGTGGTCGGTGACGACGACAGGGACAACAACACGGTGGGTGACAATGCCCGCGGCGCTGAGGCGCCCGAGCGTGACCTGCCTCTCGACGAGTTCATCGGGCGGCTGGCCGTGGTGATGGAGGCGAAGTCCTGAGTCGCCTAGACCAACTCTGGGCCGGCTGGCGGCAGGCCTACGTGGCGGCGTTGGGCGACGGAGTCGGGCCCGGGGGGCCGGGCACCACGGTGCCCGATGGTTCCACCCTTTTTGAGGCGATCGAGCAGAGCGGTCTGGATGATTCCGAGACCTTCATTGTGCACCGGGGGGCGACCTGTTTCGCCCTGTTGAACGCCTACCCGTACACGAGTGGTCACCTGATGGTGCTGCCTCGACGCGCCGTGTCGACCCTGGCGGGGCTTACCGACAGGGAGCACGACGAGCTCTGGGCAACGGTTCGTGATGCGGTTGACGCTGTCGGGTCGGCGTTTTCTGCGGGTGGCGTGAACGTGGGTCTGAATCTGGGTGCGGCGGCCGGAGCCGGCGTGCCTGGCCACCTCCACGTCCACGTGGTGCCGCGGTGGGCCGGTGACACGAACTTCACTACGACCACTGCGGATCTCCGGGTGCTTCCGGAGGCCCTGGGTGATTCGTGGCGACGCCTGTGTGAGGCCTGGCCCACCTGAGCTTCGCCCGTGGGGGCGAGGTGCGACCCGCCTGAGCGTCGCCCTCCGCCGGCAAGGCCCTACGATTGAGACTCGTTCTCAATCCTTCCGACCCTCAGCTGGTCGCCGATCCCATCCTGCAGCGTGCGGTAATCGCAGGCCTGCTCACCGTTCTCGTCACATCGGTGGTCGGCACCTGGGTGGTGCTGCGCGGAACCACCTACCTTGGTGAGGCACTTGGCCACGGCATCCTGCCAGGCGTCGCAGGGGCCTACCTGCTGGGAGGCAACCCGACCACCGGCGCGCTGATAGCCGCTGCGGCCATGGCCTTCGGCGTCCTGGGGATACAGCGACGTTCACCACTCCCCGGCGAATCCGCTATCGGCCTGCTCCTGGTCGGGATGATCGCCCTGACGGTCGTTCTGGTCGCAGCAGCCGACGGAATCGACGAGCACGACCTGCATGAGATGCTCTTCGGATCGCTACTGGACACCTCCGTGTCGGACGTGGTGCGACAGGCGGTGCTCGTGGGTGTGGCGGTCCTGGTGGCCCTCGTGTTCCACCGCTCCCTGATGGTCCTCACCTTCGATGAGATCCAGGCGCGACTCATGGGGATGCGGCCACGGTTGACGGAGATGGCCTTCCTGCTGCTCGTGGCCCTGTCCGTCACCGCCTCGTTCAACGCTGTCGGCAGCCTTCTGGTCTTCGCCTTCCTGGTCGCTCCACCGTCAGCCGCCGCCATGCCGGCGACCATGGCCCTCGTCGCCGTAGCTGTCGTGTTGCTGGTGATGGTTGTGCGAGGCGTTCGTTCCGAACAGGAGGCCTGAGCCGTCCGGAACGGGCCCGGTCGGATCATGTGGGCCGACCGGTCGCAGGTCTCAGGGGGCCAGCCGACCGACCTGGGCATCGGTGAGATGCCCCGCCGAGTGCAGCCACGACACGGTCTCGACGAGGGTCGTCCCGAGTGGCGTCGCCGGGAAACCGAAAGCGTCGGCAGCGCTGCGCTGGTCGACCTCCTGAAGTCCGCCGACGGCCATGTTGGCGGTGGTCATTCGGGCGACCTCCCGGCCGAGCGGCATCCTGCGGCCGGTCGCTCGCCCGACCAGCTCGCAGAGGACACCAGTGAGGCTCAGCAGCGATGCTGGAAAGTTGGAGATCCTTATCGAACGACCGGTCAGATCCGACACCATGCGCAGCATGTCGGCAGGTCCGATCAGGTGGCCGGCCAGAAGGTGCCTGGCCGGCGCCGGTCCGGCCGTGAGGGAACCAACACAGACGGCGGCGACATCCCTGACGTCGACCATGCCGAAGCAGGCCCCGGAAGGCATCGGAACCCTGGAGCGCTGCAGGCCCTCGAGCACCGTGGCCATGGAATCGCTCAGGTCCGGACTGGGATCCAGCGGACCGATGATCCCGCCGGGACAGACGACCACCACCGGTAGGCCTGCCTCCTGGTGGGCCACGGCCACGGCGTCGGCCTCGATCTTGCTCCCCGTGTAGGGCCCGCACTCCGGACCTGTCGGCGTGTCCGGGCCCAGAACCGTGAGGGACGCCGAGTACACGCCGAGGGATGAGACGTGGACCACCCGTTGGAGGCCGTGCTCGGCGGCGGCCTCCAGGAGAGTGGCGGTGGACGTCGGGTTCACCAGACGCATCTGGCGACCCTGACGGGGGTCCAGGCTGAACACCGCACCTGCATGGAGCAGGGAATCGACCCCGTCCAAGGAGGCCCGGAGTGCCCCGTGGTCGGTCAGGTCGGCGACGACCACCTCGATGCCGTCGGGATCGAGATCGTGGAGTACCGCAGCGGCACGGACCTTGGCGGGGTTGCGGACGACGGCCCTTACCTCATGACCGGCGGCCACGGCCGCAGCCATGCAGTGGGAGCCGAGGAACCCCGAGGCCCCGGTGATCGCAACCTTCATGTACGCCTCCCCGGGCCGGTCCGCTGGCCAGTCGGCCGTCGGGTCGTGACGTTAGGTGCGGACCACGTCCCTGTCAGGATCCGGAGTCTGGGGGACCCTGATCATCTGGGCGGGGCGCACCCGTGATCTGCCCATCAGGG
>Ga0233427_10005405_pt1 | contig 10160 bp, 10 predicted proteins | sample SI_118_April2016_5_FD_179885 | JGI IMG/M metagenome (GOLD analysis project Ga0233427, IMG submission 179885) | Seawater microbial communities from Saanich Inlet, British Columbia, Canada - SI_118_April2016_100_MG | ecosystem: Environmental > Aquatic > Marine > Inlet | place: Canada: British...
ATCTCATTTCACCAAAATAATATTTAGATACTTTCATCTTGCATCTATGATTCTTGAAAGCATCCCCAATACATCATGGCCATCCCAAACAACACCAAGATCAAGGCCGTCACCGATTGGCACTATTCTATCAATTCCTGTAAGTCTATTGCTGACAACAAACTCTAATAAATCGTTTTTCTCAATACCAAAATACATCATAGATTGCACACGATCAGTAATGATATCGGCAAGGGAATCAAGCATGTCCACTTCATGCTCAAAGAAATAGCCAAATTTTCCCTTTAGATCATCAACGCTATCTGGCAGATTATTCAACTTAAGCCGATAGACTAATGTTCCATAGCCTTCAACTGGTTCGACATTATCAAGTGCGATTGCATCTCGGCATAACTGGATGTATTTATCAACCGCATCAACCAACTCTAATTGATATTTCTTGTTAACAATCCCAGTCAACGCCTCCCAGAAACGTTCACGCCCTAATTCACACGTTTCGCCGATCCAAGCAACTAGATGAGGCGAGGAACAAGCTTGTTGATCAAGAATATATGCATCATTAAAAAATCCTTGCGCGAGTCTTTCTAACCCTAAGGCCGGTAACCGTTCGACAACGGAGGCATTAATAACAGTCAGAGACGTACGATCTCCGAACACAATATCTACGCATCTTGGTGACGTATGTGCTTTCTTGAATTCAGCCACTGTAGAGTCTCCGCCCCAGATTACACGGCTACTTGCTATCTTGGATAACTCCTGATTCAGTTTTGAGTCGTGCTCGTACCTTACTAATGCAAAGATCGCACGATATTCTTTATCTTTTCTTATTGAAACACAGCTATTCAGAGCATCGCATATCATCTCGATCTCGGGAAATTTCTTTCCCGGTATCCGAACTACTGTTGGGTTGCCCGCCAATAGTCCGAACGCCAGAGAGTACGCAAAAGTGACAGGCGCATTTGATGGCGCTATGTGAAAAGATAATCCCCGGCCAATACGAGTCGGTCCGTACTCAAACTGAGCCTTCATTGCCTGAATATTTCCACGACGACACCAAAATGCAAATGTAAATACATCTGGATACAGCTTAACTTCCGAAGTTGAGCGTAATTTAGCTGAGAGGTCAGCTAACATCTGACACGCCTCTGTAGAAAACGGAGTGAATGGCCTGGTGTCTAGATGCCTTGAACCAGCGAGGATTACCAATTCATCAGAGAGTATATGTATCACTACATCCTCTTAATTCCGCCTCTTTGACTCGGCCAAGCACCTTTATTGTTTTACCCAACCTACCACATTCACAATCATCTTCACCACTCACATATCCTAGGTCTTCCGTTAAAACTGAATGCCCTGGGTAACTTGAGGGCAAAATCGAAATCAACTGCATCAGTCCTTCTTCTCCCTGACGGCAAACAGAAAAATCATTTCTCCGAATCACTACGTCAGAATAATTTGAGCAATGCAAATTACCGACTTCGCACTCCAACAAAATTGAGCCTGTTTGCTCAATGACACCGTAATAATTGTGGACATTTTCTATTCCGCATACTGCATTTACTCGCTCTTTAAACCTTGAATTGTCTACAGACTTATCTGCCATCTTTTTCCAACCTCCACCATGCAACAAAATACCTTTTTCGATATCAACTTTAGATTCTATTTTCGATAAGGATCCAACAAAATGCTCCCAAATAACAGAAGTAAAACCGAAAACCAAGATTTTTGATCCAGAATATTTCTCCAAAAATTTGTCCAACTCATAATAGTCCAGTTCCATTTGTTCGTTTAACACAAAGGTATGCTTTCGACCTAGAAGAGAAAAACCTAAGATACCTACCCCTCTTGCCGAATATTCGGTTCGCTCCTTCAAGATCGATTTCCTATCCACAATCAACATCGGCAACCGCTTTGGCCCGATAACATCAGAAATAATACTATGAAGCACCTTCTTCTGAGAATCTGCCGTTCGTTGATCAAGAAATATTCGACTCACACCCTTACCCGTCGTACCTGACGACGTCATTACGTTAGATATCTGATGTTCTGGTGTGCTTTTTAAATCCAACTCTTTGAATAGTCGAGCCGGGATAAATGGAAACTCTTCGATCGTTGATGGAGTTTGAGGCGAGAGATTGAGCGTCCGAAGGATTCTTGCATAATTCGGACAATTATCAGCATGATGCTTTACAAGATTTGTCAGGCACTTCGTTAAATATTCACGTTTCTCTGCCTTTGGCAAAGAATAGGGATGTTTAGTGGATAACTTTTCAAGGTTCAACATCTACTACGATCCCAATTAATGCAACTTCGAGTAAAGGATTTTCCCCGACTGACCTCGAGGGATTTCTTCAACTTGTCTAAATTGACAACTGGCAGGCCTGATCCTAGCACGATCAAATAGAATTTTTGCTACACGCTTTTCTACAGAGGGCTTCTTGAAGAAGACTTGCAAAACATCATCAACTCCAATGCACGCGCATTCGATCTTCTGCGATAACAATAATTCCTCAAGTTCATCTAAGTTAACTCTTGCTCCATGAATTTTGATAATCCGACTTTTTCTACCTATAATTGAAAAACTTCCATTAAAGGCTAATTTTGCAACATCCCCAGTTCTTAGTATCCCTCTATTACAGTCTCCCTTTATGAGGTCACCCCGATTCTCGGCGTAACCCATCGAGACATTCGATCCCCTATAAATCAATTCTCCAGCCTGATGTACAGACGTCACCTCTTTACCATTTTTATCTTCGAGAGTGAGTCGACCTCCAGGAATCGCTATACCAACAGTACCACGATATATTTCGCGTTTATCCCATGGAATATATGAGATTCGACCAGTGGCTTCAGTTTGTCCATACATCAAGATAAGCTGAATCTCTTTTTCTTGACAAATTGCAAAAAATTTTTTGCGCAATTTTAGATTCAATTTTCCCCCGGCTTGAGTTAGAACTCGAAGACTAGGCAAGACCATCTGTTCGAAACGAAGTTTCTCTAATACTGTATATAAATAAGGGACCCCCCCAAAAGTCGTTGTTCTTGTGCTCTGCAACAAATTCCAGAAATTCTTCTCAACCAATGTCGATTCTGTAATCACAAGTGAAGCGCCTGCTAGCAAATGAGTATTCAATATTGAAAGCCCATAAACATAACTCATTGGCATAGTCGTTATCGCTCTATCAGTTGATTTAATTTGAAGATAATTAATTATCGCCAACGCGTTGCTTTGAATATTTTCGTAAGTTAGCCTCACAAGTTTAGTACTGCCAGTGGTTCCAGATGTGGTCATCAATAAAGCTAAATCTTGATGCATTGCATAGTCAACAAGATTATTGATTTGAAGTAGTTGATAGTCGGCACCTGTCCAAAGAATTTTTCCTTTAGGCAACTTACTAAAATAACTAATTGGCGCAAATAAATACTTTGGCTTGTAGGTCTGAATAAGATTCAACAATAAAAGATTGTCTACATCAGGTTGGAGGAGTAACTGCACACAGTCCCCTCGCAAAAAGCCCACATACCCTGCGAGGCACTCAAATTTATTTTGGCAGAATGAGAATATTAAATTCCTTTCAGGAGTGAATTCTGCGATCAAGTCGGCCGTAGAGGCTAACTCATCATAGGTTATTAACGACCCGCTTTCATTTACGACGGCAATGCTCGATGCATGAGCGGAAAGATTTTCGAATAATGCCATCGATGTTTCCCGCTAGACTTTAACCCCATACTTAGCCAGTATCTCTTTACCTTTCTCATACGAACTAAAATCTATTATGTCGTCGGTTTCCAAGCTAATATCAAAGACGTCCTCAAGTTCAGCGATAAGACCCAAATGCCCAATAGAATCCCAGTCTTGAATAGATTGATACGATAAGTCTTCATTGAGACTTTCTATTGGAATCGAAAAACTTTCCATAAATGCGCCGTCATATTTTTCTTTATTGACCATCATGCCTCCGCCTGATGTCGGGTTAATACTGCACTTCCGAGATTTCTATCTACACGTTTGAATGTACGCGTCCTCGTTTCAAATTCAACAAATTTTATCTAGATTTAAAGAACTCTTGTTACGAAACAAGTCGTGGGCTTATCGCCTGTTAGTTTACGGTAGAAATTTACAAATCTAATTTTTTGCTACTCTACCTCAAACAAATCGGGCACATCCAGCACTTGGCTAGATCTTTATCCGCTTCTCTAACCTTGCGTATGCCATCTATTAGGAGTCTGAAGCGGCAATTATGTCGCGCGAAACGAATGAAGATATTAAAAAACTGCGGACCGAAAGATTTATTGCGATCATTCGAGTAAGGGCTTATCGGATCAACTAAACTATCCCTAAATTTCAAAAACAGTTGTCCAAGTTTGATTAACGTTGGGTTATCAAGCATATTCGAAAGCAATATAAGTTCTCCACAACTTAACATCTAATATAGCTAGAAGAATTTTTTGATGTATTGAGTCACGAGAAACCTAGTTCTTTTTTCTCTCAGACCCAAAATTTATATATCAATTTAGACAGATCCAATTCAGAAGATCGAATTTATTTAGAAAAATTTAAAATGAATAGCTTCACGGCCTGCTTTACTACTGACAATCACCCGTTAAATCCGACACCGAAAGGAATTGTCCGAAAAGCGATAGCTTTGTGGCTGTACCCGCGATACTCAATGTCAGTTTATATGCGACTCCAGAAGTATTTTTTTGTAAAAGCAAATAATCGTGGGGATAGTGTATCTAAATACCTCGAAAAATATTTCTATCATAAGAATGTCAGAAGAAATGGTCTTGAAATAGCTAGCGAATCAAGTATCGCTCCAGGAGTGGTTTTTCATCACACTATTGTGACCATTTCTTCCAGAGCAGTGATAGAAGCCGACGTACACATTTATCGGAATGTGCCCTTAGGAAGCGCAAAAGGCGGTGCGCCCTATATTAAGAGAGGCGCAAAACTATGCAGTCATTCCGTGATCCTTGGCGGAATTACCGTGGGAGTAGAGGCAATAGTAGCGCCAGGAGCCGTAGTAATTAAAGATGTGCCTGATGGAATGATTGCCGCAGGAGTGCCAGCGAGAATCATTGGGAAAGTTACAGAGGAAAATTATCAGTTCTAATCAAAGCCTATGCGATGTCTAATTCGTTAGCGGTTAAATCTTTATTCCAAGCGAAAAGAAAACTCCTGCCGATTATTTTTCAGAACTACGGCCCTGGCACTTGCATATCAATCTTTAAAACCCGGATGGGTGCCGGAGATCTTCCCAGGCTGGAATAAACAGAATAAATTTAAGTAACTTGCCAGCCAGAAAGACATCGACCGAGTTTTCTCAACCAGACAAGAAACAGCTCACTACTTAAAATAAAACCAGACTCACGCCCTTCCGATCGTTACGCTTTCGGACTGGCCGACGACTGGCGTACTGGGCTATCTCGAGACCGTTAAAAATTTATAAATGGGTCAACCTCGACTTCAAAAGGTCGCCCTTTCTAGTCAAGTCATGGAAGTGGTGGCCAGGGGCGGAATCGAACCACCGACACGAGGATTTTCAGTCCACTGCTCTACCAACTGAGCTACCTGGCCATTAGGACAACACTAGCGGGACACTGATTACAATTCACCGAAGCACTTTCGTCAAGCGTATCTGATGATTCTTTGTGACAACTTAAGATAAATCCAGCGCAAATGGTTTGAGTTTTTCGATTGGAATAAGTTGTAATGTCCCGATGTGCGTTCGGGACAAATAAATCTTGCAAGCCACACCCGCCTCAATGGCCCGCGCATAAGAACCCGCACAGACACACCAACTATCTCCCGCTTTCAGGCCCGGAAATCCAAACTCCGGATGGGGCGTAATGAGATCATTTCCGTCTTCCTTTAACCAGCTGAGAAATTCATCGCTTACCTTCGCGCAAACGGTATGCATGCCCCGATCATTCTCATCCGTGTTGCAACAGCCATCGCGAAACCAGCCGGTCAACGGCGTTTCGGAGCATAATTCAATGGGCTCGCCAAACACATTCTGCTGCAGCGGCTGTTGATCTTCAGACATCGTTTTTATTCTCATTTGGTTTCATGACCTAATTGTCCTTGTTATCACAATTTTTTCAATGGCCGAGGCGCATAAACCCAACATCAGCTCGTTTCATGCTCTCAGGCAAAGGCGATGCTATAGTGCTTTAGGAGATAAGGGCGAGGAAAATATGAATTTCTGCAATCAGTGCGCGCATCCCGTGTCGATTCAAATACCGGACGGTGACACGAAGGAGCGGCATGTCTGCGATGGATGCGGGGTCATCCACTACCAAAATCCAAAAATCGTTGCGGGATGCATTCCGGAATGGGAAGGGCAAATCCTACTGTGCCGGCGAGGCATCGAACCCCGACACGGACTCTGGACGATTCCTGCAGGGTTTATGGAGAATGGCGAAACGATTGAACAAGCCGCTGCTCGCGAGACACTCGAGGAAGCTTGCGCAGATGTCGAAATTAACGGGCTTTATGGCGTTTTTAATATCCCGCACGTCAATCAGGTTTATATGATTTTTCGAGCGTCCCTCAAGGAAAGAAAATTCGCATCCGGCATTGAAAGTCTTGAAACAGAGCTATTTTCAGAAAATAACATTCCCTGGTCCGAGATGGCTTTTCCTGTTGTTGTTCAATCACTCAAGCGTTTTTTTAATGATCGCGTGCGAGAAGAATTTCCAGCCTTTATCGATACGGTCGCGCCCATTAAACGCTGAATCCTAATTGGGACTACGTCAGCACCTCTAATTCAGGCGGTACATCGGTTTTTTTGAGATCAAGCTTGGACAGAACATCTCGTAGTGCGCCCTGGAGCGCTTCCTCCATCGTCGGATGATAGAAAGGCTTTCTCAGTAACTGGAGAACGGTCATTTGCTCGTCAATACACCACGCCAACAGATGGGCCAAATTCTCTCCTCGGGCGGCCACCAGCGTCGCGCCCTTGAGAATACCCGTCGATTTATCAACGTATATCCGAATAATGCCCCGATTCACGCCCATAATTAAAGCCCGGCCCACCGGGCCCAGTCGCATTTCGCCAATCTCAATCGTGCCCGGATCGAGCGAATCAAAAGAGGCGCCAATCGTGCAGATATTCGGCGAAGTGAACGTAATCGCGAAAGGCGTCTTCCTCTTAAAAGCGGTACTGTTTTGACGGGCCGCGTTGTACCCTGCGATTCTTCCTTCATCGGCCGCCTCATGCAGCACTGGATTTAAGGCCGCGATATCACCGGCGATAAAAACCCGACTCTCGCCACACTGCATTGTATTCGGATCAAACACAGGCAACCCAGCCTCATTAAGATCTACGCCCGCGTTTTCAATTGAAAGCCAGTCAACGTTACTACGACGACCCATCGCGGCAAGCACCTTATCCACCACAACCGAGTGCTCGCCCGCACTCACTCGAATTTGACTGCCTTCTGACGTCAGTTTTGCCTGATGACCGAGCCAGACCGGAAACGTCCGGGTCATCAATTCAATCGCGCTTTGACTCGCACTGGGATCATTCAAACCTGCAATCGTTTCGAGCTGATCAACTCCTGTCACGGTCACCCCAAGATGGGAAAGCGCCTGACCAATCTCGAGCCCAATAATGCCAAGACCGACGATCGCAATCGATTGAGGCAGATCTTCCATCTCAAAAATCGTGTCACTCGTAATGATATGCTCACCAAAGTCGACCCACTCATCAGGGACAAACGGTCTTGTGCCACTAGCGATAACAATGCTCTTGGCATGAATAATTTCCTGACCGACCTGAAGAACCCCGGGGTCAACGAATCGTGCATACCCATCGATAAACGTTTCACCCATCTGATCTGTTGAATTCGCAAGGACACGATCAACCAGAATGTCACGAAGATCACGAACATGCTCCAGCGCATCAGGGAGATTTACGGTCAAATCAGCGCCGCCCTCAATACCCTCACGTTCAAAAATTTCGCGGCGGTGAAGATCATGTGCAACCTGAATTAATGCCTTCGAAGGCATGCAGCCTACTCTCGCGCAGGTCGTACCCAGCTCGCCACCATTAATCAAAACAAAGTCTTTCTTTGCTTGGCGTACCTGCGACATGGCGCTTAGGCCCGCGGTGCCTGCCCCAATAATGGCAACATCAACGTTACGCTCCAAAGCAGAATCCTTTAAATTAAGTTAGCGCGCCTGACTCAGGAGCTTCACAAGCTCGGTCAAATCAGTCACTTCAAGATGGGTCTGCCGATCATGCGGCCATTGATCGCCACTTCTATTTATCCAAACCGCTGGCAATCCTGCGTCCTGAGAACCTAGAACATCTTCCAGCGGGTGATCGCCCACGTGCAGAACTTCAAAGGACTTAGCGTTCACTATTTCACATGCCTTTTGAAATATTTTCGGATCAGGCTTTTTAACGCCGGCACTGCGGGCGCTTACCTGTCCAGAAAAAAATTTACCTATTCCCAGTCGTGATACATCAGCGTTACCGTTTGACACTGCTATCAAGGTGAATTTGTCGCTGAGAATTTCAAGCGCGGGTATGACATCTGGATAAAGAGTCACGTCATGTCGTAACTCCAGAAATCGCGCAACCAGATCATAGGAAGCGTTCGAATCATAATCGTACTGCTCTAGCAGTGACTCAAACGATACTCTCCGCAACTCAGTCAGGTCATGGGCAATGTCAGGCCGCTCGTCATTTAGAGCATTTCTAAGTCGTCGTAGATCAATTCGATCATGATGTTCAGTAATACGAGGAAAATGTGTGCAAAGATGATCATGCAAAAGTGCTTCCGCACGATCAATGACGGGCCAAATAGCCCATAATGTATCGTCAAGATCAAACGAAATCACTCGAACTTGATTCACCAGTCCAGGCACTCTCTCAGTATTGCGCGCAGCCTTTGCAATTGAGCAAAACGCGACCCATCCAGATTGATCCAACAAACAGATCGACCAATCCTCGAGAGTTCCGCACAGTCCCCCATCGCCTGAGCCTGATTGAGTGCTGCAAAACCAAAATCCTCAGCAAAAATATCAAGATCTTGTAAAGGTTCGCCATACACAAAAAGAAAAACACCGTGATCAGGCCCTCCTTTATGAAACTGGCCCGTCGAATGTAGGTATCTCGGACCCGCATTGATCGAAACTGGCAATGCAAAACGATCTCGAACCGACTGCGCAAATTCGTCTAGCATATCGTTGACCGTGGGATCAGACGGTAGATAATTGAGCACCGCCAGATAACTGCGGGAACCTGCACTTCGAAGCGTAGCTGCCAGTTCAGCAACCGGGACGACCGTTGGCTCTGTTTTAAGTTCTTGAGCGTCAAGAAGGTCTCTGGTGGTTTTTTTACTGGCCGAGACGTCCGGCTCATCAAAAGGATTAACCCCAATCAATGCTCCGGCAACCGCCGTCGCAAAACTCCATCTAAAAAACTCTCCCGCAACATCTTCAGGTTCATCCAAAACGATCTTGAATGAGGGCACTTGATCTTCAACGCTATCAACCCGTTGCCAAAATTGATCATCAGATGATGACCCTAAATTAACACGCACCAGTCGACTGGATGACGCTGCAGGCGTCGCATTACCGAGCGGCAGTAATCCTTTTCCGCTCTTGCCTAGACTCTCGGCGATCAATTGCTCAAGCCAGACCGCAAGAGACTGGAAAGACTCGTCCACATATAGTTGTAGGCAGTCCCGATTTGCATTGATCTGTGTCGCGAGCCACTGACCCAAAGCCAAACCAGGATTTTCATCTACATCGACTCCTTGGCAGCGTTCAGCCATTTGCTGTGCGTTGTCGGCTAGCCGATTAATCGGCACCCCGGAAAGAGCGGCCGGCGCCATGCCAAATACAGTTAGCGCCGAAAAACGCCCTCCCACATCAGATGGACTCTCGATGCAATCCAGAAAACACCGTTGGACGGCCAACGCAGCAAGCGGCGTGCCTGGATCAGTAATGGCAACGCACTGGGAACCTGGTTCAGCTACGCCTTGCTCCTCCAGATTATCCAGCACCCAGCTACATAAACTTTGAACTTCAATCGTTGTGCCTGACTTCGACGCAAATACAAATAAAATTCTGGACCACGCTCGATTGATCAATAATTCAGTGATTGTGTCAGGATGAGTGCTATCAAGTACCGTCACCGAAGCGT
>Ga0233427_10005407_pt1 | contig 10157 bp, 10 predicted proteins | sample SI_118_April2016_5_FD_179885 | JGI IMG/M metagenome (GOLD analysis project Ga0233427, IMG submission 179885) | Seawater microbial communities from Saanich Inlet, British Columbia, Canada - SI_118_April2016_100_MG | ecosystem: Environmental > Aquatic > Marine > Inlet | place: Canada: British...
TCTAGTACTTTTTTATAAGCATCTCCTTTTCTTAGAAAATCAGGCGTTAAAACCTCAATTGATGTATTAGGATTTCTTTTTCTTGTTTGATCAATTACCTCAAAAAAATGATTTGATCCTCCATCTTCAAGATCATCTCTATCAACAGAAGTAATTACAACATGTTTTAAATTTAATTTTTTTACAGCTTCAGCAATCTTAACAGGTTCAAATGAGTCTAGTTTTCCAGGTTTGCCAGTTTTTACATCACAAAAAGCACATGCTCTTGTGCAAGTGTCACCCATAATCATAAACGTTGCATGTCTTTTACTCCAACATTCCGTGATATTTGGACAGTTAGCTTCCTGACATACGGTTATTAAATTATTATTATTAACAATTGTTTTTGTTAAAAAAAATTCTTTACTATTAACAAGCTTGGATCTTATCCAATCAGGTTTTTTTTTGATTGGATTTAAAGGTTTGTTAACTTTTTCTGGGTGTCTTGGTTTAATTGTCATTCTTTTTAATTATATAAAGGGTCTCTCCTTCTTTGCCAAACATAAATTTTTCTCTAATTAAGGTTTCAACATAATCTAGATCTAATTTAGTACTTAATAGAGAATTTTTAAATTCAAGTTCTTTGATTTTATTGGATAAATTAGCTTCTTCAATTTTCAGATTAACTAAAATTTCTTTTTTTTTAAAATAAGAAAAAAGGCCTCTTTCACCATCTAGAAGGTTAAAGAAAAAATAAAGTATTAAAAAAGTAGAGATTAATAAAAAATAATTTTTTTTTAATTTACCCAGCATTAATGAATTTTACTCATTGATGCTTTTTTTCCAAGCTCTTCTTCTATACGTAATAATTGATTATATTTAGCAACACGTTCTGATCTAGCTAAAGATCCTGTTTTGATTTGATTTGAATTTGTACCTACAGCAAGGTCTGCTATAAAAGTGTCTTCGCTGTCTCCAGATCTATGCGAAATTATTGTTTTATAACCAATAATTTGTGCAAATTTAATAACTTCAAGGGTTTCGGATACAGTACCAATTTGATTGAGTTTAATTAATATAGAGTTTGAAGAATTATTTAAAAAGCCTTTTTTAAGTCTTTCTAAATTAGTTACATACAAATCATCTCCAACTATTTGTACATTATTAGTATTTTTCATTAATTTACTCCATGCCATCCAATCATTTTCTCCAAATGGATCTTCAATAGATTTAATTTTGTATTTATTTATTATCTTTTTATATTCTTTAATAGATTGATCTACCGAAACAAATTTTTTTGAATGAATAGAGTATTTATCTTTTTTAATTAATTCATTTGCTGCAACGTCTAAGCAAATCGAAACATCTTTACCATTTTTAAAACCAGATTGTTTAATTGCAGCAACAACTAAATCTAAAGCTTTTTCATTGCTACTAATCATTGGAGCAAAGCCCCCCTCATCTCCTACAGATGTTGATAAACCCTTTTTTATAATCAATTTTCTTAAGTTGTTAATTACAACAAAACATATTCTCATAGCTTCTGAAAAACTCTTAGCTTTATCAGGTCTAATCATGAACTCTTGAATTCTTAATCCGTTATTAGCATGTGCTCCTCCATTAATAATATTCATTAATGGGTAAGGTAATCTGTAATTATTTTTTACTAAAAAAGTTTTATACAGTGGAATATTCTTAATTTTAGCTGAAAGTTTCTTAGTAGCCATAGATACTGCTAAAATCGCATTAGCACCTAAGTTTGTTTTTTGTCTAGTACCATCAAGATTAATTAAGATAGTGTCAATACGTGTTTGATCATGAATATTTGCACCTGTTAGTTTTTTAGAAATCTTAGTATTAATTAAGTTCACTGCATTTAAAACACTTTTTCCTAAATACCTTTTATTATTACTATCTCTTTTTTCAAATGCTTCGTAAGTACCAGTAGAGGCACCTGATGGACAAATAGCAGAAGCACTTAATTTTTTTGAATAAACTTCAGCTTCAATTGTTGGGTTTCCTCTGCTGTCAAAAACTTGACGAGCTCTTATTTTTAAAATCTTACTCATTTATTTTTTAATTAGATTATCTATTTCAAATAATTGAGATAGTAATTTTTCTAATTTATCTAGTGGAACCATGTTGGGTCCATCAGAAGGAGCATTATCTGGGTCTTGATGTGTTTCAATAAAAACACCTGCGACACCAACTGCAACTGCAGCTCTTGCTAAGTATTCAACAAATTCTCTTTGACCCCCACTAGTCTCCCCTAGACCTCCAGGTTGTTGTACTGAATGTGTAGCATCAAAAATAACTGGGTACCCATTTTTTGCCATTATAGGTAGAGACCTCATGTCAGAGACAAGAGTATTGTAACCAAAGCTAGCTCCTCTTTCTGTAACTAAAATATTATTATTACCCGAGTCAGCAATTTTTTTTGTAACATTAACCATATCCCATGGTGCAAGGAATTGACCTTTTTTAACATTAATAATTTTCCCAGTTTTAGCTGCAGCAATTAATAAATCTGTTTGCCTACATAAAAATGCTGGAATTTGTAATACATCAGCATGAGGAGCTACTACTGAACATTGTTCAGCGTTATGTATGTCGGTTAATATTGGAACATTTAATTCTTTCTTAATTTTATCAAAAATAGGTAAAGATTGCTCAAGACCCGCACCTCTTTGTCCTTTTAGACTTGTTCTATTGGCTTTATCAAAAGATGTTTTATAAATAAAACCCATATTAAACTTAGAAGTTATTTCTTTAATTTTACCAGCCATATCCATAGCGTGTTGCTCCGTCTCAAGTTGGCATGGTCCAGCAATAATACAAATTTTGTTATTATTTGAAATTTCTATATTTCCACAATTAACTTTTATATTTTTCATTTATGATTTTTTGCAGCCTTGATAAATGATGAGAATAAAGGATGTGGTGCTAAAGGTCTAGATTTAAATTCTGGGTGAAATTGAACGGCTATAAACCATGGGTGGTTTTTTAGCTCAATAATCTCTGGTAATTTATTATCTGGAGATAATCCTGAAAAGATTAGGCCATTTTTTTCAAATTGATCTTTATAACTAATATTAACCTCGTATCTATGTCTGTGCCTTTCTTGGATTGATTTTGATTTATAGATTTTTCTAATCAATGAATTTTCTTTTAAGCTAGCCTCATAAAGACCAAGTCTCATAGTGCCTCCTAGATCTTTATCAGTTCCTTTGATTAATTTACCATCCTTATTCCATTCAGAGATTAAACCAATAATTGGAGTTCCTCCAAATCCAAACTCACTTGATGTAGCTTTCTTTATATTTAACTTATTCCTTGCAAATTCAATAATAGCCATTTGCATTCCAAAACAAATTCCAAAGAAAGGGATTTTTTTCTCTCTAGCATATTTAATTGCTTCAATTTTTCCCTCTGTTCCTCTTTTGCCAAATCCGCCTGGTATCAAAATTCCAGAAACTCCTTTTAATTTTTTTTTAATTTCAGAAATTTTTAAGTTTTCAGAATCAATTCTAACTAGATTAATTTTTGAATTATTGTCAATACCACCGTGTGTTAAAGCTTCATCTAATGATTTATACGCATCTTTGAGCTCAACATATTTTCCAATAATTGCAATATTGATTGATTTTTTTGTATTTAGAACAATTTTTGTAATTTTTTTCCAAGGATTTAAATTAATTTTTTTTCTAGATTTTATTTTAAAATATTCAAGCACCTGTTTATCTAAATTTTCTCTATTAAAGCTAATCGGTGCTTCATAAATAGTTTTAACATCAACAGTTTGAATTACATTTTCAATTCCAACATTACAGAATAAAGATATTTTTTTTCTATGTTCTAAGGGTATGGGTCTTTCAGATCTGCAAATAATAATATCTGGCTGTATACCAAGACTTCTTAATTCTTTTACAGAGTGTTGAGTAGGTTTCGTTTTTATTTCGTCTGATGCTTTGAGGTATGGGACTAGTGTTAAGTGTATAAATAAAGCATTTTTTTTTCCCACATCATTAGAGAATTGTCTAATGGCCTCAACAAATGGAAGGCTTTCTATATCACCTACTATTCCACCAATTTCACAAATTACAAAGTCTTCCTTTGATGTATCACTTTTTATAAAATCTTTAATACGATCAGTTATATGTGGGATAACCTGAACTGTTTTTCCAAGGTATCCACCTTTACGTTCTTTTTTTAAAACATCGCTATATATTTTTCCAGTTGTAATATTGTCAGATTTTTTTGCAGATATTCCAGAAAATCTTTCATAATGACCTAAATCTAAATCTGTTTCTGCACCATCATCTGTTACAAAAACTTCACCATGCTGAAAGGGACTCATCGTTCCTGGATCAACATTTAAGTAAGGATCTAATTTTCTTAAACGAACATTAAAACCTCTAGATTGTAATAAGTATGCAAGGGAAGCTGAGGAAAGACCTTTTCCTAATGAAGAAACCACACCGCCGGTTACAAAAATAAATCGCGCCATGGTATTATCTTATAGCGATTAATTAATGAATTTAAAAGGATTAATTATTGTTTTCAGGAATTGAAGGCGTATCACTAGACTTTTCCTCAATGATATCCAATACAGAAGATGTAGGTGTTAACTCACCTCTAGATATTATTGTTAAAGCTAAACTACAAATTATAAATAAAGTTGCAACTACTGCAGTAGCCTTGCCCATAAAATTACCTGCAGATCTGGAAAGCATAAAATTATCCTGAGAAACACCTATCCCAAGAGCGCCACCTTCTGATTTTTGTACAAGTATCAAAAGCACAAGTATTGTTGCAAGCACTAAGTTGACTACTAATAAAATATTCTCCATGTGGCTTAACTATACGTTTTTTTGACTATATCAATAAATTTTTTAGCACTTTGAGATGCACCACCAATCAAAAAACCATCAATATTATTAATTTTTTTTAAGTTTATAATATTTTCAGGGTTAACTGAACCTCCATATAAAACTTTTGGCAATTTATCTCTGAATTTACTTTTAATAAACTCTATTGTTTTAAAAAGATCTTGTGATTTTGGAATAATGCCACTGCCAATAGCCCAAACAGGCTCATAAGCAATAAAGATATTAGATTTATTTTTTATATTATTTAAACCAATTTTTATTTGTTTAGATAGGATTGATTGAGTTCTTCTTTTTCTTTTTTCGGCTAAAGTTTCACCAATACAAAAAATAACTTTTAGTTTAGCCTTAAGGGCACTTTTTATTTTTAAATTTATAAGCTTGTCACTTTCACCTTTAATTCTATTTTCTGAGTGGCCAATAATTACAAAGTGAGCACCAGCATTTTTTAACATGCGTGAATTAACAGAACCTGTAAATGCTCCATAACTTTCATTTTCATGGCAGTTCTGTCCACCTATACCAATTTGACAATTTTTAAATTTTTTTGAAAAAGAATTTATTAAAGTATATGGTGGGCAATAAATTAAACGACCTTTCTTAATTTCTTTAGATTTTGAAAATTTAATAACTTTATCCAATGTATTTAAAGAGGATAAATTCCCATACATTTTCCAATTAGCTATAAAATACATATATTTATTTGTCATAATGAAAAATTTAATCTATAGCTTGATATTTTAAAGATCAATAAATTAATGAAGCAATGATAAATCCTTTTAAAAATTTTTCTAAAAAGAAAATTGGTGGTCTACTACTAATTTTTGTAATTATAATTGCTTTTGGTTTTGGCGGTTTTGGCGGAGGGTTTAGCACTGGCAATCAAAACAACATAGCTAAGATAAATAATACTAACATTTCTACACAAGATTTTATGGATTATTTAAATGAATCAGGACTAAGCCAACAAGTAATAAAAGAAAATATTGATAATAATATTATAGAAGAACTTTTATCCACACTAGTATCTACAACTCTTCTTGATCTTGAAATTGAAGAACTTAATCTTTCAATCACAGAAGACGTATTGATTAGAAAAATTAAAAATAATAAAAATTTTCAAGATGAAAATGGATTATTTCAAAGAACATTATATGAAAAATTTTTATTAACAAATAGTTCTTCAGCACCAATGTTTGAAATACGATTGAAAAACAATGAACTTCAAAAACAATTATTTACCTACATAAGTGGTGGAACAAAAACGCCAGAATTTTTAATTAATAAATTTTATAAAGAAAATAACAAAAAATTAGATATCGAATATATCGATCTAAATATCTTTTATAAGAAAAATGAAATGTTTACAGATAACGATATTAAGTTTTTCGTTGAAGAAAATGCAGAAAAATTAAAACAAGATTACATTGATTTCTCCTATGTTGAAATTAGTCCAAAAAATTTACTAGGTGTTGATGATTTCAATCAAGCATTTTTTGATAAAATTGACGATATAGAAAACCAAATATCAAAAAATATTGACTTTAAAACTATAGTTAAAAATTTAGATATGTCCCCTACAGAAGTTAATTCGTACATAAATCTTGATGATAAAAAGATAGTAGAAAATATGATCTACAATTCAAGAAAAGATAAAATTGAAATTCTTGAAAATGATGGTGCTTATGTTTTTTACAATATAAATAATTCAATCTCTAAATTACCCGATCTTGAAAATCCTATATTTAAAGAACAAATTACAAACCTTCTATTTCAAAAAGAAAAGTTTGAATTTAATAAAAACATTTTAGAAAAAATAAATAAAAAAACATTCAATCAAGCATCATTTGATGAGCTTGGTAAAAACAATATAAAAGAAGTTAAACTAGATTCTATAAAAGATACTAAAAAATTTGAGACAAACTCAATCCAAATACTCTATTCTCTTCCTATAAACTCATTTACATTAATTGCAAATAATGAAAATGATGTGTTTATTGCAAAAACTGTACAATACGAAGAAAATAACATTAACAAAAATTCTGCTAATTTTGAAAAAATATCTTTGGAAGAAGGAGCTCAAAGCAAAAATAATATCTTAAAATCATATGATTTATTTTTAAATAACAGATACCAAGTTGTTGTGAATGAAAAAACACTTGAGCGAGTTAAAAATTATTTTAAATAATGTTAAATCGAAACTTTAATGATTTTAAGTTTCAGCATAAAAGAAACAAAAATCAAATCCTGTACACCACTAGAAAGATAAGAAATGACGACGAAGTTTTAAATCTAATTGATAATTTTCTTCTAGAAAAAAATAGTTTTGTTTTTGAATCTGTAGAAAAGGGAAAAATAAGAGGCAGATATACTATTTTTGGTAAAAAACCTGACAAAATTTGGGAATTCAATAATAACAATTCATATTTAGTTACAAACAAAACTAAAAAAAAAATTATAGGAAATCCTGAAAAAATTATAGAAAAGATAATTGAAGAATTTAAATTTAAGATACCATCAGGACTTCCTCCTATTAGTTCATTAATTTCTGGTTATTTTTCTTATGATTCAATTAGATATATAGAAAAAATTCCAAACAAATGTAGAGATGATTTAAAACTACCTGATGTAAGACTTTTAAGACCAAGGGTGTTGGTTATCCACGATAATTTAAAAAAGAAGATTTTTTATATTGTTAATATCTTTAAGGATGAAAAAATTATAAATTATAAAAAAAGATACATTGAAATTAAAAGCCAAATTAATGATTTATTAATTCAAGCCTCTCTACAAAAAAAAGATATTAATAAGAATGTTATCACCAATATAAAAATTAAATCTAATACCCCTAAAAATAAGTTTTTAAAGATGGTTAATAAAGCAAAAAAATACATAAAAATTGGAGACATTTTTCAAGTCGTCTTAAGTCAAAGATTTGAAGCTAAATTGTCTAAAAAACCATTAGAAATTTATAAAAAACTCAGAATTACTAACCCTTCTCCATTTATGTATTTTTTTAATTTTGATGATTTTCAAATTATAGGGGCTAGTCCAGAAATTTTAGTTAGACTGAGAGATAACAAGATTACCGTTAGACCAATTGCCGGAACTAGACCAAGGGGTAAAAATTTACAAGAAGATAATTTTTTTGCTAAAGATTTACTTAAAGATAAGAAAGAACTTTCTGAACATTTAATGCTACTTGATTTAGGCAGAAATGATGCTGGTAAAGTTTCTAAAGTAGGAACTGTTAAAGTAACAGAAAGTTTTATGATCGAAAAATACTCTCATGTAATGCATATAGTTTCTAATGTTATGGGTGTTTATAATAAAAAATTTTCAAAATTTAAATCGTTACTTGCTGGATTTCCTGCTGGGACTGTTTCTGGTGCACCAAAAATTAGAGCTATGGAAATTATTGATGAACTGGAAACCACTAAAAGAAAAGTTTATGCTGGAGGCATAGGTTATTTTTCTGCTAATGGTGAATTTGATACGTGTATCGCTTTAAGAACTGCTGTTGTGAAAAATAAAAAATTCTATGTTCAGGCTGGTGCAGGAATAGTAGCTGACAGCAATCCAATTAAAGAATACGAAGAAACAGTAAATAAAGCAAAAGCTTTAATGAATGCGTTAAAATAATGAAAATTATATTAATAGATAATTATGATAGTTTTACATTTAACTTATATCATTATGTGTCATCACTAGGTGTTACAGTTGATGTAATTAGAAATGATAAAATCACCCATCAACAAATAATAAAGAATAAATATGACAAAATTATTATATCACCAGGACCTGGTAATCCAAATCAATCAGGGAATTGTATTAAAATTGTAAAAGCACTTTATAGAAAAATACCAATTCTTGGCGTATGTTTAGGTCATCAAATTATTGGTCAAGTTTTTGGTTCAAAAATTATTCAAGCAAAGAAGTTAATGCATGGAAAAACTAGTGTTATAAAATCAAAAAAAATAGGTATACTTAAAAATCTTCCTTCTAAATTTGAAGCTACAAGATACCATAGTCTTATAGTTGATAAAAAAACGTTATCCGATCAACTTGAAATTACTGCAGAAACAAAAGATGGAATTATCATGGGCATAATGCATAAGGAATATAATATTCATGGTGTTCAATTTCACCCTGAAAGTATAAAAACTATCATTGGAATTAAAATATTAAAAAATTTTATTAACTACAAAAGCGCATGAAAATTTACATAGATAAATTAAGAAATAATCAAGATTTATCATTTGCTGAAAGCAAAAATGCTTTTGAAATACTAATGGACGGTAAAGCATCAGATGATGAAATATTTGATTTTTTAACTCTACTTTCAGCTAAAGGTGAGATCTCAGATGAAATTGCTGGAGGGGTTTACGTGCTAAGAAATAAATCTAAAAGAGTTAATGTTAATGATTGTATTGATACTTGTGGAACAGGTGGAGACGGAATGAATACACTTAATATCTCCACAGCTTCAGCGCTACTTCTATCTAGTATGGGTATTAAAGTGGCAAAACACGGTAATAAAGCTGTTTCCTCTAAATGTGGGTCGGGTGACGTTTTAGAAGCTTTAAACATAAAAATAGATTTAGAGCCAAAAGATATTGAGGAACAGATTAAAAAAAATAATTTTGGTTTTATGTTTGCACCGAATTATCACAGTGCAATGAAATTTGTTGGGCCTACTAGAAAGAAAATAGGCAAAAGAACAATCTTTAATATGATTGGTCCTTTGAGTAGCCCTGCCCTAGTTGACAGACAAGTAGTTGGTGTTTTTGATAAAAAGCTATTAAAAATTTTTGCTAATGCTTTGAATAATTTAAACATTAAATTTGCCTGGATTGTAAATAGTGAAGATGGATTAGATGAAATATCACCCTATTCAAAAACTAATGTTGTTCAATTAAAAGATGGTGAAATTTCTGAAATATTAATTGATCCTATAAAACTAAATATAGGTGCAAATAAATTTGAAAATTTACTTGGTGATGATGCAAAATTTAACGCTAATAAAATGCTAGATATATTTAAAGGTGAGGATAACGATTTTTCAAAAGCTGTTTGTTTAAATGCTGCAGCAGGCCTTATTGTTTCAGAAAAACATACAATCTTTATTGATGCTTATAATGAAGCAAGAACACATATTTTATCAGGAAAAACATACAATGACTTAAAGGAAATTCAAAATGTCTAAAGATGTATTAAAAGAAATTATTAAAAAAAAAATTGAAAAAGTTGATTTATTAAAAAAATCAATTTCATTAAATGCTTTATATGAAC
>Ga0233427_10005408_pt1 | contig 10156 bp, 6 predicted proteins | sample SI_118_April2016_5_FD_179885 | JGI IMG/M metagenome (GOLD analysis project Ga0233427, IMG submission 179885) | Seawater microbial communities from Saanich Inlet, British Columbia, Canada - SI_118_April2016_100_MG | ecosystem: Environmental > Aquatic > Marine > Inlet | place: Canada: British...
TTTCGATACTCTTAAGAATATCGCGGGTACCGTCTTGCGAGCAATCGTCGACCAAGATGAGCTCTTTTTCGTAGTCGGTTGATGCGCGGACGCGACGGATTATTTCTAACAAAGTTTTTTCTTCGTTGAAAATTGGGATTACGATGGAAAGTTTCATTTACCTAAGATGTCGAAAGGGCGCTCCTCATGACAGTTAAAGTGCAGTATACATCCTCATGAGCGACGCTTCTTCACGATACCAATATTAATTAGACCAATTCATTTTCAGCGTCTTCTGCGCCGTGAGTCAAAGCTTTAAGTTTCTCTTTAAATAATATAATTAATAAGCCAAAAAGGATACAGAACACAGCGATGCCCGTGAAGACCGCGTATTCACCGAAAGAAGATGCCGACTCGCCTAAAAGCCCGGCTAATTTGCTTCCCAATCCTGTCATCGCGAAATAAAGACCCATCATAATCGAAGCATATTTCATAGGAGCCAACTTCGTGATAAAAGATAAAGCCACAGGGGAGGCACACAGCTCACCTACTGTATGAAACAAGTAAGCAAAAACTAGCCAGTATATAGCGGAAGAACCTGTGCTTTCAAATTCAGCAGAAGCGGCTGACATAAAAAAGAAACCAGAGCCCATAATCATCGTGCCAACAGCCATCTTAAATAAAGAAGAGGCTTCCTTGTTTGCTGATTTACGCATAGCCCAATAACCAGCGACAGTAGTGCCCAACAAAACAATAAATATTGCATTTAAGGACTGGAATATCGAAGCCGGAATCGTCTCTCCTGCGATAACACGATCCGTTTTTTCTAGGGTGTAAATATTCATAAGGCCTCCAGCTTGTTCAAAAGCTCCCCAGAATACGACCACTATCGCAAAAGAAAGGAATAGAACTTTCACTCGATCTTTCTCGACTTTAGTAAGTGGTACATCAATCTTATTCTGCCCATGGCTTTTGCTAGCCAAAGCATTTCCGACATGTGTCAAATGCTTCTGACCCATCATGTATACAATTTGCCCTAGGAGCATGCCTATACCTGCCAAACCAAAACCATAGTGCCATCCATGTGCTTCTCCGACATAGCCCACGATCAAAGCTGCAAGCGCCGCGCCGATATTGATACCTATATAAAAGATTGTAAAGCCCTTGTCCCTTCTTAAATCTTTTTGCTCATATAATCCGCCTACCATCGTTGAGATATTAGGCTTTAATAAGCCCACGCCAGCAACAATCAAAGCAAGACCACTAAAAAACGCCCACGGTGCCTCCACCGCAAGGATGCTATGTCCTAAACATAAAGTTAAGCCACCTACAAAGACTGCTTTCTTTTGTCCGATAAATCGATCTGCAATCCACCCGCCAGGAATAGATGCTACATAAACCGACATGGTGTACCAACCATATAAAGCAAGGGCATCTGCATTAGACCAGCCCAAACCAGGGTTGTCGCCCTTAGATTCAGAAACGAGATAAAGCACTAAAATAGCCCGCATCCCGTAATAAGAAAACCGCTCCCACATTTCCGTGAAAAAAAGTACAAACAAGCCTGTGGGATGTCCAAATAATTCAGATTTAGTTTCCATTACATTTATTCTCCTCTAGTAGTGATTCTGTCTTTAAAGCATACAGATTGTAAGCGCACGGAGCTATGATATCCCACATCATGAGAATCTTTCGTCACACAATCCCTATTAGCCTCTCCGTTTTCATCATTGCTACTCTCATAAGCTGCGCAGGCAATGACCCTAAACCGCCCTCTATTGACCCAACATCCATTTCGTTCGACGAGCAGCGCGCGTTCAGCGATTTAGTCTATTTATGCGATGAAATCGGCGCGCGGCGCATCGGCACCAATGGTTCAAAAAGGACACAGGAATGGATTACCAGCACTGTCAGCGCACTCAGCGGCTGGACATCATCTATAGATTCTTTTGTCGCCGTAACGCCTAAAAACTCACGTCGTCGCGGTGAAATAGAAGGCGCAAACGTTTTCGCTAAGCGACAAGGCACAAAGCCCGGAGAAATATGGATTTGCTCGCACTATGACACTTTTGATAAGCCTGGTTTTGTTGGGGCGAATGACGGCGGGTCTTCAACGGTAGTGTTGCTTGAACTTGCGCGGCAGTTACAAGGCGAGCAACCGCTTAACGGCATGAGTATTGTGCTGTGCTGGTTTGATGGCGAAGAATCATTTCCTCCTGTTCCATGGAATGACAACGTCAACTCGACATTCGGCTCGCGCTTTGTTGCAAATACCAAAAATGACGACGGCACTCTCAAGGACATCAAAGCTTTTGTGTTACTCGATATGGTTGGCGACAAACAACTAGGTTTGGTTAAGGACAGTACTTCGCATGGTGGCCTAAAGAAAATATTTGAACAATCTTCGCAGCAACTCGGCGATGGCAATATTTTTGTTGGGCAGAAAAAAGTCAGTGACGACCACATTCACTTTCGCAAGTTAGGCGTGCCGACCATTGACATCATTGATTTCAACTTTGGCCCAGCTAACTCGTACTGGCACACCACTAAAGATGTTTTAGAAAATACCAGCGCCGAATCTTTAGGACGTATTGGGCGCCTAGTATTGGTGTCCCTACCAGCTATCAACGCCAAATTCGGCGTGAAGCTATAGGGCTTAGTTGATCGACGTTAAGCCTCTGATTCAATCGACGGAGGAACGGCCGCTATCTCTAATGGTGGCCGCTGCGCATCTACTGCAACCGCTCTGCTAGAGCTTAAGTCGAGTTCGCCTTCGCCTTCAACTTGTTCTAGATCGACGCTTACCACCATCGACACACCACGCTTGCGCATCGTTACACCGAATAGGCGCTGGCAGCGCGCCATAGTCACTCGGTTGTGAGTGACCACCAAGAATTGAGTCGTACCTACAAAGTCTTTCAGCACGTTAGTGAAACGCTCGACGTTAGCATCGTCAAGAGCAGCGTCAACTTCGTCGAGTAGACAGAATGGCGATGGGCGAGATTGGAACACTGCAAGCAGTAAAGCCAATGCCGTTAGCGTGCGCTCGCCACCGGATAGCAAGTTGATGGAACGCAACTCTTTTCCTGGAGGGCGAACTGAGATTTCGATACCAGCCTCAAGCGGGTCTAGACCGTCTTCGAGGCTAATGGATGCTTTACCGCCACTAAACAGGCGACGGAAAATCGACTCGAACTCGACTTTAACTTTATCGAAAGTTTCAACGAAGCGCTCACGGCATTGCACGTCGAGTTCTTCGAGAGTTTCTTCAAGATTAGTTTTTGCAGCGAGCAAATCGTCGCGCTCTGAGATTAAGAAAGATTCACGCGCGGCGCGTTCTTCCAGTTCGTTTACGGCATCAAGATTGACGGAGCCAATACTTTCAATACGCTGACGACTGTCAGACATTTCTTTACGCATTTTGTCTAAGTCGGCGTCGGCAGCAAATATGGCTTCGCGTTCGAGGCCAAGACTGTTGACCATGCCATCTAGGGATTGGCCAAACTCGTCGTGCACACCGCGCAATAGTTCTTGAGACTGAAGCTCGAGTTTTTGCAATTCTAATTCGGACTCGTGACGGGTAGATACCAAGCCATCGTAGCGTTGAGATTCTCCGGAAGCTTGAGAACGGGCATGATGCAAAGCAGTGGTTGCGCGCCCTACATGCTGCTCGGCTTGCTCGCAGCGTTCGGAGAGCTCAGAACGGCGTTCGAGTAATCCGCTACGCTTAACACGTGCGGCCTCTGCTTGTTCTCGCAATTCAGCACCTCGGCCCGACAGGCTTTCTAACTCTGTTTGCAAAGACTCACGCTCGGTCGCCTGACGAGCAGCACGTGCGGCCAGTTCAGAGTGGCGAGTCGTCCACATGTTAAGGTCTTGCTCGCACTGTGATTTATCGAGTCGTGCTTCTTGGGTTTTCGCTGAATGCTCTTCGAAACTAGCGTCAAGCTTCTTGAGGGACTCTTCTTTCCCGCTCAATGTTTCGATAAGTTGCAAGCGTAAATTCTCGCAGTGGTCACGCTTGGCCACAGCCTCGTGCTCGACACCTTCGGCAGATTCAGAAACTTCTGACAGCTGCGCGCGTTGGCCTTGCAAGGCAGCATGCTCTTCAGAAAGCAGAGAGTGACGCTGCGATAACTGCTTGTCTTTCGCCAACAGTCCTTCCAAGGCATCGCGAACAGTAGAGAATTGCTCGCGCAGTTCATCGTACGTTTCCTGCGCTTGTTGAAGCTGCTGCTGGCAGTCTTGCTGCAAACTGTGTGCGGAATCATAAGCAGAACTCGCCTCGGCCAAAGTGGCCTCAGCATTTTGCTTGCCATTACGGCGCGCCAAAACTCCGGCAGAATCTTCAGAGCTTAAGCCGCGACGTGAATAGCCAGCAGCGATTACATCGCCTGATGCGACCATGAACAAAGCATGCGGGTGCTGCTCAGCTAGCGCTTGCGCGGTGGCGATATCTTCGACGCAGTACAAGTCACCTAGCCGAGAACACAACGCCTGGCGCGCAGCCAAATCACCCTTCGACAATTCAAACAACGAAGATGCGCCAGCAATAGCTTGCGGTTCGCTGAAATTTGAAACCGGCGAAAAGAAATCGAACACACCCTTCGGAAGTTCATTGGCGTCTATCGCCCTGTCACTCCAGAAAGCGTGTTGCATACGCCCTAGCAAGTTCTCAAGGATGCCGTCCCATGGTGCGACAACACTAACTTTATCGAGCACCCATTCCGAGATGTCATTCGATGAATCTTCGACGTAGGAGCGCAAATGCTCTGGCACGCCCGGCATCTCTTCTTCAACGACGCCATAAGCTTCAACGCGCGCCTCGGCGGCGGCTTTTCGCTGCGCAACTTCATGTGCTACCTTGGTAAAGCCAAGGTGTTTATCGTTGAGCGACTCGACTTGCTGCTTGCTCTCATTGAGGGCTGTTTGCTGCTGGTCAAAGCTCGCTTGCTGGGTGCATAATTCAATTTGCGTTTCGCCAACGGCGGTCTCTGAAGCACCCAATTCGTCAACAATTTCAGAAAAGCGGCGATCGACAGCAACCAAGCCACCTGTAGATTCAGAGCGTTGCTTAGCTGCGTCAGCGACTTTGTTGTTCCAGGAGGAACGCTGCTGCAAGGCTTCCAGGATGTCGCCACGGATGCCCTCAACTTCTTGGCGAGCAGCATTGCGTTGCTCGCGCACCTCATCAGACTTGGCCTCAATGTCTGTCAAGCGGCTGCCGGCATCAGCGATGTGTTGATCGAGCTTGTTCTTTTCGCCAAGCAACTCTGAATTCGCCTCAGCATCTTTTGTTTGCTCGGACACTAAGATTTCAAGTCGCGAATTATCTTTAATCACTTGCGCATCTGATTCCGATGCGCGAGTTTGCAATCCGGCAACACGCTCTTCAAGAGTTGCCACCTCTTCTTTGATTTGCCCCGACTCGCTACGCAGAGATTGGTGGCGTTCGCGCAAAGCACCAAGCTCTACCTCTAACTCATCAAAATACGTTTCATTCTTGTCGCGCTGCTCACTCAAAGAATCTATTTCGGTAATCAACTCGCCAAGGACTTGCCTAATAGTGGCTGCTTCAGCATTGAAAGTGGTCGAATCAGCAAGAGCGAAGCGAATGCGCGAATCACGGTAGCCATCACGCAACTCAAGAAATCTCTTGGCTTTACCTGCCTGCATTCTTAGCGAGCGAACCGTACGAGAAACCTCTTCAAGGACCGTATCTACCTTCGATAAGTCCCTTTCAACAGCTTTGAACTTAAGCTTGGTTTCGTGCTTGCGCGCTTTATAACGCGAGATGCCCGCGGCCTCTTCAAAAACGGAACGCCGCTCTTCAGGATTTGCTGCCAGGACTGCGTCGATTTTACCCTGCGCCAACACCATGTAGCCTTGCACTCCGAGGCCGGTGTCTAACAGGATTTCGCGCACGTCTTTGCGACGTACTTTACGACCATGCAATAAGAATTCTGACTCGCCTGAGGCGAATAGGCGGCGCCCGACTGCAACTTCACCACCAGCTTCAACAACAATTCCTTCTGGGTCGCCAAGGATAACCTCGACCATTGCGTAAGGCGCTGCAGCACGGCCCTCAGCTCCCTTAAAGATGACGTCGTCCATGGAATCGGCGCGCAAAGCTTTGGCGGACCGCTCGCCCATAACCCATAACAGGGCATCGACGACGTTAGATTTACCACAACCATTGGGGCCTACGATACCCGTAAGGCCACGCTCAACAGGGATGACAGTGCGGTCGGCGAAGGATTTAAAACCCTCAAGTTCAATTCGTTTTAAGTGCATGCGTTAAAGTCGTCGCTGGAGGATGTTTTTGGAGATTTGATCTGCGGCTGAAGACGTTCGCGCAGATTGCTGTTATGTAAAATTGCCGCGGGCAGTTCAAGCCACGGCGAGGAATCTAGAGCCACTTCAAGAGAAGCGTCGCTATCGACAGTTGCCCACGAAACTTCGTAAGCATCACTAAGCTTTAAGCCATCGCGCTCTGCGAGGCGCGCACCCATCGATTGCGAATGGGGTGGCAAGGAATATTCGAGCCGCACCTCACTCTGAGTAGCGATTGTTTCAAAACTATTACGCAACGACGATACCAATTGCGAGCGCTTTACGACGCGCAAGCGTGCGTCGGGATAAAGTATGTCAAGTGCTTGCTCGAGGCCAGCCGGCACGATTACCACGCGTGGGTGCGCATTGTGTTCGGCACGCACGGCCAAGGTCGCAAACACGTCACATATTAATGCGAGACTTTGCTTCACCCGCGCATGAAAGGCGTCGGTATCGAAGGCGTTTACCTGAGTCGCCAACAGCGCCAAGTTAATGGCTGCACCACGGTGCAAAGTTCGACAGCTCTGATCCGCTTCATTTGGCATTGGGCGTGGCGGTTGCCACTGCACCACGGTGTGCTCCAAGTCAACTAAAGCTTGCGCATCTCGCTCACTCAGGCGCATAAAGCTTGAGACAGGCATGCAATGCCAGATATCATTTTCAGCCCACCGCTGAGCTAGCTCGCCATTTGAAGTCGAAAAGCGTAAGCGACATGCCGGGCTTTGCAACCACTGCGGCAGCTGAACAGCCAAATCACTAACAGGCAACGAGCGTGGCACAAAAATTTGCAGCTCGTGTGCTTGGGAGCGCGTGTTGGCTACGCGCTTGAAAAACTGCTGCTCGTTTTCACCGACTTGTGGGTGCAACCACATGCGAGCTGGGCGCAACCAATCGCCAAGGGCGTAAAGGTCGAACTCGCCGTCTTTCCAGGCGTTAACATGAGCAGTGTTCAGCACATCTTCGAGAGCAAAGCGCGATAAAACTTCTTCACCAATGAGCGGGCGCAAATCTTGAGAGTCAGGGCCTAATTGCGGCAAAGCACCACACCGTCCTTGGCTAGGGATACATGCCCCACCTAACCACGCGTTTAGCGAACTACGGTCGACGCCAAGCAAGGTTGACTTACCTGAAATACTGCGCATGCCCAAACTGTGACTTTCGACATCGGACAAACTGGAAATCAAATCGGTTGAAATGCGAATATAACCCAAGAAACTTAAGCGACGCTCAACACGCCTGGCCACCATACGCGCGACACTCGACTCGATGTATTGATCACGCACAAACGACAACGCCAAGCGCTGACGGTCGAAGTGACTGAGGTCTTCGTTGGTGTCGATGATGCGCAAATCGGCAACAGCCTGCATCTCTTCGGAGCGATACTGCATGAAAGCAGTGGCGGCTTCGCCCTGATCGTATTCGCGCAATACTTCGCTACAAGTCTCGGCAAGTTGCACAGTGGTGACGACATCGTCACTTTCAGCAAGGCGCACTTGAATGGTTTCTGAGAACTGCAAGGCAAGTTTGAAATTTGCACCAACGCCAACAAGAGCCGCTGACACAGAGTCAGCTAGCTTCATGATGTCAAAACTTTCGTCGTTACCATCACGCTTACGCACTCGGCGCAGGTTACGACTTATGGCCACTGTTGTTTAGCAATAACGGCTTAAGCTCGTGAACGAATTGTTCAACGTCTTTGAATTCGCGGTATACCGAAGCGAAGCGCACATAAGCGACTTGGTCGAGTTTCTTTAACTCGTCCATGACAAGCTGACCAATGTATTTACTACCTACTTCGCGATCGAACATTTCTGACAAATTACGCTCGATGCCGGCGGTGATGTTATCGAGATCTTCCATCGATACAGGGCGTTTCTCGCAAGCCCTAAGCATACCTTTATAAATCTGATTACGGTCGAAAGGAACCCGAGAGCCATCTTTTTTCACAACGCGCAACGGAGTTTCTTCCATGCGTTCATAAGTGGTAAAACGCCGTGAGCATTGGTCACATTCGCGGCGCCTGCGGATGGAATAGCCGTCGGCAGCAGAACGCGAGTCGATTACGCGATCTTTATCAGATTTACAGTATGGGCAACGCATTTTGGTTTATAGTTAAAGATGTGAACCACCAAGACTTGTGTATCCCTCGGCGATAAGCTCGCGAGACCACAAGACTTAGTGGTATTCTAATATAAACAAAGCCAGTTTCTACTAATTTTTGCTATTTACCGACGCAAAATGCCGAAAACAGGCGGTCTAGCAGGTCATCCGGGGTCATTTCACCGACCAATTCAGCCAAAGCCGACAAAGCGTGATGGATTTCTGCTGCAACCAAGTCTTGCTGCCCTCCGGACTCGAGCCACTGCTCTGCCACTGCCACCGCCGCCGACGCCGTCGCTAGCGCATGATGGTAGCGCTCGCTGTTACGAATACGTTGGGCAATCACCTTTTCCGCAGCGTCAAAGTATGGCGTAATCGCAGCACACAACGTTGCGGATGTCGTGCTTAATCCATCTTCGTTGCTCACCAAAACGGAATTCATCTCGCCAAGGCGGTTATTTAACTCGCGCGCGAGGTCACTGCTAACTTGAAGCCCTAGATCACCGTGCGTGAAAACGACCAGCACCGGCATGCTTGGCAAATGCGCGGGTAGATCTTCGATAACCGTGTGCGGATGTAAACATAGCAAGCACAAATCTGCTTGATCAAAATCGGCCACCAACTCTCTGGCAAGTGCATCACGTTGATCGACAGCGTCACCACCGACACCCGGGAAATCAATCAGGTCGAGTTCGACATCCATTTCTGGAGTCTGCCATGCCGCACGTCGATAATCGCGGGTGGTCCCCGCCTGCGATGAAATAAAGCTGGGAGTTGCGGTCAGTTTTGAGAATAAACTTGTTTTACCCGCGTTGGGAGGTCCGAGCAACAAGCAACCGAAACGCGAGTTACTTGTTACCGCGCGCGTTTGCTGACCGACTGCGGCTTCTTGCAATATCTGTTGCGCTTGGCGCACGTAACCAATCACTTCAGATGGCCGTAGATCTTGCGAATCGCCCTCTTCAAAATCTAAGCCTGCTTCGAGCTCGACTAAAGAAGCCATTAGCGCTTCGCGAACATCAGCCATTTGCTTCCCTAAGCCACCACTTAACAGCTGGCTAGCTGCGCGAGCAGATTCTACGGAACGCGATTGCACTAATTCTAAGACAGCTTCTGCCTGACTCAAATCTAGACGACCATTCAGGAAAGCGCGACGCGTAAATTCACCGGGTTCAGCAGGCAGCAAATTAAATTCCGCCAAGCTTTGCTCGAGGCGCTGCAGCAAAACGGGATTACCTGGCAGGTGAAACTCTACGACGTCTTCACCGGTGGCCGAGTGTGGACCACAGAACACCATTGCCGAAACATCAATGTCTAAATCAGAATAAAGCTTACAGCTAAAAGACTGCATAGAGCGCTCTGCGTGTAATTTAAAGCCATTTGCGTAATGCTCAAACCACCGCCCGAGATCATCAAAAAGAGTCACGCCGCTGCAGCGTATCACCCCGCGCTCGGCAGGAATCATTGGCGTCGCAACGGCGTAAATTGAGTGCTTCACTTATGAGCTAATTTGCCTTTATTTATTTCGTCGGCCGTTGGCACTGGCCAATACTTGCGAATGACTTTTTGCTCGAAGATACCGATTGCTGATGACACAATCATGTACAACGACAAGCCGGAGGCGTAGTTGTAAAGAATAAAGCCGAAAAGAATCGGCATCATTGCCATCATCTTTTGCATCTGCGCTTGTTGTGGGTCGGCAGGCTTTGGCATTAAGCGCTGATGGAAAACCCATAACACCACC
>Ga0233427_10005419_pt1 | contig 10141 bp, 7 predicted proteins | sample SI_118_April2016_5_FD_179885 | JGI IMG/M metagenome (GOLD analysis project Ga0233427, IMG submission 179885) | Seawater microbial communities from Saanich Inlet, British Columbia, Canada - SI_118_April2016_100_MG | ecosystem: Environmental > Aquatic > Marine > Inlet | place: Canada: British...
TCAGGCAGATCCCCTCGGCAGCATCAATCTGACCACTGAACATTACGCATGGATGACACAACGGCTCATGGAATGTGCGGATCGTCACTGCAACGGCCGGATCCTATCGGTACTGGAGGGCGGCTACGATCTCGACGCGCTGGCCTTAAGCGTTGCGAGTCATATCAAAACGCTCAAATACTTCGACGACGCTCCCTGACTGCCAACCCTTTAGGCCAAAACCGACAGAACGATCGAAAGCGTGACCACTGAGACCGCCGTGCTCAGCACTACTGCAGTGCCGGCCAGAGCTTGCCCACACTCATAACGCTCCGCGAAAAGGTAGGTGTTGATGCCGACGGGAAGCGCCGCCATCACTACCATGACCGCCTGCCAGACCGGCGGCAATCCTAGCCAGTGCGAGACCCACCACACCAGTAAAGGCAGCAGCAGGTTCTTGACCGCGACCACCGCCAGAGCGCGGCTGAACACGCCCTCGACGGCGTAAAAACTGAGCGCACTACCCAGGGCAAAAAGCGCGCACGGCACCGCTGACTGGCCGATCAAGGCGATGATCTCTGATATCGGACCGGGCAGTGAAAGCCCCGACAGATTGACGGCAGCGCCCAAACCAATCCCCAGCAGGTACTGGTTCGCGACAATGCTCTTGAACACGGGCCACCCGATCGGCACACGGTGATCCCGCTGCTTGGCACTTTCCTGAATCACAATCATCGGTGCAAAAAAGATGGGCGCCTGGAACGCCACGAGAAGAAAAAGCGGTACGGTGGCCGCCTCTCCAAAGGCGGTCATCACCAAAGGAATACCAAGGGGAATAAAGTTTCCGTAACTGCATCCAAACGCGAATACACCGACTTCCCCTATAGGCCGACCTGAGGCCGTGCGCATCAGCCAGAACACCGTCAGAAACGAACCGAGGGCACAAGCAAAAAACCCAAGCACATAATCCCAAGGCATTTGCACCGGCAGAGTCACCGTACTCATGGCTTTAAACAACAGCAGCGGTATCGCGATGTTGAATACATAAAGAGACAGGCCCCGTACCGCACCTGAATCCAGCCAGCGAAAGGCGCCCACGAGATAGCCCAGAACCACAACACCGAAAACCGGTACGATCACATCAACGACTACCGGCAATATCATGGCTAAATGTTATGCAGAAGTAATGATTCGACTTTCATGCGACTGACTTTAACGGGCTGTCGACCGCAGGGATAGCCACCGAACACAGGAGTTGATTTGCCTTGCTTATGCCGCACGGTTAGATTTAGCCTCTATAGACAGGAGTCCAGCAACCTCCTGCAGACGATAGGCGCTGACGGGGAAGAGTAATCGGGCATGCCCGTGCACCCAGAGACCGGGGGGAGCTGAAATCCCCGGGCCGGGTCTCGATAAAAATCACCCCTGAGCCGCTGACCGAACCCTACAGCTGACCAACAGCATGGGGCAGTAGGCTCAGCCGACTGACCTTCGAGACAGGTCCGGGACACGAAACGTGTGCCAAGGCCGGGCAACAGCCCAGGCAAAGCCGGGTGGTACCGCGCGCGAGCCCCTCTCCCCGGGGCGGTTCGAATCGCCCCGGAGCAGATAAACCCGGTCAGGGGACCAGAACGCGCGAGCCAGCATGAGTTTCAGCAAAGTCGATACACGCTATGACGGCCCGGCCCTGGAGCAGGGCATTCTTGAATTCTGGCGGGACCAGACGGTGTTTGAGAAGAGCCTGCAACACAGTGCGGGCAGGCCCCTTTTTACTTTCAACGATGGGCCGCCCACCGCCAACGGCAAACCCGGCATCCACCACGTCCTCGCACGCAGTTTCAAGGATATTTATCCCCGCTACAAAACGATGCAGGGTTTCCATGTGCCGCGAAAAGCCGGCTGGGACACGCATGGTCTGCCGGTCGAACACGAGATCGAAAAAGAACTCGGCATTTTTGATAAAAAGGAAATTGAAAAAGCGGTTGGGGTGGCTGAATTCACCCGCCGGTGTCGCGACTCGGTCATGCGATACATCAGTGATTGGGAGGCCATGACCGAGCGAATGGGTTTTTGGGTGGACCTAGATCAGGCCTATTACACCCTTGATAACCAGTACATTGAGTCGGTCTGGCATCTGCTGAAAGAGATCTGGGATCGGGGCCTCATCTATCAGGATTACAAGGTCGTCCCCTACGATCCTCGAATCGGCGCAACGCTGTCTTCCCATGAGGTTGCGCAGGGCTACCGCGAAACCGTTGACCCCTCGGTCACGGTCCGCTTCCAGCTTGTCGATGACGATATATCGTTCCTTGTCTGGACCACCACGCCGTGGACACTGCCATCCAACCTCGCGCTCGCCGTGGGCGCCGATATTGATTATGTCTATGTCAATGTCAGTGGAGAAACCCTGATCCTGGCAAAGGCCCGAATCTCTGAGGTGCTGGGCGACAACGACTTCCAGATACTGAAAACGGTAAAGGGTAGCGAACTACTGGGTCTTCACTACCATCGGCTGTTTGATCACCTTGACGCTCCCGGTGACATTTGCCGCGTACTGCCCGGTGACTTCGTAAGTACTGACGATGGCACCGGTATCGTGCATGTTGCGCCCGCGTATGGTGTGGACGATCTAGCACTGGGACAGGCGCACGGTCTGCCGGTGGTACACGGTGTTGGCCTGGACGGCCATTTCGTTGAAGCGGTGGAACCGGTCGCCGGGATGTTCTTTAAAGATGCCGATCCTGTGATCATCGACTTGCTGCGGGAACGGGGAATGCTCTTCAAAGCGGAAGAGTACAGCCACAACTATCCCTTCGGCTGGCGGACGGGTGACCCGCTTATCTACTATGCCAAAAACGCGTGGTATATCCGGACCACCGCCGTTCGGGAACGCATGGTCGCGCTGAACGGAACAATCAATTGGGTACCGGAATCGATCCGCGACGGCCGTTTTGGCAACTGGCTCGAGCACAACATTGACTGGGCGTTATCGCGAGAACGATTTTGGGGCACGCCCCTGCCACTGTGGACTGACGGTGAGGGTGATTACCTCTGTATCGGGTCTGTCGAAGAACTCGAGTCACTTTGCGGTACCTCGCTGAGTGAAACCGATCTGCATCGCCCCGCGATCGATGAGATCGAATTCACCCATCCGGAAAACGGCCGACGCTATCGGCGTGTCCCCGAAGTCATCGACTGCTGGTTCGACTCGGGCGCAATGTCTTATGCCCAGTGGCATTACCCCTTCGAAAACCAGGAGACTTTTGCCCAGCATTTTCCGGCGGACTACATCTGTGAGGCTATCGACCAGACCCGCGGTTGGTTCTACAGCCTGCACGCCATCGCCGCGCTTGTCTCGGACAGTGTGGCCTACCGCAACTGTATCTGCCTGAGTCATATCGTCGACGAAGACGGCAAAAAAATGTCCAAGTCGCTTGGCAACATCGTCAATCCTTACGATGTCTTTGATCATATCGGCGCGGATCCTCTGCGCTGGTATTTTCTGGCCCGACTCGCACCAGAAAGCCAGAAGCGGATTTCCGTTGAAATTGTGCGCGAGGTCGCCAGTTCTTTTGTCAACACGCTGTGGAACACCTATGCGTTCTTTACGCTCTACGCCTCGCTCGATGATATCGATCTCGATGAGGAGGTTGCGCTTGCCGATCGCCCGGAAATTGATCGATGGGCGCTGGCGCTGACGCACCACACGGTTCGGACCGTCACTGCTGCCATGGACGCTTACGATGCCCGCAGTGCTGGGCAGGCGCTTGAGAACTTTGTGGACCAACTCAGCAACTGGTATATCCGGCGCAACCGTCGTCGATTCTGGAAGAGCGAAGCCGGAACTAATAAGCAGTCTGCCTATCTAACGCTATATGAGTGCCTCGACACCTTGCAACGACTGATCGCACCCTTTATGCCGTTTCTTGCCGAGTCGATGTATCAGAATCTGGTGTGTTCGCGCGACTCAACCGCTCCGATCAGCGTGCACATGAGCGAGTGGCCTGAGGTTCCGGATGCATGGCAGAACACGGCGCTCCGAGAAGCCACCGAAGTCATTCAGGCTATCGTAGCCCTCGGGCGGGGCGCCCGGGAAGCAAGCCAGATACGAGTCCGCCAACCACTGGCCAGACTCCTGGTCAGAGTACCCACGGAAGAGGCGCGTCAGGCTGTGCAGGATCATGAACAGCAGGTTCTGGAGGAGCTCAACGTCAAATCCCTGGAGTTCATTGCAGCTGACGCCGAGTTGGTAACCTACCGGATCAAGCCCAACTTGCCGCGTCTTGGAAAACGCTACGGCAAACGCATTCCGGCCATCCGACAAGCGTTGGTCGAGGCGGACGGTGGCGCCATTGCGGTAGCTTGTGCTCGTGGTGAGGGGATCACACTCGACATCGACGGAGAAAGCATCGCTTTTGAATCTGAGGACCTGCTCATCGAAACCGAGTCGGCGGAAGGCTATGCCTGTGCTGAGTCAGGAGGTCACCTGGTTGCGCTGGACACCACTCTGAACGATACCTTGATTCGGGAAGGGATTGCCCGGGAGGTTGTCCGGACCGTGCAGGACGGCAGAAAACAGGCGGGACTTGAAGTTTCCGACCGCATCCGACTGCACGTCCATGGCACGCCACTCGTCACCCAAGCTATTGATGAGCACCGCGAGTGGATCATGAACGAAACACTCACTGCAGATTGGTCGGAAACCCCCTTTGATACCGGGTTTTCCCTGGAACGTGATCTGGACGATCACCACTGGCAGATTGCGCTGGAGAGAAAAGGCCCGTAATAACCCCCCTGACGCACCCGGCGCTTCCTGTCCAATATTGGGCGTTGGCCCCACACTGCCCATTACAGCGCCCATATATGGCCAGTCCTCGCGCAATTAACATCTTAACGGTCTGCTAGAATCCGCCCGTTTCGTTACAACATCATTGAAGTACCACGGAGGAGTAGCAATGGCTAGCAGTTTTCTCTTTACCTCAGAGTCTGTCTCCGAGGGTCACCCGGACAAAATGGCAGACCAGATCTCGGATGCGGTTCTGGACGCCATGCTCGCCCAGGATTCGGCATCACGAGTCGCCTGTGAAACGATGGTCAATACCGGGCTTGCCGTCATCGCCGGGGAGGTCACCAGCAATGCCGAGGTAGACCTGGCGCAGACCGTCCGCGACACCATCAAGGACATTGGGTATAACTCCTCCGAGATGGGCTTTGACTACTCAAGCTGCGCGGTGATGGTTACCCTCGACAAGCAGTCGGTCGATATCGCCCAAGGGGTGAACGAGGGTGAGGGCCTGGATCGGGACCAGGGGGCCGGTGACCAGGGCCTGATGTTTGGCTATGCCTGCAATGAAACCGATGTCCTAATGCCGTTCCCGATCACCTACTCCCACCTTTTGGTCAAACGCCAAGCGGAAGTTCGCAAAAGCGGCAGCCTGAGTTGGCTGCGACCCGATGCCAAGAGTCAGGTGTCAGTCCGCTACGAAGATGGGAGACCCGTCTCCGTCGATACCGTCGTTCTGTCCACGCAACACAGCGAAGACATCGATCACGCCACCTTGAGCGAAGCCGTCATCGAGGAAATCATCAAGCCGGTACTGCCGGCCGACATGATCACCTCGGACACCCGATTCCTGGTCAACCCGACAGGGCGTTTTGTGATTGGTGGACCTCACGGCGACTGTGGACTAACAGGTCGCAAGATAATCGTAGACACCTACGGCGGCTCCGCCCACCATGGTGGTGGCGCCTTCTCCGGCAAGGATCCCAGCAAGGTGGATCGTTCGGCGGCTTACGCCATGCGCTATGTAGCCAAGAACGTCGTGGCTGCGGGCCTTGCCGAGCAGTGCGAAGCGCAGGTGGCCTATGCGATTGGGGTTGCAGAACCAGTTTCGCTGATGGTGAACACCAATGGGACTGCTGTGATCGCCGAAGACCAGATCGAAGCACTGATCCGGGAGCATTTTGATCTACGGCCAAAGGGGATCATTGAGGACCTGAATCTGCTGCGGCCGATCTACCGACCCACCGCGGCATACGGCCACTTCGGTCGCGATGGAGAAGGATTCCCCTGGGAGCTAACCGATAAAGCTGCCGCACTACGGGAAGCAGCTGGGCTCAAGTGAGGAAAGACGCGGTAAAATTTCCGTGAATTCTCTTCCATTTTTGGAATTACACTCTAGCCACTAATTAATTAGCTAAGACGTTGCCGAGGAGCGTTGCGACGGGCTTTGCCCGCCAGGCTCGGGTTTCACGGCGTCTATCTTTGACCAACGGCGCTCAGTGAACATGGAGAACACCCCATGAGCGCTGTGATACAGCCCCAGTCCGATCAGGACTTCGTGGTCGCCGATATTTCTCTGGCCGATTTCGGTCGAAAAGAAATCGCGATCGCCGAAACCGAAATGCCGGGCCTCATGGCCTTGCGCGAGAAGTATGGCCCGAGTCAGCCCCTCAAGGGAGCACGCGTGGCCGGCAGTCTGCATATGACCATCCAGACAGCGGTTCTGATTGAGACCTTGCGGGCCCTTGGAGCAGACGTCCGTTGGGCCTCGTGCAACATCTTCTCGACCCAGGACCATGCTGCCGCTGCCATCGCCGCAGGGGGCACACCGGTCTTTGCCTATAAGGGCGAGAACCTGGTGGAATACTGGGCATACACCCATCGCATCTTCGAGTGGAGCGATGGCGGTACCCCCAACATGATTCTTGACGACGGTGGCGACGCAACGCTGCTGATCGGCCTGGGTGCAAAAGCTGAGAAGGACCTGTCGGTGCTGGATAACCCCGGCAGCGAGGAAGAGGTTGCCTTGTTTGACGCAATCCGCGAACGCCTCAAGACCCAGCCAGATTGGTACTCGACTATCCAGTCCAATATTCTCGGCGTCACCGAGGAAACCACCACTGGTGTTAAGCGTCTCTACCAGATGCAAAAAGACGGCGAACTGCTTTTCCCGGCGATTAACGTCAACGATTCGGCAACCAAATCGAAGTTTGACAACCTTTATGGCTGTCGCGAGTCGCTTGTCGACAGCATCAAGCGCGCGACAGACGTCATGGTGGCAGGAAAACTCGCAGTGGTACTCGGCTATGGAGATGTTGGTAAAGGCTCCGCCCAGTCCTTACGCGGTCTCGGTGCAACCGTCTGGATTACTGAGATTGATCCGATCTGCGCCCTGCAGGCCGCCATGGAAGGATACCGAGTGGTCACCATGGAAGAAGCCGCCAGCCAGGCGGATATCTTCGTCACTGCGACCGGTAACTTCGAGGTCATTACACACGAGCATATGAAGCAGATGAAGAATCAGGCCATCGTCTGCAATATCGGTCATTTTGATAACGAGATCGCCTGTGCCTCCCTTGAGCAGTACGAATGGGAGAACATCAAGCCTCAGGTGGACCACGTGATCTTCCCGGACGGCAAGCGGATCATCCTCCTCGCCCAGGGCCGACTTGTAAACCTTGGTTGCGCAACCGGTCACCCCAGTTTCGTCATGTCTAACTCTTTTACCAACCAGACGTTGGCGCAGATTGAGTTATTCCAGAAGCGCGATCAGTACGACAACAAGGTCTATATCCTGCCCAAGCACCTTGATGAGATGGTGGCGAGACTGCATCTCGAGAAGATCGGCGTCAAACTGACAACGCTTACTGACGAGCAGGCTGCATATATCGGTGTGGAAACCGATGGGCCCTACAAAGCTGACCACTACCGTTACTGAGCGGGACTGGCAGGCAAGCCTAAGCAAAAATGCCCCCGGACACCGGGGGCATTTTCTTCAGGTTGTAGATAAACTAGGCGGTGATGTCGGGAACCAGTCGACTTTCCAGGTGACCAATGCTGTCTTTGAGAAATAGTTTGCGTTTTTTGAGTCGTTGCAGCTGAAGATCGTCGATCGACGGGTCTTCTACAATGTTTTTGAGTTCTTCGTCTAAGGCGCGGTGTTCTGATCTCAGTTTTTCTATCTTGGTACCGAGATCCTGTTCAACGTATTGTGCTTCAGTCATATAGGTCTGTCTCCCTCACGTACTGGCTGTTGGTGAGCTTTCACGCACGCAGCGAGACCGCAGACGAATCGGCAACCTTGACGCGGTCACCGTTTACGACCTTACCGCGCTGAATCAATCCTACTCCTTTCGTGCGGATATTTCATCACTAGATTGGCAACTCATTCTCTCGATCTCTTGACTTAGCTTGGGATAAAATTCCGTCTCAAAATGAGGCGGTTACACTGCGATACTCGGGCATCCTGTCCAGTCTAGATCCTAAATCCATCAAAATCACGGCCCCTAATGGACCTACTTGCTACCTGGGAAAAAATTCTGCTCGGCGTACTCGCGCTGGTGATCATTCTGTGGTTTTTCCCCGGCGTCAAAACGCTGATGAAAGAATCCAGCGATGCGCCGCGGGATTGGCCGGCAGTCCTGCTCCCATTGGTGGCTGTCGTCGCCTTTGTGGTTCTGCTGATTAGTATTGTCTGATGGCGGCGATACAAAAACACACGCAGCGCGTTTATCTGAGGGAATACCGCCCGCCCGACTATCAGATCCCCGCCATTGAACTACAGGTTGACCTCGACCGGGAACGAACGCGGGTGCGGTCATGCCTGAAGGTTGAAAAGTCCGGAGACCACCACCGGCCATTGGTTCTGCACGGAGAAAAGTTGAACCTGATCCGCGTCAAGGTTAACGGGGAAACCCTCGATCCTGCCAGTTATCACCGCGACGACACCGCGCTTACGCTGAACCTTATCGAACCGGAGACAACGCTCGAAATCGAGACCGAAATCAACCCCGCAGCCAATTCAGAGCTTAGTGGCCTGTATGCATCTGCCGATACGCTGTGCACCCAGTGTGAACCCGAGGGCTTTCGACGCATCACCTATTTTCTGGATCGCCCCGACGTATTGTCAGTTTACCGGGTCACGCTTCGCGCCCTGAAAGCCCAGTACCCGGTGCTGTTGTCCAACGGTAACCATGTCAGCGATGGCGAAGACGGGCAATACCACTACGCGATATGGGAGGATCCTCACCCTAAGCCGAGTTATCTATTTGCTTTGGTTGCGGGCCCGCTACAGTTTATCGAAGGCCGATTCACGACGACCTCCGGGCGCAATGTGCAGCTCAGGATCTACGCCCGTGCGCGGGATATCCCGCAATGTGACTTTGCCTTGAGTGCACTTCGTGACGCGATGGTCTGGGATGAGAAGGTGTATGACTGTGAATACGACCTTGACCAGTACAATATTGTGGCGGTCGAGGACTTCAACATGGGTGCCATGGAGAACAAGGGCCTCAACATCTTTAACACCCGCTACGTCCTCGCGCAGCCGGCGACCGCGACCGACCACGACTATCGCTCCGTCCGCGATGTGATCGGTCATGAGTACCTGCATAACTGGTCGGGTAACCGTGTGACCCTGCGTGACTGGTTCCAACTCAGCCTGAAGGAAGGCTTTACCGTCTTTCGCGAGCAACAGTTCAGTGCTGACCACGACTCAGCCGGCGTCAAACGGATTGAGGACGCCAATCTCGTTCGTACGCAGCAGTTCCGGGAAGACGCAGGGCCCATGGCTCACCCGGTCCGGCCCGAGTCTTTTGTTGAAATCAACAACTTTTACACCCTCACGGTCTATATCAAAGGCGCTGAGGTGGTCCGTATGCTCAGCCTGCTGGTAGGCATCGAAAGGTTCTTCAAAGGCTGCCGCTACTTTTTCGAGCATTACGATGGCGAAGCGGTCACCACCGACCACTTCGTCGAAGCGGTGGAGACTGTCTGCGACATCGATCTGTCCCAGTTTCGGCGCTGGTATGAGCAGTCGGGTACCCCGCGGCTCCAAGCCTCAGGAAGTTTCGATCCGGACCGGTACCGCTATTGCCTGCGGATCTCCCAGGATAATCCCGACGCCGCCGGAGAACGCCAGCCGCCCCTGCAGATGCCTATAGTCGTGGCGTTTTTCGACGCAGAGGGAAACGCTCTCTATGCCCAGTCCGAAAATGATGGCAGCAAACAGCACGAACACACTCTGGTGCTGACAGATGCGGTTCAGGAATTTGTCTTCACCGGTCTCAAGAGCCAGCCGATCCCTTCTCTGCTGCGAGGCTTTTCTGCTCCCGTCATGATCCAGACTGAACTCGGTGACCAGGATCTAGCGGTGCTTGC
>Ga0233427_10005426_pt1 | contig 10133 bp, 8 predicted proteins | sample SI_118_April2016_5_FD_179885 | JGI IMG/M metagenome (GOLD analysis project Ga0233427, IMG submission 179885) | Seawater microbial communities from Saanich Inlet, British Columbia, Canada - SI_118_April2016_100_MG | ecosystem: Environmental > Aquatic > Marine > Inlet | place: Canada: British...
GTTTTCTTTCTTTCTTTTGGGAAAGGGGGAGTGTGAGGGGGAAAACCCTTTTCTTTCTTTCTTTATATACGGATACACCAATCCCACTATGATTACCTATCATATCATTCTCCTATTGTTTTGTGAAAACGGAATATTCCTAATCTGTTTTTTTACTTACCACAAAGTGAGTGTTTCTCATCAGTATAAACTCCCTTTGGGTGGGGTTTCATATATATATATCATAAACATCTAAAAAAAACCAAAAAATCTTTTATGATTTCATTTTTTCTACCATTTGAACACATTCATTCATACAAGTATCCATATCCTTGTTTAACAATCTTACCTTAACCTCATTATATGGTTTATTCTGTATAGTACATTTATCCTGAATGAAATAACCAAAATCATTTTTCTTACTATTGGAATGAGTTAAATAAATCACACTATCCACATAATCAACCAAGTTCATATACATCTCTAATTTTCTTTCCCTTGGTAAAATGTTTTCATCATTATTGTATCCAAAAACCGTTGGTTGATTATTAATCATTCTTGGATAAAATAAATTAAACCAATACTCAAATCCCCAAGTATTTCCACCTACACAACACACAAGATTTTGATTAAAGAACTCATTACTTATAAAATCTAAACATTTAACAAAATCGGTAAGGTACTTTGGTGGTTTATTATGATTAAATGAGGTATATGAAACTAAACCCAACCTGAAATCAGTTTTATCAAATCCCTCTAAATTTCCCACTTTTATTCTCCTGAAACTACACATCAACTACATATAAAAACCCGTTTTAGGGGTAATCCTGAAAGAAATAAGGGTATTCCAGTAATCCCTTATGAACTCTCTATATCATAAATAGTATCCTCTACATATAAATGGGTAAGAATGGGATTAAATAAACAATAATGTTTCCGATTAACGGTTAATTATTGGAAATGAAGATATGGAGAGATATAAGGTTTTAGAGTACTTGATACACTTAATACCTTTAACATATGGTATAATAGTATCATTTCTATATAGTAGTGGGTGAGAGGTGTATTAATTAATAGGGATTCTTGGTCAATTTTAACCTACCTGACTTCCCGATTAAATCCTTATTTTCTATGATGGGTAGAGATAGTATCTGTATCACTTTTTGAAAAATAAGGTTCAAGGGAAAATGTCAAACAACTACAATCAAATATCTTCCTTCATATGGAATGTCTGTGATGATGTTCTACGAGGGTTATTTAAACCACACGAATATGGTGATGTAATCCTACCCTTCACCGTTCTACGGAGATTGGATTGTGTATTAGAACCCCACAAAGATGATATGTTCAATATCTACGAGGAATACAAATCCAAAGTAGATGACCCCACTCCAATCATTCTGAATAAAATCAACACCACCTTCTTTAATCACTCTAAATATGATTTGAACAGACTGAAATCCGACCCACAGAATATCAATATCAACTTTGAAAACTATTTAGGTGGATATAGTGATAATGTGGTTGAGATACTTGAGAATTTTCAGTTGGAGAAACCTGTTCAGAAACTGAATAAGAATAACCGATTATTTATTCTCATAGATAAACTCACAGAGATTGATTTACACCCTGATAAGATTTCCAATCGTGATATGGGTCTCATCTTTGAAGAATTGTTACGGAAGTTCTCTGAAATGTCCAATGAAACGAGTGGAGAACATTATACCCCAAGAGATGTGGTGAGATTGTTGGTTTCTCTTGTCTTTACGGAAGATATGGATGATTTACAAGGTGAAGGTAAAGTCAGAAGTATCTTTGACCCTTGTTGTGGTAGTGGTGGAATGTTGACCATCGGTAAAGAATATATCCATCAGAATATAAATGATAAGGTGAAACTCCGTCTGTTAGGACAAGAACTGAATCCACAAACTTATTCTATCTGTAAATCTGATATGTTGATTACCGATGAAGACCCCGACAACATCCGTTTAGGTTCATCTCTATCGGAGGACAATTTTCAAGGAAAAAGATTTGATTATATGATTACCAATCCACCGTTTGGAGTGAGTTGGAAATCAGAAAAAGAGTTCATTGAAAATGAGAAACAGAATCCCTATGGAAGATTCTCTGTTGGAACACCAAGAACATCTGATGGTTCATTGTTATTTCTTCAACATATGATTTCCAAGATGGAATCAAAGGGAAGTCGGATTGGGATTGTGTTTAATGGTTCTCCTTTATTCACGGGAGATGGTGGAAGTGGTGAATCTGAAATCAGAAAATGGATAATTGAGAATGATTGGTTGGAGTGTATTGTATCACTCCCCGACCAATTGTTCTTCAACACGGGAATTTCCACTTACATATGGGTTGTAAATAACAAAAAGTCAGAAAGACGAAAAGGGAAAGTTCAACTCATCAACGGTTCTTCCTTCTTCAAACAGATGAGGAAATCATTGGGGAATAAACGGAAGGAATTAACAGAGGAAAACCGAAACATTTTATTGGAGAACTATCTGAACTTTGAGGAGACAGAATACAGTAAAATTTATTCCAATGAGTTCTTTGGATATACAAAGGTCACGATTGAACAACCTTTATTAGATGATGATGGAGATATCATTACTGATAAACAAGGAAATCCTAAACCAAATTCAAAGAAAAGAGATTATGAACGAGTTCCTTTAATAGAAAACATTGAGGAATACTACCAACGAGAAGTAAAACCACATCTACCTGATTCGTGGATGGATAGAAACAAAGACAAGATTGGGTATGAAATAAATTTCACAAAGTATTTCTACAAGTATAAACCACTTCGTTCATTGGAAGACATCACTCAAGATTTATTGAAGTTGGATGAACAAATTGGTGGAACAATGAAGGAAATATTGGATTGATGAATTCCTATCCTTCATATAAAGATAGTGGAGTGGAATGGATTGGGGGGATTCCATCAGATTGGGTAAAAACTAAATTTAAGTGGGATATTTTTTACCAAGAAGGTCCAGGATTAAGAACTTTTCAGTTCACCGAAAGTGGAATTAGAGTTATCTGTGTATCTAATATTACTGAAAAAGGAATTGATTTTTCTACTACACATACGAGACATATCTCAGAAGATGAATATTCAGAGAAATACAGACACTTTACTGTTGACGATAGAGATATATTACTTTCAAGTTCTGGTTCAATTGGTAAAGTATCACGATATTATTTTGATGGACAATCTGTAATCCTTAATACTTCTACAATAAGACTTCATTCAAAAAATAGAAATAAAGTATATGATGATTTCATTCCATATTATTTGAGTTCAGAATATGTTCAGTTACAATTGAGATTTTTGATGACAGGTGGTGTAGTAAACAATTTTGGTCCATCACACCTTGACCAATTATTTATGTATCTTCCAACCATCAGTGAACAAACCCAAATTGTATCCTTCCTTGATACCAAAACCCAAAAAATTGATGAACTGATTGAAAAAACCGAACAAAAAATAAAACTACTAAAAGAAAAACGAACTTCCCTTATCAATCATTGTGTGACCAAAGGATTGAATCCCAATGTTGAGATGAAAGATAGTGGAGTGGAATGGATTGGAGAGATTCCGAGGGATTGGGATAGTTTACCACTGAAATATTTTGGACAAGTCACATTAGGTAAGATGTTAACACCTGAAGATAAGGGTGGATATTTTCTTAAACCTTATTTAAGAAGTAAAAATATACAAATAGAAAAAGTCAATATATTAGATTTGAAAGAAATGTGGTTTTCTGAAAATGAACTGAATAGGTTGAGACTTAAGAAAGGTGATTTACTTTTCAATGAGGGTGGGGATGTTGGTAGAACTTGTCAATGGAATGAAGAAATTAACGAATGTTACATTCAAAATTCCGTAAATAGAGTCAGATTACCAGATGATAATGAGAGATATTATTTACATCTGTCTATTTTGTATCATTCAGAAGGTTATTATGATTCTTTGGTTAATCGGGTTAGTATACCCCACCTAACTAAAGAAAAGTTAGAATCGGTTAAATTCCTTAGACCTCCACTCTCCGAACAAACTCAAATCATTGAATACCTTGATGAACAAACCCAAAAGATTGACTCCACCATTGAAAAAGAAACCCAACGAATTGAACTATTAAAAGAATATCGTCAATCCCTTATCTCCGAAGTGGTGACGGGTAAAGTTGATGTGAGGGATTGGAAAGAATGACTCCTCAACATCCCACAGAAAAGAAATTTGAAGACCACATTGAACACCATCTAATTCAAAGTGGTTATGATTCTATTGACCCTACTCTGTATGACAAATCACTTTGTCTGATTTCAACCAAACTTTTGGATTTTATTAAATCCACTCAAGAAAAGACTTATCAGAAATTAGAACACCAATTTGGAACAGAAACAGAACCCAAACTGATTAAAAAAGTATCCACCGAAATAGAAAGTCGTGGTGTTATTGATGTATTAAGAAAGGGTGTGAAAACAAGGGGATGTGAATTCAAGTTAGTTTATTTCCAACCCAAGAGTGGATTGAATCCCGAACATAAGGATTTATACAAACAGAATCGTTTCACCGTAATCCGACAACTGAAATATTCTCTGAAAAATGAGAACTCCATTGATATGGGAATCTTCATAAATGGTATCCCAATCGTGATGATAGAGTTGAAAAACACTCTGACAGGACAGAATCACATTGATGGTGAGAAACAATGGAAGTATGACAGAGACCCCAAAGAACCGTTATTCAGATTCAAACGGAATCTTGTTTATTTCTCTGTGGGGAATGAAAAGGTGTCTATGACCACACGGTTAATGGGTGGTAAAACACGATTCCTTCCCTATAACAAAGACATTGAGAATCCCATCAATCCTGTTGGTCATAAATCCCATTATCTATGGGAAGATATTCTTCAACCAAACAGTATGTTGGACTTAATTGAAAACTTTGTCCATATCAGTCATCAAAAGGAGAAAGTATTTGATTCAAAGGTTGGGAAAGTAGTTGATAAGAAAACTGATGTTTTAATCTTTCCAAGATTTCATCAGTTGAAAGTCATAAAAATGTTGAAGGAATCAGTCATTGAGGAAGGTGTTGGTAATAATTATCTAATTCAACACACAACTGGTAGTGGTAAATCATTATCCATCGGTTGGTTATCCCATCTCTTATCATCTCTATACAGAAATACCGATGACACTAATAGAATGTTTGATTCAATTATTGTGGTAACTGACAGACGGATATTAGACAAACAGATTAGAGATACAATTAAACAGTTGGAACAGACGAAAGGTGTAGTGAATCCTGTTGAAGTTGATTCCCAACAATTGAAGGAATTTCTTGAAGTAGGTAAAACTATTATAGTTACTACGGTTCAGAAATTCCCCGTCATATCTGAATCCATATCAAAACTTAAAAGTAAAAACTTTGGAGTTATCATTGATGAGGTTCATTCATCTCAAAGTGGTGAGACTTCCAAACACTTGAAAATGAGTTTGTCTAAATCAGTTTTGGATGAATACCAAGAGGGTGAAGACAGAGATGATTTAACTGATTATGAACAGAAGATATTAACTCAAATTATTTCAAGGGGGAAACAAGACCATATCTCTTATTTCGGATTTAGTGGAACACCGAAGAACAAGACATTGGAAATCTTTGGTAGGAAGAATGAAGAGAATGGAAAATTCTACCCCTTTGATTTGTATTCTATGAAACAGAGTATTTGTGAAGGATTCACACTTGATGTTTTACAGAACTACACCACCTATGAACGGTATTTTAAACTGAACAAAAAGATTGAGGAAGATAAAGAATTACCATCAAGTCGTGTCAAAAAGATGTTGGTAAGTTGGGTGGATATTCAACCCCATACCATCACAGAAAAATCCAAAATCATTTTGGAACATTTCATCAATAATACATCCAAGAAGATGAGTGGTAAAAGTCGTGGAATGGTGGTGACTCGTTCACGACTCCATTGTGTCAAATTCAAACTTGAGTTAGATAAACAGATGAAGGAGTTGGGATTACCCTATAAATGTTTGGTTGGATTTAGTGGAACGGTTCACGATAAAGTAAGTGGTAAGGATTATACAGAATCTTCAATGAATGATTTCCCTGAAAAACAGACTCAAGATAATTTCAAAGACCCCAAATACAGACTCTTGATTGTCTGTGATAAATTTCAAACTGGGTTTGACGAACCACTCTTACATACAATGTATGTGGATAAAAGATTACAAGGACTTCAATGTGTTCAGACACTTTCAAGATTGAATCGTTCTATGAGAGGAAAGACAGATACTTTTGTGTTGGACTTTGTGAATAAACCTGATATGATTCAAGATTCATTCCAACCCTATTATCAAGGAACATTACTTGTAAAAGAAACTGAACCTGACAAACTCTATACTCTTGAAGGAAAAATTAAACACGAAGATTTCAATTTAGTCCATGATGAAACTGTTAATTTGTTAGTAGAAAAGTTTTATGATGACAGAATCCCCGATGAAGAACTTCAACCCATATTGGATACAGTTGAAAAAGATTGGAGAGAGTTGGATGAAAATGTAAGAGAAGAATTTCGTCATCTGATTCAGAGTTTTATTAGACTATATGGATACATTTCCCAAATTATTACATTCAAAGATATTAACCTTGAGAAACTGTATATCTTTCTTCGGTTTTTGAATAAAAAACTACCCAAGAGACCGAGAGAAAGACTGACTGATGTGTTCTCTTATATTGATTTGGAATATTTTAGAATAGAGGAAACATATAAACCACCACCTGTAGTGGAAAAGGATATTCCATGGTGGGATATAGAGAATATTGGAGTGGGTGAACGAAATGTTAGTGATGACCCATTGGATTTTCTATCTCATATCGTCCAAGTATTAAATGAAAACTTCGGTAGTGATTTAACTGATGAAGATAAAGTGACATTAGAGAAGATTCAGACCCGATTGAAGGAAGATGAAGAACTACGGAAAGTTCATACAAGTGATAATACTGAATCCAACAAACGATTTGTATTCAATAAGGTATTTGATAATCTACTTCAAGGTTTGGTAGATGACAGTTTAGATTTCTATAAAAAATTGACTGAACCAAAACGGAATGATTATGTGAAGAGAGTATTGTTTGAGAATTATTCGGAGGAAGTGTGATGGAAATTTATTTAAATAAAAAACAAGAATTATCATCTGTAAGAACAAAACCTTTCCGACTTGAAAAGGACATCCAAAACCTTGTTGAATCCAATCTTCAAACTCTTTTCAAACTTGATTTAGTAAAGTCAGAGTTCTCAATAAATAATTACAGATTAGACAGTCTTTGTTTTGACATTGAATCAAAGTCATTTGTTATTATTGAATATAAAAAAGACAAAAATTATTCTGTCATAGACCAAGGATTCTCCTATCTATCAACTGTATTGGAGAACAAAGGTGATTTAATAATAGAGTATCAAGAAAAGTTTGGTAAAAGAGTTAGGAAAGATTCTATTGATTGGTCACAAATCAGAATTGTTTTCATTTCTCCATCATTTAGTCAGTATCAGAAAGATAGTATCAATTTCAAAGATTTACCCATAGAATTGTATGAAATCCAACAGTATGAGAATGACCTTGTTACACTAAATAAAATTCAAAGTAAATCATCTTCTACAAGTATCAATGATTTATCTGATGGGGGTGTGATAGGAAAGGTAAAAAGGGAGATTAAAGTTTATACAGAAGAAAGTATAACAAATTACGGTTCTGATTTTACAAAAGAACTTTATTCTCAATATAAAAACAAGATTATGGAATTAGGTGATGATATAAATGTCAAATTCACCCAACGATATATTGGATTCAAGAGAGGTAAAAAGAATTTCACAGATATAACAGTTTCAAAAGACTTCATAAAAATTTGGTTGAATCAAAAGAAAGGTAAAATTGATGATTCAAAAAATCTGTGTAGGGATGTTAGTAACATAGGACATTGGGGTAATGGAGATTATGAATTAAGAGTTACTGATAATAAAGATTTTGAATATATCTTATCTCTAATTAGACAGTCCTATGAGAATTGTTAATTGTTGGAAACAAAAAAACCATTTATTTCAACTCTCAAAAACCTCAACACTATATTCGGTAAAACCGTCCATAATAGGTTGGGTCAAGAATGTTTCTCGTTTCTTCATCTTCTTTAAGATTTTATCAACCGTAGTTCTACTTTCCCCTATCTTAAATCCATTATTAACTAAATGATGATGTATCTTTGTATATCCCCAACCTAATTGATGTAGTATATCTATCTCGTGGTGTAATTTCTCTCTAACTTGTGGTATTGGATTGAAAAATTGAGAAGGATTAAATTGATGTGTCTTAATAACATAGTTAAATACGAGATATGGTTTTCGTATCACACTATTCATAGTGTGACTGTCGAATAAATCAAGGTTTTGGGGTTGACAATACAAGTTAGAAGTATAAGTTACCGTCAATAAACCATTTCTTTTTCCTAACTATACAAGTTACAGAAAAACACTATAAGTTAGAGTTTTTTAGGTAAAAATAATCAATTTTAACCCCACTTCAATGGGGTTTTTTGTTTTATAGAGTAATTCTTGGTAAATTATAATGAGAATTAATTATGTCTGAAATTTTTAAAGTAAATGAATATCATAAAGGTGATTATAAGTTCACGGAAGAAGGAAATTTAAAAGATTCTAAAAAGGAAGGTCTATGGGAAACTTATATTCACTTTGAAATAAAAACTCACATTATAGGTGTGGACTACGATCCAGAAAATCCAAAAATTATTAATTCCGGTAAATATGGTAAATCACTTTTTAAGGAAGAAACCTTTTTAAATGGAGAACTCCACGGTCTCTACAAAACATATCAATGGAATGTTGAAGGAAATTGGGTAATAGATGAAGGTTTTTATGAAAATGGTAGGAAAACTGGAGAATGGATTAGTCATGGTAAATGGAATGATCGTTTTGTTTGTAACTACAAAAATGGTAAAAAACATGGATCATTTAAAGGTTACCAACAAGGTTGGGTGACTCCAAAAGAACACAGTACAGATATAATTACTAGTGAAGGAACATATAAAGATGGAGAACTTCACGGAAATTATAAATCTTATCATTTTGAAAAATACAAATCATTATTATATAAAGATTTAAATTATAAAAATGGAAAACTTCATGGGTATTGTAAAACATACCGATTATATCCTGATCCTGGAAAAATTGAAGATGAAGGTATGTATAAAAATGGGGAAAAAACTGGAAAATTTATGTAATAAATATCTTGATTGGGTTGGTATTGAAAATGAAGGATTGAGAAGATTAACGATTATAATTTTAACCATTTACCCTTTTTTATCCCTTGGGGTAACGATTCTTATAAATTATCCGGTTTCTCCAAGTTTGGTTATAATAGAACGTTTTCTTGATAAAACTTTATTAGGTCCTATTATTGGTGTTCCAATGTTTTATATATCTTTATTAATTGAATTATCATTAATAATTAAGTTTTTTTCTTGGATTACATCAAAAAGATTATATCAATACAGTCTAAAAGAAAAAACATCAAAAAATTATACTTATATTCCATCTGTGAAAAATTTTTATAATAAATACTTTGACTTTATTGGAGTAACAAATGAAGGTCCTAAAAGATTGACATTAGTTTCAATAATTATCCTAGGACTCATTTTTCCATTTTTATTTGATTTGGATATAGAGGAATATTTTGAAATGATATTTCTAGATGATTTGGAAGATTCCTTTTTCTTTTATTTATTGATACTATTTCCATCTCCAATTATAGTTGGTGTTATTATTAAGGTTACTAATTGGGTCAAAGAAGGTTTTAATAAATAAAAAAGGAAATATCTTTTCGAAGTAATAAATAAACTAAACCTCTCTCCACTCAACCCTAAAATTCCCATAACCATTCAGTATGAACCCCACTTCAATGGGGTTTTGTGTTTTATAGGGTAATTCGGGGTAAGTTCTAATATGAAAAAATTATCAGTCTTCAGTTTAATCTTTAGTTTTTTATTTATTCTTTCTTGTGAGGATAAGAAAGATACTACTCCTCCCGAAGTAACTATAACATCACCTTCT
>Ga0233427_10005427_pt1 | contig 10132 bp, 8 predicted proteins | sample SI_118_April2016_5_FD_179885 | JGI IMG/M metagenome (GOLD analysis project Ga0233427, IMG submission 179885) | Seawater microbial communities from Saanich Inlet, British Columbia, Canada - SI_118_April2016_100_MG | ecosystem: Environmental > Aquatic > Marine > Inlet | place: Canada: British...
CCCGTCTGGATGGGGCTGTCCGTGCGCTGGAACGAGGCCGGCGACACCCTGATCGACCACAACGGCTCAGGCAAAGCAACGCTTGATGACATGCTTGATGCCTGGCTGCCGCACGAGCCCGACGCGATCAATGTCATGCACACCGCCATCGATGCGACAGGACCCGCTCTGGATGTCGTGCGTGCCCGCTACGACGGCCCGATGGGGGCCTATCCGGAGTCGGGCTATTTCACGATGCCGAACTGGCAGTTCGTCGATATCATCGCACCCGATGACCTGATCAGGGAGGCGCGCGGCTGGGTCGGGCAAGGTGCCACCATCCTGGGTGGCTGCTGTGGCCTTGGCCCCGAACACATCATCGTCCTCCGCGACGCCATCCCGTCCATGAAACCCGCAGCCTGAGGACAGCCATGCCCGCATGGAAAGACAAACTCGAGAACGGCGAGGTCCTCATCATCGACGGTGCAATGGGGACCGAGCTGGAGCGCCGTGGTGTGCCGATGCATGCCGAAACCTGGAGCGGGGCGGCCGTTCTGGAGCATCCCGAAGCGATTGTTGCCGCCCATGAGGACTACATCCGCGCCGGTGCGGAAGTGATCATCACCAACACCTTCGGCGCCTCGCCCCACATGCTGAATGCCATGGGTTACGGCGACCGTGATGAAGAGATCATCCGCAGCGCGGTCGATCTGGCAAAACAGGCGCGTGACAACATTGGCGTCGATGTCGCGATCGCCGGTTCGATATCGACCATGTCGGCGGGCAGCGATATTGCCGATCCCGGCGACCGTCATACCGATGAAGAAATCGATGACAGCATGAGCCGCATGGCCAGGGCGCTCGCGGCAGGCGGCTGCGACATGATCGCGCTCGAGATGATGCAGGATGTGCGCCGCGCGCCGGCTGCGATGCGCGGGGCCAAGGCAACCGGCCTGCCGGTCTGGCTCGGTCTGACCTGCGCCTGGAACGAAGGTTGGGACAAGCTGGTCGCCTTTGATTTTCCCGATTATGCCTTTGACGACATTCTCGATGCGTTGATCCCGATCGGCCCCGATGTCGTGAGTGTCATGCATTCCGACATGGATGTGACGACAAAGGCACTGGAGGTCGTCAAACAACGCTGGTCGGGTCCGCTCGGGGCCTACCCGGAATCGGGTTACTTCGAGATGCCGAACTGGCGCTTTGTCGATGTCATCGCACCCGGGGACTTCGTCGAGCGCGCGCGTGGCTGGGTCGGTCAGGGTGTCACCATCCTGGGTGGCTGCTGTGGTCTGGGCCCGGTCCATGTCGCTGCCATGCATGAGGCCTTGCCGACGTTTCATCAACACGCCTGAGGATGCCGCCATGACCCGCCACAAGAAGATCTCGTTTCCCAGATCACAAGGCGCCGCACTGGCTGCGCGCCTTGACCTGCCCGATGGCCCGCCACGCGCCTTTGCGCTCTTTGCCCATTGTTTCAGCTGCTCGAAGGATGCCTTTGCCGCAGCCAGCGTTTCACGCGCACTTTGTGACCTGGGGTTCGGCGTCCTGGGTTTGATTTTACCGGCCTTGGCGCGAGCGAGGGTGAGTTTGCCAACACAAACTTCTCCTCGAATGTCGACGATATCCTCCATGCCGTCGCCTTCATGCGTGAACACCATCGCCCGCCCACGATCCTGATCGGCCACAGTCTGGGCGGTGCAGCGATCCTGGATGCGGCATCGTCCGTTCCCGAAGCCAAGGCCGTGGCGACGATCGGCGCACCGGGCGACCCACGCCATCTCGAACATCTCTTTGCCGAGGTCGCACCCGTCCTGGAGGCCGAAGGGCAAGCAGAGGTCAATCTCGGCGGGCGTCCCTTCACCATCAAACAGCAGTTCCTCGATGACCTTGCCAAGCATGATCACCTCCAGGGCAAGGTTCGGGGCATGAAGAAGGCGTTGATCGTGTTTCACGCACCGCGCGACCAGATTGTCGGCATCGAAAACGCTGCGGCGATCTTCCCGGCGGCGCGCCATCCCAAGAGCTTCGTGTCGCTGGATGACGCGGACCATCTTGTCACGCGCAAGGCCGATGCCCGCTATATCGCCTCGGTCCTGGCGTCCTGGGCCGAACGTTATCTGCCTGAGTCTGAAACCGCAGAAGTCGCGGCCTCCGACGCTCTGGCCGATGGCCATGTCCGCGTCCGCAAAAACGGCCTTGGCCCCTTCGGTCAGGATATCTGGGCAAGCCAGCATCTCTTCCAGGCCGACGAGCCTGAGACGGTCGGTGGTCTCGATGCCGGGCCCAACCCCTATGATCTGCTTCTGGGTGGTCTGGGGGCCTGTACCTCCATGACCCTGCGCATGTATGCCGAGCGCAAGAAATGGCCGCTGAAAAGGGTCAGCGTCACGCTAAACCACACCAAGGTTCACGCCGAGGATTGCGAGGAGTGCGAGAGCACGCTGGGCAAGATCGACATCATCGACCGCGAGATCATTCTTGAAGGCGATCTCGATGACGCGCAGCGCAAGAAACTGATGGATATCGCGGAGCGTTGCCCTGTGCACCAGACACTGACGAGCGAGAATGTTATCCGCGATCGGTTGGGTGACTAAACTCAGTCAGTTATCGTCCTCGCGCATGGATCGGTATGGACGTTCTTTTCACTCGGCTTTCGCCGGCCCCTGTGGATCGACCTTCTTCCCGAAACCGCGGCCTTTCATGACGGCGGCATCACCGAATTTTTCGCGTACGGCATCGAGCGCCTTGTCGACCTTGCTTTCGGATGGCCCGACGCCACCGAAGAGGTCGGTCTGGCTGATCTGATCGGCCTCGATCAGGCTGTGGGTTCCGATCCCGATCAGGCGGAAGGCGCGGCCGTCGGTCTCGCGGCTGAGTAGCGGTTCGGCTGCCTGAAACATCTCTTCGGCCGATTGCGTTGCGCTCTTGAGCGTGCGGCTGCGCGTGATGATGCGGAAATCGGCGGTTTTGAGCTTCAGTGTGATGCCTTCGCCAGCCAGACCCGACTTCTTGAGACGGCGCGCGACGTTTTCGGCGAGCTGCCACAGGATCGGTCGCAGCCGGTCGGCATCGGCGATGTCGGTGTCCAGCGTCGTTTCCGAGGAGACACTCTTGGCCTCGCCTTCGGGATCGACCTTGCGGTCGTCTTCACCGCGGCTGCAGAGTGCCAGGCGATGGCCGATCTTGCCATAACGGGCGATCAGTTCGGCTTCTTCGATCCGCGCCAGTTCGCCGATCAAGGTGATGCCGTCGCGAGCCAGGGTCTGTTGCATCGCCTTGCCGACACCCCAGAGCAGCCTTACCGGCTGATCCGACAGGAAGGTTCTGGCCTCGGCCTGGCCGATCACGGCAAAGCCGCGCGGCTTGTCGAGATCTGATGCTATCTTGGCTAGGAACTTGTTGTAGCTCAGCCCGGTCGAGACCGTGATGTTGAGGGTCTCTTCGACGCGCCGGGTCAGCGCGGCCAGGGTCACAGCCGGACTGCCGCGATGCAGCGCCTCGGTGCCGGTCAGGTCCATGAAGGCTTCGTCGATCGAGAGCGGTTCCACCAGCGGTGTGAGGTCCTGCATCATCGCCCGGACCTCACGCCCGATGGTGACGTATTTGTTCATGTCGGGTTTGACGACAACCGCATCGGGGCAGAGTTTCAGCGCCTTGAACATCGGCATGGCAGAGCGGATGCCATAGGTTCGCGCGATATAGCAGCAGGCGGCGACCACACCACGATGACGGCCGCCGACAATCACCGGGAGGTCGCGCAATTCCGGGCGGTCGCGCTTTTCGATCGTGGCGTAAAAGGCATCACAATCAAGATGGGCGATCGAGAGGTTATGAAGTTCCTTGTGGCGCACGATGCGCAGCGAGCCGCAGGCCGGGCAGGTTCCGGCATCGGGGGGCGGTTGCTGACCGCAATCACGGCATAGAGTTTCCACAACGCCCATCATAGGGTGCGCTTTGTTCTGCACGAAGCCGTATGATCGCACTCTCTATTCTGGATGGAACGATGACCCACAGGCTGCTCAACAAATCCGACGAAAAACGCGCCGCTAAACATGCGGTTCCGGCATGGGCGCGGGGCGTATGGAAACGCACGCGCCTGCGCCATGAGGGCGGAATTGAACGCACGACCCGTGTGATCTGGGTCCAGACACCCCTGCTTTTCGCCGATATCCGGGTTCCCGGCCTCAAGGATGAAGAGGGCAGGGAAGAAGGGTTTTCCGGCCATCTCGAGGTGCGCGGCCAGATCTGCTCGTGGAAGCGGCCGATCGATCTCCACCCCGTCGGTGAACCCGGTGACGAAGGTGCGATGTTCCGGGTGGGTGACGACATGCTTGAGGCTGGCATTCATGCCAACTATGTCGAAGACTGGAAGCTGATCGGCGCGCCCGAACCGCATCTGGCGATGACCCGTGGCGCTGCCTGCCGGATCACTGCGGCGGGTCTGTCCTGGCCTGTCGGGGAGCCGCTGGAGATCGTCGTGGCCTGCGACGGTCACATCGTCCACGCCTGGCGCCAGAAAGGCGGAGATGGGCTTTGCTATCATGTCCTCAACCCGCAAACGGATTCGCTGCGCCCGCGCTACCATGTGGGCACTCCACGCGAAGAAGCTGCCCGCGGAAGCTGGCGTGTCTGGTCAACCAGTCTGGATGAACGTGGCGTTGCCGCACTTTGCGAAATGCTCGACTGACGGTTTTCTTCACTGTCATGGTCCGGCTTGATCGGACCACCCATTCCGGTGCCCTGATGTCACGTCCCGGCGGCGCTTTTCGCTGCTTTTCCGGCATGGATCGCCTCATCACGTGAGGTGACGACGGTACTATTGGGGTGTGGCGGAAAACCGGAGCGGACGCCAGAACCTACTCTCTCAAAGATCCCGATCGATCAAGGCCGGTGCCGATGGGTTGTCGAACTCGATCGCCGCCTTGTAACCGCTGTGGACGGCCGACGCGATGATCCCCGGCGCGTGACAGTCGCCGATACATGCCAGCGTCGCGCCATCCAGTTTCTCCGGCGATCCCTGCAGTTCGCGGAAGAGAGTTTCGTTCGGTTCGCGCCGGGTAACCGGCACCACCCAGTCGGCAGCAGCCGTGCGTGTGTTGCCCGAAAAGACACAGGACAGGGTGACGTGATCGGCCTCGACAGCCGCGAGCGATGAGTTGGTCACGATCTCGACCCCGGCGTGGATCAGGGCGGCATTGGATTGCCACATCTCGGCCGTCAGCCCACTGGCCTGACCGGCGCGCCCGCCCGGCGTGACCAGGGTCACGGCGTGGCCCTTCTCGCGTAATGCCAGGGCCAGCACCGAACCCATGTAGTAGTGGTCATCGTCAAAGATTAGAACATGGCCGGTCGGGTGCTCGTCATCAGCGAGCAGGGTATCGACACTGACGACCGCTGCGCCCTCTCCAAGTGCAACCGGGGAACTTCGGCTGTGGCCGATACAGTCGGTCATCCAGCTTGAACCCGTGGCGATCAGGATGTGATCGGCGCCGACATCGCCGATATCGGCTGGCGCCATGGGGCTTTCGCGAAAGACCTCGATGTTGGAGAGCTTTTCGATCTGGCCGACACGCCAGTCGCGCACCCGGGCCCACTCGCTCAAGCCCGGCAAGCGGCTTTCGGCGGTGACACGACCACCGAGGTCGCGGGTCGCTTCGGCCAGCATGACGTTGTAGCCGCGCTGCCCCAGGGTGCGGGTAGCTTCAAGGCCGGCGGGGCCTGCGCCCACGACCAGAACCTGCTGCGCCTTGGCCGCCGGCGGGACCCGTTCTGGATGCCAGCCTCTGCGCCATTCTTCGCCCATGGTCGGGTTCTGGGTGCAGCGGATCGGCACACCCATGGAATCGTGGGCGTAACAGACATTGCAGCCGATGCATTCGCGGATGTCTTCGGAGCGGCCTTCTTCGATCTTGGTCGGCATGAAGGGATCGGAGATCGAGGGCCGCGCCGCGCCGATCATGTCCTGGGAGCCGTTGCGAATGACCCGCGCCATCGTATCGGGTGAAGTAAACCGGCCCACTGCGACGACCGGTTTGGAAGTCATCGATTTGGCCTTGGCGACGTTTTCTTCCAGAGCGGCTTCCTTCACGAACCGGGAGACGCCCATTTCGACACCGTAGTCGGAGACCGTGATATCCCAGTAATCGGGGAGTTCGGCGAGAGACTCAAAGGTATCGCAGCTCTCGGGATAGCCCATGTCGACGGTGAAGCGTGTTGCCACAGCACAACGTCCGGCAACGGCCTCCAGTGTGTCTTCGATCAACTCGCGAATGAGCCTGGTGCGATTCTCCAGGCTGCCGCCGTATTCGTCGGTCCGCCGGTTGGTTGCGGCGCTAAGGAACTGCTCGGGCAGGTAGCCGTGCGTCGCATAGACATAGACGATGTCGAACCCGGCATCGATCGCGCGCTTTGCCGCATCGACCTGCCAGCGGCGGAACTCCCTGATGTCGGCCTTGTCCATCGTGCGGCTCTGGGTCACGCCCAGATTGGCGGGCGTGCCAGCTGGTCCTCCGGTCGGCTCCAGAGGCGTTAGACGCGAAGCCAGGTTTCCCGAGCGGCCACCGCCATGCCAAAGCTCGACCCCGGCCAGGGCGCCATGTTCATGGACCGCATCGGTCATCCTTCGGTGGGCTGTGACGTCATCGCGGTCCCAGAGGTGGGCATGGGGAAAGGCGCCGTCGTCGGATGTCGGATGCACGGAACAGTATTCGGTGCAGACCACGCCCCAGCCCCCGGCGGCCTTCATGCCGCGCATTCCCGCAAGGATGGAGGGCTGCAGCCAGCCCATGCCGGAGCAGTGGGGCACCTGGTAGAACCGGTTCTTGGCCGTCACGGGGCCGAGTTCGATGGGCTCGAAAAGGATGTCGTGGCTGGGATCGCGCATGGTCTGACTCTGGCTGGAACAAGAAGCTGTCACCCTATCGCGGTTCACATCGGGCAGGCCAGAGTGTCAAGCTATTGACTCTGGGTCATTTAACGCCATCTAATCGACCATGGGTCAATAGGAAGTTGAACATGCTGGATCAAGTGAAGCTGCGCGCCACGGCGGGTATGAAATTTGTTGACGTCGGTGGCGGCATTCTGGCTCCCGACCGCGCCGAGGAGGCGATTGCCTTTTTTGATGATGTGCGCCGGGTCGAGCCGGTTCTCTATCTGGGCGAAGATACCTGGCTGATCACCCGCCACGAAGACGCCAGAGCGATCCTGCGTGATACCCGTTTCAGCTCGAACGAGAGCAGCGAGCATCGTGACGGTGAAGAACCGACGGGCGAAGGCTACGCCCGCTCGATGCTGTTCATGGACCCGCCCAATCACACACGCCTGCGCGGCTTGGTGCAGCCGGCCTTCGTTCCGCGCCGGCTCAAGCGGCTGGAAGGCGACATCGAACACGCTGTCGATGATCTGCTCGACGCTGTGGTCGACAACGGGCGGCTAGATGTGATCGCCGATTTCGCCCGTCCGCTTCCGGTCTGGGCGATCTCGATTATGCTCGATATTCCAGAACCCGACCGCGATCGCATCCAGGAACTGGCGCAGGATTCATCCCTGACACTTGATCTGGAATACCTCGACAACGCCGGAGCCGAGCGTGCCCTGTCCGCTTCTGTCCTGTTGCAGGACTACTTCCGCGACTTCGTGGAGGCCCGTCGCGAGGAACCCGGTGACGACGTGCTGAGTGGCATGATTGCTGCTGAAGAGAGCGGAGAGGCTCTTAGCAACGAGGAAATTGTTGTGATGGCCGACCTGCTGTTTGTCGCCGACCATGAGACGACCGTGAATCTGATCGGCAACGGTACGCGAACGATGCTGGATCATCCGGGATCACTGGAACGCCTGGCTGCCGAACCTGAACTGATTCCGTCTGCGGTCGAAGAGAGCCTGCGTTTTTCGCCATCGGTGACGCTGAACGGCCGGACCGCGGCAGAGGACCTCGCCGTCGGTGACAAGACGGTCAAGCGAGGCCAGCACGTCATCATCCCGACGGATGCCGTGAACCGCGACCCCGAGAAGTTCACCGATCCCCACACCTTCGACGTCGCGTGCAAGGACAACGCCCACCTGACGTTCTCGATCGGCCCGCACGTCTGTCTGGGGGCTTTCCTGGCCCGCATGGAGGCACGGATCGCCTGGGAAAAGATACTCGGGCGTGTCACTGAAATCGCATCATTGGGCCCATCGCAATACCGCGAGCATGTTACCTTGCGTGGCTTGGAGGCTGTCGACATTTCGTTCTTGGCGGCGGCATGAACGCCGTTGCGCCGCGCTGGGAACGCAGGCCCGCTACACGCAGGGACGAGCTGCTCGATGCCGCCACCGGGTTGCTGCAGAAGCAGCCTCTGACTGACATCAAGGTCAGCGATATCACAGTGGTGGCGAACACTTCCAAGGGCACATTTTATACCTATTTCGCGACCAAGGAGGAACTCTTCGCTGCGCTGAACGAGCGATATCTCGACGGTCTGGTCGCAGAGATGGGGCGTGCCGGCAGTGACCTGGATAACGGCGACTGGTTCGACCGTCAGGATGCCACGATCGCCGCGGCGATCCTCTACATGTATGAGAAGGATGACCTGATCGAGGTCTGGGAGCGCGAGGATGTTGCCGCTGATCCCACTGAGCTGTTTTCAACAGGGTTTAACAGGATCGCATCGGCCTGGGCCGTCAGCATCGGAGAGGAGGTCGCCGCGGGAAGGGTGCATTGCGACGATCCGCTCACCACGGCCTTTCTGGTGGCGCACGCGATCGACGGTGCGGTGGTGCGCGACATGCTGGGCCGCACCGGACAGACCGCTCTGGGGCCAGAGCGCATCATTCCGGTTGCCCAGAAGATGTTTCGTGCCTTGATGGCCTGATCACGTTGCCTGTGTTTGCGAAAGGCTGGTGAGTTGCCGCCGCGTCATGACAATCAACACGATGGCGATGCCGTAGCGGTTGATCACAAAGGCCACCGCCGCGCCCATCAGGCCGAATTCGGCAATGCCGATCGCGGACATGACAACCGTTGAAACCGCCGCGACCATGATCACACGGGATGCCCGTTTGGCCTGGCCCAGCATGTAGAGGTTGTTTCCCGCAACCAGGGAGATGGCGTAGCCGACCATCGCAAAGGCGAGCACGACAAGCACCTGATAGACCTCGGTGAAATCCGGGCCGAACAGCGCGAGCAACTGGCTACCGAACAGGGCAAGGACGGCAAACATCACGACACCGCCGATGACGGAGAAACGCATGGTCCGACTGGCGATCCGGCGAAATTCACCCACGGTTTCGGGGTCGGCATTGTGCGACAGAAATGGTGTTGCCCCGGCAAGGCCGGCGCGTGTTGGAATGATGACCAGCATCACCAGCACCATGGCGGCGTGATAGAGGCCAGCCTGCTTCCAGCCCATCAGGATGTTGAGCAGGATGACGTCGCTGCCGACCGCAAGGAGCCGGGCAATGGCACCGACAGCCATGGGCAACGATGTCGCCAGCCACGCCTTGACGTCGAACACGGGCTTCTGGCGTGTGATCGATGACGACAACAGGAGGTCACCGATTTCCAGCAGAATGGCGATGACCATTGCGCAGCCCAGGGCAAACAGTCCGTCGGTGGCTTCCATGTCGCTCACGCCACTTGCGATCAGGAAGGCGATGGCGAGTGCGAGTACGTCGCGACACTGCCCTTGGCCATGGTTCCCAGAAGCACGCGACCATGGGCAAGCAGGACACCTGCCAGCAGCAGGCCCAGAGCGATCAGGGGCACCAGCCAGGTGGCGTGAATCAGCGCCTCATGGGCATGGGTGTCGCCGGCCGCAATCGCGATCAGATAGACCGAAAGGCCGGTGGCGATGCCCAGGGTGAAGGTGAGCAGAGAGGCTCCCAGGATGAAGCCGTTGACCGCGCCAAACGCACCGGCCTTGCGGTAGCGCGGTATCAGGCGCAGTGCTGCCTGGTTGAAACCCAAGCCTGAGATCATCGTGAGGATGCGAATGACATGGAAGGAAAACGCAAATATGCCGAATTCCGTGACGCACATCCAGCGTGCGAACAAGACCGCCATCAGGCTGGCGGCAGCGAAGTTCCCGATGCATCCGGGCAAGGCCAGCAGTACGCGCTTGCGTAGTTCGCCCTCGCCGGTGCGGTGAGCATCGATCCCCTGACTCATCGC
>Ga0233427_10005435_pt1 | contig 10127 bp, 13 predicted proteins | sample SI_118_April2016_5_FD_179885 | JGI IMG/M metagenome (GOLD analysis project Ga0233427, IMG submission 179885) | Seawater microbial communities from Saanich Inlet, British Columbia, Canada - SI_118_April2016_100_MG | ecosystem: Environmental > Aquatic > Marine > Inlet | place: Canada: British...
AAATAATTAAATACATATTTAATTAAAAAATGTTACATAAAATCAATTATTTTAAAAAAAATGTTTGCATAGCTTTGTGATTTAGCATATAACTAATCAGACAATATTCATGCAGGAGTGGTTTTAGGCTGCAGATCATTAAAAAAGCAAACATTTTGCACATGGATGTGTAAAATTATAATGATTTAGGAATGGAAACCATCTGGAACTTATTTACATGGAATGGGTATCATGATTAATACTTTTAACAAAGTAGCATTAAGAAACCAGCATAAATATCCCAGGAAAATTAAACCTAGAAGAGCTTTACTCACATCAAATAGGAGCATAAAGCAAGACAGGCCAGAAAAAAAACTGAGTGAATCATGGCTTAAAATTACTCATTTTAGTTTACTTTCCGTAATTATTTTTGTAATCACTTTTTACCTTACCTCTTTTCTTCCTCTCTCTTCCATAAGTTCTCCTTCTCTCCCCTTAAAAACACTTCACGAACTCAATTTATTAGCGTCAAAAGTCAGCATTTTTATGCAGGAAGAAACTGTCAAAACTGAAAAAATAGAGCAATTGCTGACCAGAGAATATGAAGGAGTCACACAATTGAGTTTTATCAGGTCAGAAAATGTTAAATTAAACGCTACTGTTACAGAAAATTATCCTGAAATGTTCAGTCAATTTGAGAATAAAATCTCATTCCAGATACCTGTAGGAAAAGATGGGACTCATGGAATACTTGTTATTTCTCAGGATATTTCTACAGTTGGAGGGATCTTCTTTTGGATACGTTCGTTAATTAGTGGAAGTGTCGTTTTGCTTATTGTTGCTTTACTGGTATTTAAACAAACCCGTCGAATAACAGATCAGGTTGATGTTCTTTGTCGTCATTTTGTTAAATTTAGACGCGAAAACGAATCTGGAGATTTATATCCTGCCGAAACTTTAGATGGTCGAACATTGATTGGACAGCGTATAGCAGTTCTTGAAGAATTATGGACACGTTTTCAGTCCATGCAGGAAGAACTGGCTCAAAATGTGGAAGAACTGGAAGACTCAAAGCAGAAATTAGAACAAACTGTGACTGATTTGCAGGTGGCTAAAAAGAAGGAACTCCGGTTGGTTGAACTTGGTAACACTGTGGCAGAATTTGGGCATGACATTCGTAATGCAAATGGTTCCATTTCAAGTTTTGCTAATTTGCTCTTAAAAATGCTTGACAAGGATCGAATAAAGGCGATAGAGGTCGTTCAAGCATTAACCTATATTCGCAGGATAAAAAACTCTTCAAACAACGTGACAGGTTTGACAACAGATATTCTGGATTTTGCTGCAGGCAGAATGGAGATTCGTTCAGAAATATATCAATTAGATGAATTTCAGGAACAAATTGAATCTCAACTTGGTTTTATAGATGAACTTCTTTTACATTATCGAGTTCCAGCAGGGCAGCCAGTCTTCCTTCTCAGGATTGACGGTCGTAAAATTATTCGTGTGATTGTGAATATTGTAAAAAATGCGTGGGAAAAATTCCAGGATTTTCCTGAAACAAAAGATGATAAACCGGCTTTCATTGAGGTTCGTTTTATTCCACAAAATATGCGGGAACTAAAAATTCAAATTGTTGATAACGGCGCACCAATTCCGGATTCGATTTTAACCAAACTTTTCCAATCGTATCAAACTGAAGGCAAGGAAATGGGAACTGGGCTTGGACTGTCAATATCCAAGCAACTTATTGAAGCTCATGGTGGAGGTATTCAAGGGTTCAATCTGCTGGACAATCGCGGAGTAGTGTTTGAAATTATTCTTCCTGACTGTGTTATTCCTGCACCATCACGTACGGTCCAGAAACAAAGTGATTCCATCTCCCTTAGTGCGTAATAATCCTGAATGCAGAATTATCCTATGTCAGGTACTGCAATTCACAGGATTCTCAATCTGGGTTAATCCACTTGACTGCTGCATCTGGCTGAATGCATGAATAGTTGAGGTTAGAAGTGGTATGTTGTTCCTCAAGAAGCATGAAGTCTAATTCGTACATGAACGACCGCACTGCCTGATCAACTGATTCTTCAAACTCTTTAGACTGAACTTTTTTTTGTAATTTTGTATCAATGTTTTGCATGTACATTTTGCAATCCTTCCAATATTTGTCATAAAAAAGGCCGCACACTTTATTCACCTACCTGATGCATTCGGTTTGCAAGCCAAACTTGTTGTCTCACTTTCTACATCGGCAAATTCTAAAAATTCTTGAAGAAAAAACGGAAGAATTATTAAATTTTTGACTTAACTTGATCTAAACAGATTTTTCTTTAACTTTTATGAAAAGTGTTTTCAACCGGAATGTGATCAATATTCCTCATTTCTGTATATCGCCTCTTCTGTGGCTAGTATAACGGTTGAGATTGTAATAATTATTTTCTACTAATATCAGTTAACACTACAGAAACGTGTTTTATCGTGTCATTCCGAACTAAAATGGAGTAAGATATATGATATCAGTATATTATCATATTTATCACTTTGATCGAGATGACGCTTTGTAGTCATTAAAACCAGTAACTTACTAAAATCTGCGATTCACGAGTCAGTTAATCAAGAGCCTAGAATTACATTATGATGAAATGGTTATGCTTTGGAGCGGCACTTCTCACCTGGCCGCTTATTCCTTTTGGAGCATTTGTACGTTTAAAGAATGCAGGTCTTTCCTGTCCGGATTGGCCGCTTTGCTACGGTCAATTTATTCCACCGCCGGGCTTTGAAATTGCTTTGGAAACGGGACATAGGTTTGTTGCAACTTTGTTGGGAATTTTGATAATTACAATCACTATTAAAACATTTCATCAACCTGTATATCGTCACCATAGGAAACTTGCTGTAATCTGTTTGATTTTAGTTTGTATCCAGGGAATTTTGGGAGCACTGACTGTAACAATGGTGCTCTGGCCCCCGGTTGTTACAATGCACCTGCTGGGTGGTAATATTTTGTTTGGATTTTTGGTATATTTTGCTAGAGTCACTTTTCTGGAGAATGTGGAATTTAATTCAGACAATTCTTCTACTCATACTAAACCTGGAAAAGATAGAGAGTTAAAGAGACGCCACATTGTTTTGATGCTAGCTGTGCTTTTTATTATGATTATATCTGGAGGTTATAATAGCTCTACTTCATCAGGCTCTCACTGTGAAGCATTTCCAGGATGCCATGAAGGAAGTTCTTTATCTTTTGGAATGAGTGGTACTGACTTATCTGAGTGGACAGGAATCGAAGAGTACATTTTGCCTCCTGCACCATCAGAATATCAGGGACGTTTTTTTCCTGCATATGAAAACGAATGGATACACATGCTGCACCGCTTGACAGCCATTATTGGTGGAGTAGTATTAATGATAATGGCTTGGTCCGGGCTGAAGAACAGATATGGACATAGTGCAATAGGACTGAGTATTGTTGTGCTAATTATGTTGGAAATATGTGTGGGGATTCTTAATGCAGTATTCCGTGTACCTGCGCCAATATCTGCCACGCATACTGCAATTGCAGCCACACTGACAGGACTGTTGTTTCTTGCAGCTGCAGAAGGTAATCATAATTTGGGGAAAGCATGAAAACTTTAATTGGAAATCGGAGTGCAGTAACATTGATATTAATTGCTTCTGCATTAATTTTATCTTTTTTGTTCTGGCTGATCTACTTTCGTGAAACTCCAGTAGAGAGCAGCTCTCTTAATCTTACGATTCTACCTCCACTCAATGCATTGCTGAACTTAATGAGCGCCACATGTCTTATTTTTGGGTTTAAAGCTATTAGAAGAGGCAACCGGGTGCGTCATAAGAAAATGATGCTTAGTGCATTATTATTTTCTTTTTTATTTTTAGTCAGCTACCTCACGTATCATGCCTTTCATGGGGACACGTTATTTCAGGGTGAAGGCTGGGTTCGTCCGCTGTATTTCTTTATTTTGATTTCGCACATTATACTTTCTGTGGTAGTTTTGCCGCTGATTCTAACAACAGTTTTCTTTGCGGCTACGGGTAATTTTACCATACATCCCAAAATTGCCAGGATTACACTGCCACTCTGGATGTATATCTCAGTTACAGGTGTACTGGTTTACCTGATGCTGTACCAATTATGATAAAAGTGTGGAAAAATTAGTAGAAACGTTCTTATGAATTATAAACGTTATTAAAATCTCAAATCACATGGAGCTTTGTTGTGACTCCTTGTAAGCATATTGAAATGCCGGGCTGGGAGAAAGTTGATTTAAGGGAGTCCAGTTCTCGCTGATGATCTTTAGGCCATCTGCCTCTTTGACAAGAAAGAGGTGTTTGTAACCAACATCGTTGATTGAAGAAGATGTATATGTCTGTACAAAGCGAACGTGGTAAATGTTCTTACTCATAAGAACTGAGAGATCATTTAAAAGAATACGGCGTCTTTTGTTTTGGTAACTGACACTTTTTTTGTGTGCCTGCCAACTGTTAAAATTCCATTTCTCTGTGAGAAAATTAGAAGAATAAAAAGACAGGTAATTATCTACATCATTTGATTCCCAGGCTCTCTTCCACGACTCAATAGTACCCATCAATAATTGTTGCTCTTGCGCAATTACAGCACTGGGTGAAAAAGTCACCTTTTCTTCAATAATTACTGGAGTAGCTCCCAATTCAACAGAACGGGTTAATTCCAGAAAGTTGTAATTACTTATAGAAATACAACCTCTGGTCGGTATAGGTTCTCCTTTTACTGTCCCGTGAATCCAGATGCCGTCCCCGTTTTTCCGTTCAATTACCTGATCAAAATAATTTGGATAACTGACCTCAAAAGCACCTGTTCCGTAGACATTGGCTTCATTGCCGTAGTACTGAGCCAATTCCCATCCAGCCCAAGCCTGATTAAGCCAATATATTCCGATAGGGGTTTTGAGATCTCCTTCACGGAACTTGTCTCCATTTACTTTGCCGGTTGTGCAGGGGAAAACACGGTGCATTTTCCAAGATTCCTGAAACTTATAGACCATCAAGCGACATGCAGATTTGTCTATAACTAAAACGGTTGAACCTGGATAATCACTAAAAATCAGACCATCTGGTCTCATTTCATTTGCATGAACGAAGACGGAGCACCAAAGGAAAACCACCCAAAAGAAGAAAGTTTTTTTCACGGTAAGAATAAATTATTGTGCTGCAAAAATTTGATTAATAATCAGGTTTTTTTATGTTTACTATACAGCCAATAACCAATTGTGGAGAGCATTACAACAGGAAGCAAAGTCAGGAAAATAGTCGTAAAGTAAAATGCTTCTAATGTTTCTTCACTGGAAGAGAAACAGACTGCACAGGCATTTGCTATTTCAGGTGCAAAGAGGAGGCCTAACAGGAATGGAAAAAGGAGAAAATGTTTCAAATGCATTTTCAAATTATTCTTCTAGAGGTGTGTGCTCAAACTTGCTGTTAGCATCAGGTCAGATAAACCAGCACATACAAAACAGGCCAGACACAAACGACAAAATACCACAAGAGTTGTAAAGGAATTAGTCCTTCTACATTTATAGAATTATTAGAAGCCCCCAATCGGTTCCAGGCATGGATGAGCACAGCCAAAACTCCGACTACGTGAAATCCGTGTGCACCTATTATTAAATAGAACAAACCACCGTACACACTGGACGAGACTGTCATCCCGAAATTAACCAATTGCACCCACTCATAACCTTGAGCCACCATAAAGAAAGTCCCTAATAAAATGGATATTCCCAGCAATCTACGTCCTTCCTGAAATTTTTGTTTTTGCAGTAGGTTACGTGAAAATCCCATCGTTAGTCCGCTCAACAAAAGAACTAAAGTATTGAATGCAGTAGTTTCAATCGGTAATCTGGGCTGTCCCCATGGAGGCCATTCTTCAATGCCGGAACGTATCACCAAGTATGCACTGATGAGAGCTGCAAAAAACATGGCTTCTGTAACCATAAAAATAAGAATCCCAATTACACCACTTGACACAGGAGGCTTAGCCCGCTTTGGCTGATTGGTCAAAGAAACTTCTGAGGTGGCAAATAAAACAGACTGGCTGGAGGGGTTTGTCACAAGCGCTGTTCTACACAAGATTTGTCTGCAATGCAGTCTATCCACTGATCTCCATCTGTCATCATGATATCTGGAGCAACACCAAAAAAGAAAACACCTAGCAGGCAGAGGGCCAGAATCAGTAAAAACGAAATAATTCGTTTTTCAAACTTCAGATGCATGAAATTAGCTGCAACGAGGAATGCTTTAAGGACTGCAATTCCAAAGGCAGTTATAAGTGTCAGCACAGGGATTTCCAACATTGGCCCTGCCACGCTGATCAGCAGTAAAACAACAAGCAAAAACCAAATTTTTACATAGTTGGGATGTCCGTATGCTTCGCTCATAGTTTAATCTGTAAAGATGTGTTAAAAATATTAGAAATTTGCAATATACAAGAGAGGAAACAAGAAGATCCAGACAAGATCTACAAAGTGCCAGTAAATTCCTATTAATTCCACACGCTGATAATTGTACCCTTTGCGGATATCAAATGAAATGAGTGCCATGATAACCATTCCTCCAATAACATGCAGGGCATGTAATCCGGTCATAGTATAATAAAATGACCAGAATATATTTTCTGTAATTGTATGACCATCTAGAATTTTTCCGGTGTATTCATAAGTTTTAATTCCTAAAAATACCAGACCTGCACCAATTGTGTACCAGATGTATGTGAAGGATTTCTTTTGATCCCCTTTTTCGATTGCAGCATGTGCTAGTACTATACTCAAACTGGAAGTAAGAAGTACAAATGTATTTACAGCTCCTGCAGTCACACTTGTCAGGGAAGCGTCTTCAAACCCGGGAGTTCCACCTAGTTTAAAGAGTAGAAAACAGGCAACCAATCCACCAAAAATAAAAATTTCTGAAGCAAGTAACCACCATGTTGCTAAGCGTCCGGTGGGTACGCCGGAAGCACTTCTATGGGTAGCAATAGGGCCATGCATTGACATTGTTAAATCCTTTTTTGTAGTTGGCAATATAAATAGATCATCTTTTGCTCTTTTTAAATTTTAAAGAATTATTTGTTTCCTTCAGGCGGTTCATTTTGAGGCCAGTAATCCATTTCTCGACCAGGCACACTATATTCATAAGCTCCACGATAAACTGTTGGAAAAGCCTTGAAATTCCCATGTGGTGGTGGGGAGGAGGTACTCCATTCTAGAGTATTTGCATTCCATGGATTATTTGGAGCCTTTTCACCTTTGAACATGCTGACGAAAAAATTATAAATGAAGACAAATTGGAATAGTAACAAAACTATTAAACTAACTGTTGCAAATATTCTGATATCTTGTAACTCTTGTCTTGCTAAGTCGGGATAGTTTTGGAAATTGTATACCCTACGATTTTGTCCAGCCAAACCAAGTAGGAATAATGGCAGAAAAATACAGTTAAATGGAATAAAAGTTCCCCAAAAATGAATTTTACCGAGGGTCTCATTCATCATACGACCAAACATTTTTGGGAACCAAAAGGTTAATGCTGCAAACATTCCAATAATAGTGATAGGGAAGAAAGTATAATGGAAGTGGGCCAGCACAAAATATGAATCATGGAAATATATATCCAGGGCACTTGCACCTAAATAAATTCCCGTAACACCACCAATCAAAAATGCTGCTAAAAAGCTTAGAGCCCAGAGCATTGGTGTTTTAAATTCAATAGAGCCCCCGTATAGAGTTGCAATATAGCTAAACATCATTTCCGCAAGAGGAATTGAAATCAAAACAGTAGTAACAACAAAAACATTAGCCACACGAGGGTCAATCCCTGCAATAAATTGATGATGTGCCCAGACTATGAAGGACAAACCTCCTGTCGCAAATGCAGTGTAAAGAATAGTTCTGTATCCAAACAATTTCTTGCGGGAAAAAACTGTAATTACATCAGCGACTATTCCCATGGTTGGAAGAAGTACTACATATACTTCTGGATGGCCAAAAAACCAGAACAAATGTTGCCAAAGTAATGGATCTCCACCACCGGACGCAAGGAAGAATGTTGTACCAATTCTTTGATCCATGAACAACATAACAGCTCCGGCAAACAGTGGCCCAACAGACGCCATAAACAAAATAACTGCAATATCTATAAACCAGACAGCAATTGGAATGTCCATCATTTTCATTCCCGGAGCACGTGCGTTCATCGTTGTTGTGATAAAATTTATTCCACCTAACAAAAATGACACAAACTCCAAGGCAACAGCCAAAATCCATAAAGAAGATCCCCAGTCAGTGAGACTGTATTCAGCTACTGAAGAAAGAGGAGGGTATGAAGTCCATGCTCCACCAAAACCTCCTCCTCTAACAAAAAAAGATAGGATTAAAACCAAAGCGCTGACTAAAAATATTTGAAACGACAAGCGGTTCAATCTTGGAAAAACCATATCATCACAACCTATCATCAACGGAATAATATAGTTGCCGAATCCCGCAATCAGCACTGGCATAGCCACCCAGAAAATCATGATTGTTCCGTGATTTGTAACCAACATGTTATATTCGCCGGGTCCGACGAGGCCATAGAGAGGTACTACTTCTCCTGGAAAGGCAAGTTGCATCCGGAAAGCATAAGCAAAATAACCACCGATAATTGCCATGATCAATCCAGTGAATATGTATTGCAGGCCAATTATTTTATGATCTAAAGGGAGAATATATTTGTATAAAAAACTTAATTCTTCATGTTGCTGTACATTAGTTTCTGATTTTATTTTAGTAGCAGCTTGGTTCATTTTATCCTCTTCAACAAAATAATACTAAAAAATACTGGCTAAAAGCTCAGCAAAGGATTCTCTCTCCTCAACTTGAGAGGTACTAATTGGGAATTTTGTCTTGGTTCCTTTACGCTTTTGAAAATGACTCTCATAGGTACCGCTTCTAATCTGAGCAATAGTTGTAGTATAGCTTTCTTCAGAATGGACTGTAATTGCTGCCCCCATTATTCCGTGACCATAACCACACATTTCAGCGCATTGTATATCAAAAGAACCGGTACTTGTCGGCTTAAACCAACCAGTAATTGTACGACCAGGCACAGCGTCCTGTCTCAATCGAAAGGCTGGAACAGAAAAGTTATGAAGCACATCACGAGACTGCAATTCAAAGTGATATGTTTCATCCACTTTTACATGCAGATCATTAACTGTAGTAATATCATCCTCAGTATCCAATACTCCATCCTGGCCTGCATCTACAAAGGACCAGCTCCATTGTTGTCCGATGACTCTGATTAGGTTGTCTTTAGGAGGAAGAGTCTGTTTGATGTTTACCCAAACTAGGATATTAGCGGCAATTATGAACACATCCATAGCTATCACTGCATAGTGAGGATAATGGGTCCATTTTGTTTCACTGTGCTTCTCGCCGGTTATGTACTGGGCCTTTAAACCGTCTTTCCTACGAAATTTGAGTATGAAATAAACGAGTGCACCAAATACAAGAAAAAACCAAAATCCAATGATCAAAGTAATCACAAAAAAGAGGTTGTCTATATCCCCTGAAAATGAGGACGCACTGTCTATAAAATATTCAATCATCTAAGTTTTCTCTAAAACATCGTTAACTGCTTTTCAGCAAATAAACTCATAGAATTAGTTCAGCAATTTTAAGGGTTATCAGGAATTAAACGCAAAAATATAGATAGCCAGCATAAACAATACACATCCACTAAAAATCAAATAAAATACCCTTGATGCCCATGTATCCGAATCATTTTTCTCCATAAATGCTCCTTGACAAATTAATAAATAAACATATCCAGAATAATAATACTGCTCAAGACTGGCAAGTAAATAATTGACGCAATAAAAACTTTACGTGCATTCTCATTACTGCTTTTTCGAAAAAATAATGAAATTACTGCTAAAAATCCTAGCCCCAGTAAAACTGCACTCACCAGATAAACGAGACTTAACTGGCCGATAATAAAAATAGCAATGCTGGAAATAAAGAGCAAACCGCCGTAGAACAGCATTTGAACACTGGTTTTTTTACCTGTTGGATCCTCAAGTGAAAGCATTTTGAAACCGCCTCTGCGGTAGTCATCAC
>Ga0233427_10005436_pt1 | contig 10126 bp, 11 predicted proteins | sample SI_118_April2016_5_FD_179885 | JGI IMG/M metagenome (GOLD analysis project Ga0233427, IMG submission 179885) | Seawater microbial communities from Saanich Inlet, British Columbia, Canada - SI_118_April2016_100_MG | ecosystem: Environmental > Aquatic > Marine > Inlet | place: Canada: British...
CCCTTCAAATCCCGCTCCAGATCCAGATCCCGCCGGCATTGCTGAATCACCATCACCGGAAGCCGCGCCGACCGAGGCTCCAGTTGGCGATCTCAATTCGGATATGGCCGATGTTCTGCGCCGTGCCGGAATCGATGTCGATTCCTATGGTCGTTTGTCAGCTTTCGAGCAGCAGCAGGTCCTGAAACTTGCCGAGCAACTGGCAGGCGCCAGCCCGGAGTAAACACGCTCCTGAACGCCACGCCTGCAAAAATCGGAAGGGTCGCTGCGGTGGGCTCCGAAAAATCTCGAAGCACGCTGGAGCATAGGTTACGAGCACATGCGCAATCGAAAGGCAGCCCAAAATACTGGTTGCCCTAGCCGCCGATTCTCAAATTGCTGAGTTCCTTTGTCGAGATACGGTGTGATGATCGTTTGTTGGTATGCGATTCGAACCAGGACGATTTCACCGGCGCGACCAGGGCGAGTTCAACCGCAGTCACGACGAACCGCCCGGCCTTTCTCAGTTCGGTACACCCACCCGGAAGATCTCAAAGCCCTCGGCAGTGAACCGATCGTCCTCGAAATGTCCGATCCAGGCCGGCAGATCCCCTGCAGCCAGACGCGCATAGAGGCCCTCGGGTTGGGCACGCTCGACATACCAGGCATGGCCGCCCCGACCCGGCGCCGCCCGGCACATTACGATGAGAGCAACTTCACGATCCGCAGCGATCGACCGGGCCAAAGCCTCGTCGGCAAGAAACAGCCGATGAACATCGATGATGCCCTCTGCGTTGCGATGATAAGGCGCCGACACCACACCCAGACCACTACGCCAGGCTAGTTCCGGGCCAGGGAACACCATGGTCGCAATGGTGCCCCCAACATCATCAGGCGCGAGCAGGCGAAGGTCGCGGCCCAGGCTGGTCCAGTCGCAGTTGTCGCGCCATGCCGCGACAGCATCAAGACCATCGCGGCCCAACAACAAGGCGCCAGCAAAGATATGGCCGAACAGCGTCACGAGCAGAACGAACGCGGCGGCAACGCCACGCCAGGGGCGTGGCAGGGCACGAAACACCATCCCGGTCAGCGCAATCACCGCGCCCGACCATGGCACGACAAGGGCCATCTGCAGGTAGGGCAGAACGCGAATCTGCTGAAGGCTGGCAACCAGAAAGACAGCCATGGCGACAACCAGAAGGAGCCAGGCGGCTCGTTGGCGAGGCCTGCGCAAAACAGCAATCACGGCAAACGGCATGGCCAGTATGAGCGGGCCTGTATTAAACAGGACATTAGCCATCGTCGTTCGGCCGCGGTCGAACAGCGGTTCGGCCTCCTGGACATTGATCAGGAAAACCTCACGGACGGCCTCGTCGACCGCGCCATAGGGGCCAGCAAAAAACTCAGGCGCCAGAAGGCCCATGGCAAGTGCAGGGATCAGCGCGGCCAGGCAAGCAACAGCAAGACGCTGCACCAGAGCAGCGTGTGACCGACGCCCCTGGAACCAGAACACGACCCCGGCAGCACCGGCAAGCGTGGCACCCAGAAGAACTTGAATGGAAGAGATACGGTCAAGTTCGGCAACGACCCAGCCGGACGGCGGTCGCTCGATCGCCACGGCAAGCACTATCCCCAGCGCAAGGGTCAGCGCAAATTGCCACAGGGCGCGCGCACCATCATTGCGTCCGGCAAGCCAGGCCGCACCCAGAGCCAGGCCGCCGACGGCAATCGTCAACAGGGCCTCGGAACCAACCCACAAACCAAGCGCGGCACAGGCACCCGCAGCCGCCGGCAACCACCGGCAACGCTGCTGCCCCAAAGTCCAACGCAACAACAGCGCAAGAACCGCCATCGCCAACAGGAGGTGCAGACTGTGGTGATCGGCTCGGCCTGCCTGAAAGACACCATAAAGCGACGGCTGCATGACAAACATGGCGACGGCGAGCAGGGTCGCCCCGCGACCAAGCAGCGGTCTGGCGCCCCAGGCGAGCAGCGCGGCGGTCATCATGTGGAGCAGCGGACTGACGAACACCCCTGCCCACAACAGAGCATCGCCCAGCGGCAGGAAGACCATCAACGGCAGGGCAACAAGGATCACGACCAGATCGAACGGTCTGGTCCAGTGCATGACAAGGCCATCAGGTGCATTGAGCAACGGCAACAAGCCGTCATACCAGCCGCCACCCAGGAGCAGCGCCTCGATCCGCATCAAACGGGCATAACAATCAGAATCGGGCAGACGCCCTTCGAGCGCCGCCGGTTCACCCAGGACAAGAACCAGGGCGTGCATGATTGCGACGAGCAAAGCCGCCAGAAACGGTTCAGGGAGTCGCGACACGGAAAACCCAGGTCCTGTTGGCCCAGAAATTGACAAGCAGCGCCACCGCCGAACCAACAGCAACGGCCGCGACGGGATGCTCGGCAAAAACGCCGACAAACAACACCAGAAGCGCATAAACACCGTAGTTGAGGGCTGCGCCGGCGCCATTCACGACAACGAACAAAACCCATTGTCGCGCCTTGCGCTCGCAGCCCGCTACCGGGAAGGTCAGACGGCGATGCAACAGCCAGGTCGTCGTCACAGCCGCCAGATAGGACAACAAGCGGGCGATCAACGGGCCCAGATCGGTGACATTCAAAAGCAGCCAGAGCAGACCGGCATCAACCACAAAGCCGATACCACCGACGAGACAGAACATGGCGAACTGACGCTCGGGCCGGGTCTCGTGCGGGCTGCGCACCGATGCAGACTCGTTCACCAACAGGGCCCCGGCGCCCGCTGCGCCAGATAGGCCATGCGTTTGGTTTCTGTTCGACCGTGGGTCACGGTGTCGAGAATCAGACCACAGGCCCAGCCAAGAAATCCGAGCACCATCAGACCAGTTGCCAGAATTGCGGTCGGCACGCGCGGGACCAGCCCGGTGTCGAGCCACTCCACGACAATCGGGTATCCAAGGATCAACGAGAGGACACAGAAAGCCGTACCCAGAACGGAAAAAAACGGCAACGGACGCTCTTCCTTCACCAGAGTGAAGATCGCAAACAGAATATGGAAGCCATCACGCCACGTGTTGAGCTTGCTGCTCGAACCTTCCGGCCTTTCGCCATAGGGCGTCTCGATTTCGGCAAAGGGCATCCGCAGGGTAAGGGCATGAACCGTGAGTTCCGTTTCGGTCTCAAAGCCGCGCGCCAGAGCCGGGAAGGTCTTCACGAAACGCCTTGAAAAAACGCGGTAGCCCGAAAGCATGTCCTGTAGCCGGTGGCCGAAGAGACGCGCGACCAGACCGGTCAGCATTCGGTTGCCCATGACGTGCCCACGACGATAAGCCTCGCCCTGTCCGGCAACGCGGCTTCCGATGACCATGTCGAGGCGATGCTCGAGCAAGTGTGCAACCAGGCGCGGCGCACTGTCGGCATCGTAGGTTCCATCGCCATCGACAAGGACATAGAGGTCGGCATCGATGTCAGCGAACATACGGCGCACGACGTTGCCCTTGCCCTGCCTGGTTTCGTGATGGATCTGCGCTCCGTGCTCTCGTGCAATACGGGCCGTCTCATCGGTCGAATTGTTGTCGTAGACGTGGACCGCAGCATCAGGCAAGGCCGCACGAAACCCATCGACGACGTCACCAATGGCGACGGCCTCGTTGTAGCAGGGAATCAAGACCGCAATTCGATCCGTGGTCACATGCACCCCCGTCAGCTGCCCGACCGGTTCAGGTTCAACCCGAAGCGTCCTATCGCGTCAACCTTAACACTTCGTGAACGATCATGGTTCAGGCCGCATTTCTGAAGCCGCGCACGTGGTCGAGAATCAGATCTAGGGCACGCTCGATTGATCGTTCCTGCCGCCACGCCGGAGCAAGCGACTGCGCTCTTGTGTCGAGCTGCTCGCGGGCGTCCAGAGCCACAATGATCGCAGCAGCAATGTTATCTGGGTCAAAGGCCTCAAAGACACGCCCGGCGACATTGCCCGCCTTCACCATATCGGCCATCCAGGTGTCATCCGGCACCACCACCGGGCGCCCCCATGCGGCGGCTTCGACCAACGGTCCCGAGATGCGTGCCCGATAACGGGCCGGGTTGTAGGGCAGCAGCACCAGGCGACAGGCGCCGACCGCCATCTGGAACTCTTCGGTGCTGGTTTCGCCGACCAGAAGATTGACCCGGCCCGTGCCTTTGACCCGCGACATCTGCGCGTTCAACAGCCGGCCGGTATCCTGGTCGCGGACATGGTAGAGCACCTCAAGGCCGGGGCGTGCCTGGAGTGCCAGGGCAAGGCCTTCGATGGCAACAGTGCCGCCTTTTTCCGCCCGGAACTGACCCAGCATCCCGATGTCGAAGGTCTGATCCTTGAAGGTCGGCCATGTCGCCTCGCCATGTTCACCAAGCCATCGTTCCTGAAGCGCATAGCTGAAAAACGGAGCTGTGACCGATACTTTGAGCTTGAGCGCCGTACTCATGATTTCGGCCAGAGGTTCGTTGGTTGCCAACAGCAGCCAGCCATTGGTCGCCAGCGAGACCATACGTTGCGCGGCTTCGCTGATTTCGTCACGATTGCCGTGCACTTTTGTCCGGCTTTCATCGACCTCCCACTCTTCCTCGGGACGATGCATGGTTGCCACCACGAACGGGCGGTGTTGCGGCTCCAGGCGATCAAGCCAACGCGCCAGGCCACCAATTTCCGGGGCCCGTGCATAAGGCACAATCACGATGTCCCCCGGGCGCATCTCCGCGCCCATTGCACGGTGACAGGTCTCGGCGAAAGCAGTCTCCAGCGGCGCCTGGGGACGCCCCTTCGTGCCCTTGGTATCGACGTAAAAGGTGGCGTCGGGCGCAGCCGGGAAACAGGCCGTGGCGTCGAGATCGTCGATCACCTCCTGCGACGCGGTTCTGTGCGCAAGAATTCGGCATGGAATGCCTTCCCTGGCGCAGCAATCAAGCCAGGTCCGGGACTCGTTATAAAAATGGGTGGCCTTGGTCGTCAGGCCATTCTGCAGAATAAAGACGCGCACCTGTCACCTCGCACCGGTCAGAGCAGATCGCGTTAAGTCTGCATCGCTTGCGATACAGGCTTAATGCGTGAAGTTGCTCTTCACTCTATGAACCAGATCGGATTCACGCAAAAAGGTTGCGCCACGCGTGGTGCGACGTTCGCACGGCCTTGTCAACGCCCGGCTCATGCAGCCGGCGCGTCAAAGACCGCTCAGACCGATCGCTGGTCCTGAATGGTTGCCCGGCGATCACCCGCTGCCTGGTAGGCAACCGAGATTTCCGCGACGGCACGCAGCCAGGCCGAGGGGTCCGACGAGGCATCGACGTCATAGGCGTCAAAACCGCAACGATGCATGAACTGGAACTGGTCACGCAGGACATTGCCGGTTGCGCGCAGCTCGCCCGTGAATCCATGGCGTTCGCGCAGTTTGCGCGCGTGTGAATAGGCCCGGCCGTCGGTGAACTTGGGAAACTCCAGACAAATCAGCGCCAGGCGCGAAAGATCGGGCGCCAGCACGTCGGGTGTTTCATCGGCGGCCAGGTAAACGCCCAGAGCGCCGTTGCGTCCAACCAGCGTATCGCGCAAATCCAGCCAGCGTTTCAGCGACAGGATCACCGGCCCGTCGGGCAAGGCGGTTTCATCATCTACGGCGGTCCAGTCGTCGTCGACCAGAACGCCACCCTTAACGAGCGCCATAGAGTTTCTCCTTGAAGGGCTTGAGCCCGATCCGGCGATAGGTATCGACGAACCTTTCGCTGGCCTGCCGTTGCCCCAGATAAACGCCGATCACGGTTTCAACCGCATCGCTGACGGCATCACCGGAAAACGCAGGGCCGACAATGTCGCCGACTGCTGCGGTCTCGGACGCATCACCACCCAGTGTGACCTGGTAGTGCTCGACGCCTTTCTTGTCGACGCCCAGGATCCCGATATGGCCGACATGGTGATGGCCACAGGCGTTGATACAGCCCGAGATCTTGAGCTTGAGTTCACCGATGTCATGCTGGCGGTCGAGATCGGCAAACCGATGGCTGATCTCCTGGGCAATCGGGATTGAGCGGGCGTTGGCCAGATTGCAGTAATCGAGCCCCGGGCAGGCGATGATATCGGTGACGAGCCCGACATTGGGCGTTGCCAGACCGGCTGCCTCCAGTTCACGCCAGACCTGGGGCAGATCATCGAGCGCCACATCGGGCAGGACCAGGTTCTGTTCATGGCTGACCCGGATTTCGCTGAAGCTGTAGCGCTCGGCCAGATCGGCGACCACGCCCATTTCGTCGGCCGTGGCATCGCCCGGCACGCCGCCGATCGGCTTGAGCGAGATCGTGACAATGGCGTAACCCGGCTGCTTGTGCGCCGCGACCGAGGTCTGGTGCCAGCGGGCAAAGCCGTCGTCCCGGCCAAGTGCTGTTGCCAGCACGTCCGATACCGGACTCAACGCACGGTAGGCCGGTGGCTGAAAGTAGGCCCGGATGCGGGCAAGTTCGCCGCCGGGCAGAACCTGGGGCGTTTCGCGCGCCATCAGTTCGAATTCCTCCTCGACCAGACAGGTGAATTCCTCCACGCCGGTCTGGTGGACCAGGATCTTGATGCGCGCCTTGTAAAGATTGTCGCGCCGACCAAGCAGGTTGTAGACCCGCAGAACCGCTTCGAGATAAGTCAGCAAGTGCGGCACCGGCAGGAAACCACGCACGACATGGCCGATCATCGGCGTGCGGCCCTGGCCACCGCCCACGATGACCTCGAAACCGGGCTCGCCCGCTTCGTTGCGGACCATGCGCAGGCCGATGTCATGCACCTTCACTGCGGCCCGGTCGTTGGGCGCGCCGGTGATCGCAATCTTGAACTTGCGCGGCAGGAACGAAAATTCCGGATGCAGGGTCGACCACTGGCGGATGATCTCGGCATAGACGCGGGGATCGTCGATCTCGTCAGCCGCGACACCGGCGAACTGGTCTGCCGTGACATTGCGGATGCAGTTGCCGCTGGTCTGGATGGCATGCATCTCGACCTGGGCCAGCTCATCGAGAATGTCGGGCACCTCTTCGAGCAGCGGCCAGTTGTACTGAATATTCTGGCGCGTCGTGAAGTGGCCATAGCCCTTGTCATAGACCCGCGCGACATGGGCCAGCCGGCGCATCTGATCGGCCGAAAGCACGCCATAGGGAATGGCGACGCGCAGCATATAGGCATGAAGCTGCAGATAGAGGCCGTTCATCAGCCGCAGCGGCTTGAACTCGTCCTCGGTCAGATCACCGGCGACGCGCCGGCGGACCTGATCGCGAAACTGCACGACCCGTTCGTTGACCAGCGTGTGGTCGAATTCGTCATAGCGATACATGGTGCTCTCCACAGACGTCGCCGGCCTGTTTGCCCAGATCCAGGCGAACCGTGGGACCGGTCGCACGGATGACTTCCTTGATATGGCTGGGGACGAGCCCTTGCGGGCCCTCTTCAACATCGATCGGATAGGGCGTGACCACGAGCCGGTCGGCGACCGAACGTTCGGCCATCGCCATCATGCTCCCGGAATCTTCATCCGAACCGACGAACGCCTTGACCAGGCATTCCGTCCAGCGCCCCTCGGGCGCCATGTAAACCACCGCACCATCCAGCAGACGGTTTGCGGTCACGACCTTTGAGGCCATGGCTGCATCCTCCACACGATACGACGCTCACGCCTTCCCGAAGGAAAAGCATGCGAGGCGTATCGTCCCGATCGGCGGCGGTAACGGCAATTTAGGGATCAGTTCGGGCCTGTGCAAGGACTCAATCGAAGGAAAAGCCGTTTCATGGGCCACCGGAGCGATGTAACGCAGAATTTACTCTGATGCGCCGGGCCTGCCCCTAACTTGAAACCAGAACAAGATAGCGTGTGATTCACAACGATGTTTGCCCTTTCAAGCCCGCAGATGCAGAGCGGATTTCTGCCCCTGGCGACCGCCCTGATCGCGATCGGCCTGATCCGCATGATCGGTGGATCCGGCCGTGGCGCCACACTGGCCGGGTTCGGCCTCGCCCTGGGTGCGCTTGTCTCCTATTGGGCGATCTTTCGGTTCCCCGCCTTTCCCCCGGCGGGCGCGACCAACAAACTTTTCTACATCCTTCTCGCCGCCACCACAGCGGGCTTTGCCGCCGATCTGATGCGCAGCCAGGCCTGGATCGGACGGATTGTCAGTGTCGCAGCCGGGCCGCTGGCCGTGCTCTGGATCGGCGGATCCAAGGCTCTGGAATCACCCTGGCCTGACGGAGCCGCCCTGGCCCTGGTCGCCCTTGTCAGTGCCGCCGCCGGCGCACGGTTGCCGGCCCAGCGTGCCCGCAGCAACGAACCCGCGACCCTTGTTTTTGTCTTGAGCTTTGCCCTGGCGGTCTGCGCTTTCCTGACCAACGCTGCGGCAAGCGCACAACTCGTAATCGGTCTGGGGGCCGCGACCGGCGGGTTCCTGCTGTGGAACTGGCCGCGCAGCCGCTTTGCCTTTGGCGCTTCGGCGCTTCGGCGCTTGTGCCTTGCCTGGCGCTGCTGACCGGAATGACAGCCCAGTTCGTGCTGTTTGTGCCCAGGCTTGAGGCATGGGCCCTGCTGCCCCTGCTTTTCATTCCATTTCTGGCGCCTTTGGCGCGCCGGCTGGCAACGGGTTCCAGCCTCGTATCAGATGGTCTGCGCCCGGTGTTGCTGGGCCTTGCTGCAGCGGTTCCCGCGGCCATCGCAGCCCTGCCTGTTTACCTCAACCTGCCCACCACCGAGGGCTACGCCTTTTAGACGTTTCATCAAAGGGAGATTTCCATGACCTTGCGCACCACATTGCTTGCCACCAGCACCCTGACGCTGTGCCTTGTCGCGGCACCGGCCCTGGCGGGCGAATATGCAATCGATCCGGCCCGCAGCCAGCTCAACTTCCTGATCGACCATGCCGGCTTCTCGACGATTTATGGACGCTTTGAGGAAGAATCCGGCACCATCAGTTTCGATGTCGCCGATCCCGCCTCGGCCTCGATTTCGCTGGTCGTTCCGGCCGACAGCGTCAGCACCAACCACGCCGCGCGCGACGAACATCTGCGCTCGCCCGATTTCTTCAACACCGCCGAGTTCCCCGAGATCACCTTCGACAGCACCCATGTGGAACTGGCCGGCGACAACACCGCCGCCGTCACCAGCGACCTCTCCATGATGGGTGTGACCAAATCGGTGACGCTCGATGTCACCTTCAACAAGGTCGGCACATTCCCCTGGGACGAGAGCACCGAAGTGGTCGGCTTCAGCGCCAGCGGCACGGTCGACCGCACCGATTTCGGCATGATGTTCGGTGTCGGCAGCCTGGGCACCGACGTCCAGATCAACCTGGAGGTCGAGGCCGCCGAGGTGAAATAGGTCGGGCGAGATAAACGAGTGGCCTGCAAAGCAGGTCCGCGGGGCTGGTGCGGAGGAATGCCGCACCGGCCTCTTGCCCCCAGCCTTTTGAACCACGCGCCTTGTGAGGGAAAAATGCGATATCTACCAACAGCTTTGGGCCGGCTGGCTTTCGCATGGAAGCTCTACAACTACGGTCACGAAGGAAAGATCAACATCGATGAGCTGCGCGCCGAAGTTACCTGGCAAAAAGATGATATGTTCTTCATAGTTCCAAAGGCGCTTGATTGTGATGATGACCTACTAATTACTTTGCAGAATAATCTCACCATTACTTTTGGCGCCGCAGCGATTACATTTAATCGGACAAGGGAAGAGTTGGAGATAAGATTGCCCTACCCGATAGATAGTGAACTAGAGCAATGTATTGCGTTAATTTATCAGATTAGAAATGCTTTTTCCCATGACATCGTCGAACCTCGATGGAAAGTTAATGGGCGTTACAAGCGGATCTACGAGGTCGCGGGGGTTCATGTTGACCTTTCCAGCTGAGATGGAGCAGTTTTCGATTACCGGCACATTAGGTGGTCCCGAAGCATTCTATCGATTGAAAGATTTTTTTGTAGCTAACTGCGTGCCCTAGATAGAGTGGAGGTTTGGTACGCTAAGTGCTCGAAACGACCGTCAATCACTCTATGTTTCAGCTGGCGTCTGTCTGCCCCTTCACTCACCCGCAGCATCGTGCATCATGGGGCCAGCCGGTGGAGCAGCCCATGTCGATCCCGTTTGTTTATGAAGAAGCC
>Ga0233427_10005447_pt1 | contig 10103 bp, 16 predicted proteins | sample SI_118_April2016_5_FD_179885 | JGI IMG/M metagenome (GOLD analysis project Ga0233427, IMG submission 179885) | Seawater microbial communities from Saanich Inlet, British Columbia, Canada - SI_118_April2016_100_MG | ecosystem: Environmental > Aquatic > Marine > Inlet | place: Canada: British...
AAAAGATATTGCAACCACGTATACTCTAGATTCCCACAACGTTGTGGTAGAGATTTACTTCATTGTAGCAAGTGTGGAAGCATTGCAGAGGTTCCAGAATGAGTTTGTATCCTGCAAAGACGCAAAGTAAATTTTTTGATTGGTATGAACAAACAAACTATGAACATCTAGAATGGAAAGGATGGAATCTCCCAATGTCTGGAGAATCAAAAGAAGATTGTGGACAATGGGCATGGCGTGGTTGTCTTGATCACAAAAAACATTTTGATGGAGGGATTATAGCACAGACATACCAACTTTGTTGTTTTCGTGCAAGTTGTCCAAAGTGTGCAGGTCAATGGGCTAAACGTTCTACTGCAAGAATACTTGATAGACTAAAAGCATCAAAGAAGAATCAAAAATTTCTCAAACATGTTGTTGTTTCTCCACCTCAATGGTTACAACATAAACCAATTGAAGAGTTGAGAAAAGAAGCTCGCAAGATGGCAAAACGTGCAGGTATTGAGGGAGGATTAGATATTGTTCATCCGTTTAGAAAGAAAGAAAAAGAATGGTATCTATCCCCTCATTTTCATTATTTGGCATATGGATGGGTATCTGCGACTGATGAAATATTTCAGAAAAATGGATGGTTGGTAAAAAATATCGGAATCCGTGAGAATCCTATTGGAACAATCATGTATTTACTAAGTCATGCAGGCGTGAAAAAGCGCAAACATACAATCACTTGGTTTGGAGACTTGTCATATAGCAAATTGAAAATCGAAAAACTTGATTTTCATATCAAATGTCCTGAATGTAATGGTAATTTTCAGAGATTGATCTGTTTTGTTGATGGTAGAGTTGCAAAACCCCCTCCAACACAGATGGAATTTAGTGATAATCCTGAAGGATGGAAGTATTGGTTGGACCATATTAGAGGATATTAGGATGTAGTTATGTTAGATCAGTTTTGTCAAGGTTTAGTACAACCTAAAGAATAAGTTCAATCGAATCATAGATTTTGTATGGCAGTTTTTTTTAAATCATTGAGAAAAGATATAGCATCTATCTGTATTTTGGGAGGATTTTTTGTTCTATTGGCTGTAGGATATGCAAATAATATAATGAGTTTTTTTAGTTTTGAAGATCCTCCAAATTTTGCTACATTAGTAGTGGAGATAGGAGTGGGTATCTTAATTGCAATTGTTGTTTACATTATCACTGCAAAACAACAAAATAAAATAGATGGGGTTACAGAAGACATTAAGAAAATTTTAGAAGATCAACAATTATCAAAACGTAGATTACAAACAGAGTATTCTAGAAGAATTCTAACTTTGATAAATCGTGCTAGAATGGAAGTTCATGGAATGAAAGTTCAAATACATACCTGAAAATCAGAGAGACGGATATGCATTGAGAACTACTGAACCATCTTAGTATTATTCAACTGAATTTCTTCTGTAATCTCTTATTCACTCTACTTAACGCCCTATTTGCCACATCATCACTGTACTTTGCACGTAAAACATTCATCATGCTCTTTCTTACCCTACCAAACTCTTTCTTATCCTCAATAATTGCATCCTCACAGTACAATTCTGCTAAACTATTCTGTAATTTTCCATTATCCTCTTGATTTGTCGTATTGTTTTGCCAGAATTTTATCATGATAATTTAGGAGTGAAACTTGTATTTGATCTTTATTTAGTAGGAATTTGAAATGTTATCATGGCAAGGAAAGAATTTTCAATACAATCGATTCTGAAACGTCTCATAGATACCCCAGCACAGTGTAAAAAATGTGAAAAAACTGCCCTTCAAGGAAAATTGAATTTACATCATGCAAATGGAGATTCGAGCGATAATGATTGGACAAATATGGTAATTTTCTGCGATGGATGTCATAATGACACACATGGTACAATACCAAAACATCGTGATGAACCCAAGTCAGTTTAAATTCCAATATGCTTAAGTTCATAATTCTTGTAGAATATTCATGGTAAATGGGGGATTAGTTGCTTTAGGAGTATTCTTTCTAGTAGCAGCAACCGTAGGATACATTGTTCCAGTAAATGATGAGGGTTGGACAATACCTGACGTTTCTAGTCTTTGTAATTCTGGAATGGGTCAATTAGGTCAAGCATTTAGTGGGGATATTGTAAAAATTTGTTCAGAATATGACCTCATGCTCTATGGAATTTATGGTTCTGGAATTTTAGGAATTATCTCGCTCATAGTAGGTGCAGTAATTCCATCTAAATCTAGAGAACTATCTTTGATTTGTAAATATTGTAATTTCGTTGGAATGTCTGAAGCAGAAATTATTAAACATGATTCAGAAAAACATTTGGATAAATCACCATACAAGTGTGAACATTGTGATTTTATTGGAATTAGTGAGGAAATTTTATGGAATCATTACAACGATGATCATCCAGATAAGAAAAAATGGAAATGGAACTAAATTATCCAAAAAAACTTTGATTATCGTATAATTTGTAAATAATAACGACTGTAAACGTACTCTTTGTTATTGTAATAAAGAATATTCAGATTCTGCAATATCTATTGCTTTTTTAACCTCATCTAATGTGAAAGGTTTTTGAATAAATGCAGAAACACCTGAACTAATTGTTTTGTTAACACGTTTAGTTGTCTTATCGTCAGCAGTAATTACTACAATTTGTAAATCCACTTTTTCTTTTAGTAATTTTGTTGCAACGACATCTCCTTCAAGATCAGGCAATCCCATATCAAGTAAAATGACAGGTTCCTTATTTTCAGAAAAGAGTTTTTTACATCCCTTAACACCATCTGTTCCATTTTTAAAAACTTCAATCTCAGAATAACCTAGTTTTTCAGCATAATTTTTTAATTTCATTGCTATTGCTTCACTATCATCAATAATTACAATAGGTCTAGTAACTTGAATTGGAGAAGAGGAAATACTTCTTGCTTTTTGATATGTGTCTTTTGCTTTATCAAATTCTCCTAATCTCAAAAAACATTTTGATGCACAAAGTAATGCACCTTTAATATTTTTAGAATTTGTTGTAGAATATTTTAAAAATAAATTTCCCGCTTCTTTGATTTCAGTTTCAGAATCTTTTCCATGTCTAATTTTACATTCAGCAGCTAGTACATACAACAATGCAGATTTGAGAACATCTACTTTTTTCATAGATTCAGCTTGATCAGAAAAGAGATGATGTGCAGTAATGAATTGTCTATTTTTTAGATGTGTTAATGCAATTTCAGAATTTATTTTTGAAGTCAATGTAATCATTTGATTTTTTTATATTATAAAATTATGTAGAGATAGATCAAGGATTGATCACAGCACGACCAATAATTTTTCTTGCTTTGAGATCTTCTAATGCAGTATTTGCCTCATCAAGTGAATATCGTTTGGATATAACAGGATTAATGACTCCTTTTCTTGCAAGATCTAAGAGTTCAACCATGTCAGTAAAGTTTCCAGTATATGCGCCTTGAATTGTAATTGATTTGAGTGGAATTGTTACAAGAGATATTTCTAAAGATCCACCAAAAAGTCCAACTAGTACGAGATTTCCTCTTTTTCGTAAAACTCCCATCCCTACCCTCACTGTTTGAGGGGCATTAACAAAATCAATCACACTATCGGCACCCTTTCCATTACAAATTGAAATTATTTTTTCAGTTGGACTTCCAGTTCCAGAAGCTATAGAGCCTGTGACATTAGTATTTACAACATAATCTGCACCCATCTTTTTTGCAGTATCGAATTTTTTATCATCATTATCAATACATATGATTTTGGCTTTAGTGATTGCTTTTGCGATTTGGATTGCCATTAATCCCAAACCACCAGCGCCGATAATCACCAAAAACTCTGGAGAGTTTGCATTTGCTTTTTTGACTGAGTTGTAAGCAGTAAGTCCAGAACAAGCAAGAGAGGTTGCAGCATCTGGATCAACTCCATCAAGTTTTGCCAAATATTTAGAATCAGGAATTAAGGTATAATCAGAATAACCACCATTTTGAAAAAGTCCCATAGACTTTGGAGCATCACATAAATTTTCATTTCCTACTTTACATGCAGGACATTCTCCACAACCCATCCAAGGAAAAACTAGAACATCATCACCTACTGAAACATTAGAAACACTATCTCCAATCTCTTCAATAGTTCCAACAATTTCATGTCCAGGAGTAATAGGATATTTTACTCCTCTATCAGTAACTTTCAAAAATTGGCCATCTCCAAGGTCATATCCACCTTCCCACAAATGCAAATCACTATGACATACGCCCTCAGACTTTACCTTAAGTAACACTTGTGTTCCTTGAGGTTTTGGGTTTTCAGATTCAGATATTGTAAGAGGCTCATTTGGGGCCGGAATCCGAGCAGATTTCATAAAGGCATTTTTTGACTTAACAATATAAGAGTTGACTGGAAGTGAGAAAAAAATAGAGCCCTTAGATATTATTGAATAGAAAGAAAATTTCTATGTGAGTGAAGCACAAACTCCTAATAGCATTTCCCAAGAACCAGTAAATATTCTATTTAGTCCATCATCAGTTGCCAAAAAAGACGTATGGGATATCGACTTGATACAAATTTTGGATTTATTGATAAAAATTCTTGAAAAATCAGGTAAAAAAGATCTCAAAGTTGCAGGAATGGCAGCATTATCATCATCATTAATCTACAGAATGAAAGTAGAGAGTATTTTTGCATTACAAAAAGCAGCAATGGAGAAAAAATCAATGCATCAAAGAACAGATGTAGATATTGAATTAATTGATATTCCATATAGACATGAATCAACATATCCAGTTTCATTAGATGATTTGTTGGGATTACTTCAAAACCTCATAGGTACAATTGCAAATCCTCAATCAAGAAGAGGTAGTAAATTTGACATTGAACCAATTGAGGCACCTGATTTCAATGAGTATTTTATTTCACTTGAAAGTATAATTGGAAAATATGAAGATTTGGTAATGAAGAAAATAGCAGATACAGGATTTGGAGTACTGCGAGATATTATTGCAGATCTTGATCAAATCGATTCAATCAGATGTTTCTTTGCAGTATTATTTTTGGCAAGAGACCAAAAAGTAGACTTGGAGCAAATTGAAGACGATATTAAAATAATTGCAATAAAAGAGGAATTAACAAATTGATCAAAAACAAAGAAAGGATTTCTTTAACTAGATTTTAGAGGAGAGATAGATAATTGGCCAGAATTGAAAACATAGATGAAGCAACAGCAAGGATTGAATCAGCATTATACTCATCAGGCAGACCACTTCGAATAGAGGATCTAATTAGAGCATCAGGCACAGAATCTAGAACAAAGACACTAGAATTACTCAATAACATTATGAAAAAGACAAAGTCTGCCTTTAAGGCACTTGAAGTGACAACACTTCCAGACGGATCATACGTGATGCAATTAAAACCAGAATATAGTTCCACAGTTAAGAGATATGCGTCAAAGCCGGTTCTTCCAAATGCTACACTAAAGACATTATCATACATCGCATATCAACAGCCCATATCATCAAAACAACTTGTTGAGACAAGAGGTTCAGGAGTATATGCACATCTAAAAGAATTGAGACAGTTAGATTTTATCAGCCATCAAAATGTAGGAAGATTAAAAATTTACACAACAACCCAAAAGTTCCAAAAATATTTTGGCATTCAAGGAGATGTCGAAGATCTGAAATCAAGATTATTCTCCAAAGTAAGAAAAACAGCAAGTATGGGACATACAAATCCCACACCACAAATTGTACAGAACTAAACTTAGTTCAAGGCTAATTTTCTGCGTTTTGTATAAATTAGAGTAATTAAGAGAACTTTTTGTGAGAAAGTCAGTAGAGAATTTAGCAACCAGTAAAACAACTGGAGGACGAAGAGTTCCACTTAGAGTAAGAAGAAAATATGAAACTGACAGATATCCAAATGAACCAATCAACGGATCTCAAGTAACAATAACAAGAAGAGTTCGTGGAAGTAATAACAAGACGGCTTTGAAAGCAATTGATTTTGTTAATCTTTCAACAGGAGATGTAAAAGTAAAGAAAGTAAAAATTGTTAAAGTTTTAGACAATACAACAAACAATGATTACAAAAGACGTGGCATCATTACAAAAGGTGCAATATTAGAAACACAAGAAGGTAAGTGTAGAGTAGTTTCTAAACCAGGACAAAACGGAATAGTTAACGCAATTTTAGTTAAAGAGTAAAATGAAAGATTACGAACACGTCGTAATTTGGTTGGATTATTTTAATAAAAATTTAAAAAAATCAAAAGGTAGAAGAGTAGGATTAGAGAAATGTGTTTTTGATCCTTCACTAAAAGAATTAATGGATGCAACAAAAGATGCAGGATTTGAAATTACAGAATCCGATGACAAAGTAAGATTTCCTAAAAGACCGTTTGTAAGGTCAGGATACGTTGTGTTACCAAAAGGATCCTCTAAGACAATAATTCTTAACAAAATTTCAGAGAAACTTGTTTCAAAAAGGTCCAAACAATCAAAATAAGATCAATTATAGCTCTTAGCTAAAGTAATGTTGACAGAAGTCTATGATAGTAGTATCAGGATTATTGTTTTTAATTGCAGGAGGTAGGCGAAATAATGCACCTAGCCGGTAGCGGCAGGGTAATTGTTCAACTGTCTAAAGAATTAGTTGAAGGACAAATACTCTGTGACGAAAAAGGAACTAGAGTTGCAAAAGTAATGGAACTGATTGGTCCAGTAAAGAGGCCATTTGCATCAGCTAGTCCATTAACAAACAACATCAAAAAATACATTGGCAAAAGTGTTTTTGCGTCAGAAGAAACTCCTGTGACTACAAAAAAAATTAGGAGAAGAAGAAAATGAATATACTTGAAAAACAAAACTGTCCTGAATGTCAATCAACAGTAGTGAATGACATTCACAATGGTGAAGTGATCTGTTCTGGTTGCGGCATAGTAGTCGATGATCAGATTGCAGATTGTGGTCCAGAAACAATTAGTTCAAATCTAGAAGACAAGATGAAGTTAGCAAGAGCAACAGGACAAACAACCTATTCTCAACATGATTTGGGAATAACAACTGAGATTTCACTTGGTTCAAAAGACTATAGTGGAAAAAGAATTAACCACGATGTCGCAAGTCAAATGCACAATCTCAGAAAATGGCAACAAAGAGTACGAGTTTCATCACCAAAAGAAAGAAGACTGGCAAATGTTTTAGTCAAAATGGGCGAAACATGTGACGGTCTGGGTCTTTCTAAAAATGTGTTAGAAACTGCTTCTATGATATACAGAAACTTGGATGGACATGTAGATGTGAAGGGAAAATCAGTAGTTAGCATTACAGCTGCTACAATTTACATGGCATGCAAACAATGTGACGTAGTAAGATCATTAGAAGAAATTTGTCGAGGAATATGTCCACCAAAAGATGTTAAATCAAAAACCAAACTTGCATCTAGATACTATAGAACCATGGTAATGGAGATGGGACAATTAGCTGCCCCAGTCGTGACCATGGACAAATACATCTCAAAGATAGCAAATATGACACAAACTGAGGTCAGAGTTGAAAGACTAGCCTTGGAAATTGCAGAGAAAACAAAAGACAGCAGTATTGCAGATGGTAAAGCACCAAATGGAATTGCTGCAGCATATCTGTATGTGTCATCTGTCCTTCTTGGACAAAACGTACTCCAAAGAGACGTTTCAAGCGTTGCAGGAGTTACAGAAGTTACTATCAGAAATAGATGTAAAGAGATTCTAACAAGTTACAAACTCAAAATTACATTGAGACCATCTCTGGCCAAATTTTAACACACACCACCCCCCTCTTTTCATTTTATTGTCAAAAATTCCCATTAGGATCAGCTAAATTTCGTCGGCATTATATAGAGACATGAAACAAAGCGGAACATGGCAGTACTAGAAATCAAAGATCTTCATGTTACAAGAGAAGGTAAAGAGATTCTCAAAGGAGTCAATCTAAAAACAGGACCTGGAGAAGTACATGCCATCATGGGACCAAATGGTTCAGGTAAAAGTACACTAGCTTACACATTACTTGCACATCCAAAATACGTCGTAACAAAGGGAGATATTTTGTTAGATGGGGAGAGCATTTTAGAATTATCTGCAGATCAAAGAGCAAAGAAAGGGTTGTTCTTAGGATTTCAATACCCAACAGAAGTTTCAGGAGTAGGATTTTCTCATTTTCTTAGAACAGCATACAACTCTTTGAGTAAAGCACTACAAGGAGATGATAGAGAAGTGTTCATTACAGTTAGAGAATTTCAAAAATATCTTAAAGAGAATTTAGAAAAAGTCGGATTGAAAGAAGAATTTCTTTCAAGATATCTTAATGAAGGATTCTCTGGAGGAGAAAAGAAACGTGCAGAAGTTTTACAGATGGCAGTACTAAAACCAAAAATTTCAATTTTAGATGAACCAGATTCAGGACTAGATATTGATGCAGTTCAATCAGTAGCAAAAGCAATCAGTCAAGTTGCAGGTAAAGACGCCACAATAATCATAATTACTCACTATGCTAGAATTCTAAAATTCCTAGACAAACTAGACTTTGTTCATGTGTTTGCTAAAGGTCAAGTTCTAAAGACAGGTGATGCATCCCTTGCAGACAAACTAGAAGCAGAAGGATACGAATGGGCTTTAGAACAATCAGCATAATCAAATTAAAGCACAAAAAGTTCTAAACAATATTGATTTACAAAGTTCAAGTAGAATTTTCTAAAGAATTTCTAGAGGTAAATGAGAACCAAATCAATATCGGAATAAAATCAAAACCTATCAAAGGAGAAGCAAATAAAGAAATCATAAAAAAACTTGCAAAACATTTTGGAATATCAACTGCACTTGTTCAGATAAAATCAGGTCAGAAATCCAGAGAGAAGATTATAGAGATTCTACAATAGAAAATCAGGTTTTTTGTTTAAATAGGGTTTCAAAATCGATTAAACTATGTCAGAAAACGATGATCAATATTATTTTAGTTTCTCATTTTTCAAAGTAGACCCAAAATGGAGATGGATGGCAGATTTGGCAAAAGATGAATCTGCAAAAGAAGTTGAAAATATTATTAGTAATTCAGGAATAATGTTTAGATCATATTCTAATTTAGGTCTAAGAGATGATACTGACTTTTTGTTTTGGTTTGCAGCAAAAACAGTTGAAGAGATTCAAACAGTTACTGAGAAATTATATAAAACAGTTTTTGGAAAATACATTATTCCATCTATGACATATTTGTCATGTACACGGCCATCAATCTATGTTCAAGGAGCAAAAAAAGAGCATGGTTTTCTCACAGGAATGGAACCTAAAAAACACGTAGTAGTTTATCCGTTTACAAAAACAAGGGAATGGTATCTCTTAGATAAAGAGAAACGCCAAGGAATTATGGATGAGCATATTGAAGTGAGTAAAAAATACCCACAAGTAGTACTAAACACAACATACTCTTTTGGAATTCACGATGAGGATTTCATGTTAGCATTTGAAGTAGATGAGATCAGGGATTTCCAAGATTTGATTATGGATTTAAGAGAAACTGAAGTATCAAAATATGTAAAAAATGATGTACCAATGATTGTTTGTGTCAAAAAAGATATTGTTCCATTAATTACTAGTCTAGGATAAAATATACGAATCAGGTACTAGACAATTTAAAATCAGTATTGCTAATCTTGGATAAACATAAATGATGAAATAATTTATTTTCAATAAATTAGAATGAAATACAATAAACTTGGAAAAACAGACATCAAAGTATCAGAGGTGGGATTTGGCGCATGGGCCATTGCACTTGATTGGTGGGGAAAGAAAATTGAAGAAGATGAAGCAAAAAGAATGCTCAAAAAAGCATATGATGTTGGAATAAACTTTTTTGAAACTGGTGATTTGTATGGGAAAGGATTAAGTGAGAAACTCATTGGTGAGGTTTTCAAAGATATGAGAGATGAAGTAGTCATATCTACAAAATACGGTTATGATTTTAGTGATGTAGAACAAATAGGTCACAAAGAACTTCCGCAGAATTTCAGTGAAGATTTTACAAGATTAGCATTAAGAAACAGT
>Ga0233427_10005448_pt1 | contig 10101 bp, 23 predicted proteins | sample SI_118_April2016_5_FD_179885 | JGI IMG/M metagenome (GOLD analysis project Ga0233427, IMG submission 179885) | Seawater microbial communities from Saanich Inlet, British Columbia, Canada - SI_118_April2016_100_MG | ecosystem: Environmental > Aquatic > Marine > Inlet | place: Canada: British...
TATCTTCTATTACTTGAGACTTAAACTGAGGAGTCCTAACCTCTTTTGCAACAGGGTTAAATATTTCATTAAACCTTTTACGATACGTATCATTAGAAGGTCTACTTCTTCCATCAAACTTTTCTTTCTTATTCATAGCTTTCTTTTTAACTCCTCTAAATAAGCAATAGCCTCTTGACGTCTTGTCAGCTTATCTCCTGCTATCTTTTGTTTGGCTCTAATTATTTTAGCATGTTTACGCCAGGCCCAAGAGTTTAGTTGACCGGACCATTTCATTATAAAATGTAGGCCATTGTATATATATTTATCAAACATCTTTTTTTCCTATCCATTTTTTATACCACTGTATGTCAACCACATTATCATCTAAAGATTGTATGTTAGGCTCGTAGTGATCTATTACTTTCTCAATGTCATGTAGCTTAACTACAACATGAGGCCATAACAATTTACAAACAGCTAAACAATCTCTAAACGTGCAACGCCAACGCCATTGTTTCTTATTACCCCTCGGTACTTTTTTAGGTCTAACAGTTCCAACCATAAGTGTTTCATGCACAAGTTCTATAACATTTTGATCTGTCATAGCTATCTCCATGTTGATACGCCAACAATTGTAGGTACCATTTTTCTTTTTTTCTTTGTACTTCTTGTATGTAACACAACCCTCGCCATCAAAAAGACCGGCTATGTAGGCTATGTCTAAGTGGTAATTGCTATTCATAAGAAACTCCAGAGACATGTGTTTTAACTAATTCTTCTCTAGTAGCTTTTATTACATCATCATTTCGTAATTTTCTTCCTTCACACAAACGTCGTAAATAATCCAGTTTTTCAGCTGGAGTAAGAAAATTGTTTCTCCCATTTTTATATGCTCTATCAATAACAGGAAATAATGAAACCTTAATAAATTTATTAACAGCTTCCATTTTTATAATGTTGTCTGTAAGCAATTTTCTTTTTTTCTTTTGATCAAAATTTTGCATCTTTTTATTTGACCAAAGATTTACTTCTTCATTTATCCATTCATTTTTGTATCTTTCTTTACTCATTTGTTTCCTTTCATCATATATTTTAACACTGTCGTATATGGATTAGGTTGTAAGTCTTTAGTGCAACTTACGAGCATCACCTGTAACAAAATCATCATCAACATAAAGGTCAACAATTTCGGACTCATCCACATAAATCTCCCCTTCTGAGTCACATGTCTTGCATTGCAAGACTACGTGTTCTCTACTTTCTTCAATCATCGCTTTAATATATCCATTACCTCTACAGTCTGGACAAATAGCTGCGTGTCTAACTTTTTTTGATTTTTCCATTTAATTTTTTCGCTTTCTCGTTTGCAATTGATTCTATGGTCTTACTAATTGATAATGTTGCATCCGGTAATAATACCTTAGACAAACTTATCAATGTCTTGTATGTATCATGTGTTAGGGATACATTTCTATATTTAGTTATATCAGTCATTGTGACTTCCTTTCATTTAATTATAATGACTATATAGGAGATTAATATAAAAAGTCAATGAAATTTTTATTAATAATTTACATTTGTTCTACAATAAGTGGGGAGTGTTATACCCATAAAGAATACCCTAAAGTATTTGAGGATCACCACGATTGTGTAAGAGCAGGCTTATCTGAATCTTATGAAATTATATATGCGGAAGGTACTTTTACTAAAGAAACTATAAATAATAATCTATTATATCCTCAGTTTACTTGTATTTCTAAAAAAGATGAGGGTAAGATAGTTACTTAGTTGACAGTTAAAAATTAAATCTATAAAATAGATAAATCTCACCACAATAACCTATCCTTATTTTTCCCTCTTTAGGATAGGTGCGTTAATTCATATTTGTATACAGCCATAAAAGATTCCGCTTCCATCTTTCATAACATGTTTGTTTATGTGGTCGAGATAAGTTGTTAACTCATTCCTCAACACATCACAAAGACTAAAAAAATCAATAGTTTCTGGTAAAGTCACCCCTATGAACCAACTTTTTGTCACTGGGTAAAGATGATATAGCCCGTCTTGTAATATTATTACGTCCATCAGCCCACTCCTTTATAAGTTTAAACCAAAGATCTTTGTACTTAGGGTCTCTTGTCTTGTCCCATTGTCTCCAGACCTTATCAATCGTCTTTAAAGTTTGTTCTTGTACCATGTGCTATAATCTTTTTAATACCAGGAGACCTTATATTTAACGTTGCATAACTAGCCCAGGCTTTTTTAATCAAGTTTATTTCTAGTACAAGACTAGACCATTGCTTTTGACTAATATTATTACTGGTGATCGTTAATGTTTTTTCCTTCATTATATTTTCCTCGCTATATAATCAAATATAGGTCTTGCAGGTGTAGCAGATTTTTCCATCACTGTTTTCCTTTTTTGAAAAAAATCAACTCTTCCTTTTTTTGCTTCTACTGCAAATGCATTAGGTATAGCTGTAACATCTTTAGGAAAATGCGCACCTGCAGAACACCTATCTTCTGATAAATTACCAGTGTAATAAATAACTGATGAACCTTTTTTTGCAGTGTTTACCCATTTTTCTACATCTTTTATACTCATTCTATTCCCTCTCTTTCATTTGTTTTTATATTATAAATACATCCTTGTATTAAACAAGGTAATGTAAAATTTCTTGGTGCAGGATTTTTACCTACCAAATTAATTCCACATTTAGAGCATTCACCCCTTGCCATTAAATCTCCAGAAGTTCCGCCTACTTTTTCTAACAGTGCCCATTTTTTTTCTTTAATTAACTTAGCAGCAAACTTTAAACCTTCTACGACATTTTTTGAATCGTATTCAGATCTAACAGCTGTTAAAATTAATTTTTTATAAGCGTTAAAAACTTTTGCTTCGTCTTTTAGTTGTTTGATTTCGTGTTTTAACATATCTTCTTTTGTTATTTCTTTTGCTTTTTTCATTTTAAATTTATCTCCATATCTCTTCTACCAGGCATCCATGCACGTACCATTGGTGGATCAGTTAACCCATCCATAGCATCTATATACACAGTCAATTCACCTGCATTTGTTTTCATAGTTACATAACAAGTACCTTTGTTTCTTATATCAAAGTGTATGCCTTTAGCATAACGATCTTCAAAGTTATTTTTCATTGTTTTCTCCTCTTAAAAAATTATCACTATTAAAAATAAATCCTGACATATCTAAAGATAAATTTAATTCTTGTAAAATTTCTTTAAGTTCTTTTAAAGATTTTCTACCAAAATTAGGTGTTCTAAGCAATTCACCTTCAGATTTTTGGATTAAATCACCAATATAAATTATATTATCGTATTTAAGGCAATTCATAGATCTAACTGAAAGCTCAAGTTCATCGACTTTCATACTTAATACTTTAGAAAAATATAAATTTTCTATTTTTTTCATTTCTTTTGAAATAACAAAATTTAAATCTTTTAATCTTTTATATATTTCGTACTCTCTTTTATCTGCTTGTATCATTTTTTTCTCCTTTATTGCTTTCATATCTTATATATAGGATACTAGATGATTATTGTCAACCTTGGCCTTTGTACCGCGTCATTTTGCGCTGTCTCTTCTCATTCTTATTTAAAGATTTCTTATGCTTTCTAGGTCCACGTTTCTTGGGTTTATCACGTGGTGTGAAGAACTTAAAACTTTGTTTAGCCACTATTTAGTCCACTCTTTAACGAATGGTACACCCCCATCTTCACGTGCTGGCATGACAGGTAAATAACTTATCTTACCATTAATGTGTTGCTCTAAATCAGAACCACAATTCATACATCTATATAATTGATTTGTAAGTCCAACCAATGTTGTATACTCATCACATGTTGGACACTTACCATTAACTACTTCTGCGGTTACTTTCATATTATTGACAACTTAAACACTCATCGCTGTCATTGTCAAGGTCAGCTAAAGCTTCTTCTTTGCAGTCCTGGCTGCAAAACATATCTAATTCGTCTTTAGTTTCAAATTCTTTTTTACATTTAGTACATTTTTTCATTATTATTCTTCTTTTATTATTTTTTTAATAGCTTTGCTACCATCAATATTTTCTTCTATTTCTGCTTCTACTTTACCACATTTATATTCAATGTTATTATTAGCATCACGTTCCGCGACTCTCTTGCCTTTTAGGCAGTCTGACATTGCAGGTTGTATTCTATGCTCCGTAAGTTCCCCAGCGATAAACATACATAAAGCTACAACAGATTCGATCATACAGTCTTACCTTTGTTAGGTCCTTCTTTAATAACATATTTTTGTGTACCATTTTTACCGATTTCCACTTCTTTTTTTAAATTTTTTGCTAGACTCGCAGCTTTATTTTCTTTGTTTATCTGTGCGATGTGATCCAATACTTTTTTATTAATGCGCCCCGTTGCCATTTTGTCTCACCTTATCTTTTAAATCTTCTATATCTTGTAAAGCTTTTTCTAGTTGTGCTTTTAAAAATTCTATATTAACCTTGTTCGTCATATTTTGTTCTTGAGTTATCTCTAACTTCTCTGTTGTTTTGTATAAATCTTCAATCAACATATATTGTTCCTGGTCCGTGGGCAGTTGTTCACTCTTCTTGAGTAAGTCTGCTTGAAACAATTCTCTTGATGTCTCTAAGCTTGTTAATCTAGATGTGACCTCTGTATATGCAAAGACACCCATGGCCACACCAGCAATGATTGCTAGCATATTTTTCATAGGCATACTTATTGATGTATTTTCACTTATTTTCACTGTGGTGCTCCAAAAAAAGTTAATAAACATATCATAATAATAAGTATAGCGGTAAATCTGTAATCCATCCTGCAGCACTCCATGTTATTCTTCTTCCCCTGTTAATGTTGCACGCATGATTAAAAAATTTTTAAAATCTTGTTCCATGCTATTAACTTTTTCTTCCATTGTTTTAAGTTTATCGTTTGTAACAATGGTATTACCTTTGTTGGTTTCGATATTTAACAATAAATGACTTTGGTTTTCTTGTATTCTAGCTATGTATCCGATTTGATTTTTTAAATCTGTATTTTGTATTATTTCAATTGCGGCTTTGTTTTTATTAATAGTTTCTGTTAGATCTACAATGTACTTAACCCCTGTAAAAGTACCTACTATAAGAGAAGCCACTACAGGAACCATCACTACATTTTTCTTTAACAGATCTACTACATTCATTTAACATCCTCATTTTTTTTCCTCAATCTCATAAAAGAAATTGTCGGTATCCTCAGTTTTCCATGCTCCGGTATCCTCTACATTCCATTCTGAAGTTTGTACTTTCCAGTCAGGAATGTTGTCCTTTACTGTAAAAGAAGGTAGGTCCCATATACATCTATTGTTTGGCTGTGCCGCATAGTTGCCGTTGTTTAACGCAATTATGTGAGCGCACTTGTGTTCGTGCGGAATCTCTGAATGATCAGAGTTCAGTATATTAGCATCTGGGTGGCCCCAGTCAACGGTAAATAAATACTTGCCGTGATACCACTTCTTATCTTTTCCAATATATTTGCCGGATGTGGCTGTTAAAATATCCCAAGTAGTAATAGCAGGATAATAACTGAAAGAATTCCAAAGCTCCAATTCATCCAAACGTTGTTCGGCGACTTGTGATCGCTCAAATCCTCGCTGAATAAACGCGCTAATTGGCAGGCGATAAAATACTGCACCGTTCTCCATGATCGCGTGAAATAAGATAGCACGACCTGTAAGACTGGTAATACCGAAGATGATACAGTCTTCAACTTCGCCTTTATGTTTTTTAAGGTCATATAAATACTCCTTTTTTATTTGCGAGTATTGTATAGGAATATTTGCATTTAAGTAAGCCATAATTTATTATTTTATTTGGCCCCAATTAGGGCCTGATTCATAATCTACTTTGTTAGGTACTTCTAAGTCAACAGCATTTTCCATGATATCTTTTATCTTTTGTGCATGCTCGGGACTCTCAACCGATATATCAAGTTCATCATGTACCTGTATATGTGGTATAATACCTTCTTTGTGTAACTCAATCATAGCTTTTTTTGTCATATCAGCTGCTGATCCTTGTATCAATTTATTTAATGCTTTGTATGTATAAGCACGCTTAATCCCTGGTCCGTGTTCCAAGAGCGCTTTATCGTGTGGCAAGGACTTATGAATACCAAATTGATTGGGTTCCCATAAATGGAAACGACAAAGTCGACCTAGTAATGTACGTATTCTACCAGACTCTTGCGCACGGCTCATAACATTGTCCATCAGTTGTTTAACAAAGGGTACTCTGTTGTGGTATTGTCTAAACAAACTATCAGATACATCTTTAGATACACCGAGTTCTGCTTGTAATTTATTTTTACCCATACCATAGAACAGACCAAGGTTTATAGTCTTGGCCTGTGATCTAGGTATCTCTGCCATATCAGCAACGATCGTGTGAAAGTCCGCATCGCCTTCGCGATACGCGTCCAATACATCGTCCACTCCATAGAGATTCTGTAAAGCTGCATAATGCACCACCAGCCTAGGTTCTTGTTGAGAATAGTCAAAACAACCCCATGTATGGCCCTTCTCGGGCACAAATAATGCCCTGATCCATGGTCCAAGGTCCTTGTTCCTAGCTGGAATTTGCTGTAAATTTGGGTTTGAGTACGAGAATCTGCCTGTCACAGTTCCGCCATTATCTGAACGCAATTGGTTGATGTCTGCATGTATTCTACCTTTATGTGAGTGCTTTAATATGGTATCAATAAATGTAGTGTGAGCTTTGTTGATCTCTCTTGCTTTAGCAATTTTATTTACTATTGGGTGAGGATGATTTTGTAAGAAATTTTTAGTAAAGGAAGGTGCTTGTGTTTTTTCGGTTCTATCATAATCTAATTTTAGCTTGTCAAAAACTTGGGCGATCGATCGTGCTGCCCATATTTGAGTATCTATTCCTGTTTCCTTTTTTATTGCTAGTAGTGATAACTCTTCTTCTGCAACTAATTGCTTCTTCAATTGGCTGGCTTCTTGGACGTCTACACGGACACCTAAAAATTTCATATCGACGAGGCAAGGAAAAAGTTGAGTCTCGAGATCGAAGATAGATTTTATATCTTGTAGATCTATTTCTTTTTTTAATTCTTGCCACAAGGCTAACGTAATTTCTGCATCTGCTTCTGCATAAGAACCTACATAAATGGCAGGTAGTCTATACATTTCTGCCTTGGCGTCAACCCCCCAACTTTTCGCTGCTTCATATAAATCACTTTCATTCTTACCCTTACCGGTGTATCTTTTAGCACAATTGTTTAAATCATAACGCATTTGATTTTCATCAACTAAGGCCGATGCTATCATCGTGTCAATTATTCTACCGTTAATATTTAAACTGAGCGCTCTAATCCAACACACGTCATACATGGCGTTGTGAAATATTTTATCTGCTGGTGTATCTAGTACACCTTGAAACCATTTTAAAACTTTGGCTCGACTCATATTACCACCACCTTCATGAGCAATTGGATAATATCCCGACCATCCTTTAACAGCCACAGCTATTCCTACAACATCTCCTTTACCTATTACCGATCCTGACCCCATCTTCATTAGGTCTGGGTCTTTAGTTTCTAAGTCAATTCCGATTTCATCATACTTAGATAAGTCTGGAAAATTTTCTGGTGGTAGCCATTCTGTTTGTGGTTTAAATAGTGGTATCTGCATCATAATCCCTTTCAAGTATCATTTCTAAATAGTGTATTGCTTTTTCTATGTCTTGTCTTTTTCCCTTTGACTGGTGCCTGCAAATATATTTTATAGCGTTGCCTTCTGCAAAAAGTAATTTGTTTTCATTTATAAATTCTGCAGGTTGTATTTTCATTTTGCGATAGTGCTTCCCGCCTACCTGGTTATCTAAAGAATCATAAACTGATTTCTTAAATATTTCACTGTTGGTCATAGTATATATCCTTTCTCATATTTTTTTGGTTCTATTATGTGTAAATTTTCTTTTGTTCGTGTTGCACCTACATAAAATAATCTATTCTCGTCGTCAGGATTTCTTTCATAACTTCGCATAGTATTTTCTGTAAGATCTGTTAGCAGTACAACGTTAGTTGCTTCACCGCCTTTTGCTGCATGTATAGTAGATAATTCTATTCTAGGTTTTTCATTTAGTTTCTCACCATTCTTTCTCATCTTCCTTAAATATTCTACTCTAGTTTGTCCTGCATCATCAAATGCTTCATACCAAACTGTTTTAACTTGTAGACCATAATCTTTAGTGAGTTGATCTATTCCATAAAAAGATCCTTTGGCCATACCTTTTATTTTTTTAGCGTGCCAATTTCTAGGTCCCATAAATTTAATTATATTTTCTATTTCTTTGTAAGAAGCTAATTGTCCTTGTCTTAAATGTTCCCAGGACGTAGCTGCTTCATGTAGATCTTGTTCATTACTTCTTTTATATCTGTTTTTATAATACAAACCTTGTCTATACAAAGATTCCTCTATGTCATTAAGCATGTGTCTTGTTCTACTTAACACTAGCCAGTCCCCTGTTCTTAGGTCCACACTTTCTATATCAAAATGTCTATGTAGATTTCCTTGACTAACTCTAGGTTCCCAAGATTTATCTATTCTGTTTCTAATTTTATTTATAATACCCATTGCTAGTCCATGTACTTTTGCAGGTATTCTATATGATTGTGTTAATGGGAGATACTGACCCTCTAGAGCTATAAAAGAATCTACATCCGCTCCAGCCCATCTAAAGATAGCTTGGTCGTCATCCCCTGCTACAAAAGCATCTGTTGTTTTATTCCATATTGATCGTGCCATGTCCCATTGCATTAATGATAAATCTTGTGCTTCATCAATAAATACTACATCAAACTTTGGAGACTTATCTGACTTTGTAAAATCTAAAATCATGTCATTAAAATCTATTAAGTTATATTCTTTTTTATATCTTCTTAATTCGTTGTGTATAATTCTAAGTTGATCTCTCTCCAGGTCCTGCGTGTGTTCTGCTAAATCAAACTGTTGCTCAGGTGTAATATTTCTTAACTGTGCTAGCTGTATAATTCTTAGATACTCACTATCTGATGTAAATATACCACCCTGGTCTTCTTGGTAATCTGCATACGTTACAGGAAAACCTAGTTTTTGACCTAGATCTTTGTAGTGTCTTGATTGCATGACTTGATCTTTTTTTAATCCTAACTTTCTAAATGCTAGTGAGTGTAATGTTCTAAAATATGGTAGATCATCTTCTGTTAAATTAAATTTTTTAATTGCTCTGTCTCTTGCTTCGTGTGCAGCTTTCTGTGTAAATGCAAAATAACCTATCTTGTCAGGGTCAGTTTGTTTAAGATAGTCATCAACTTTATTTAATAGAGTTGTAGTCTTTCCTGTACCTGGTGGTCCTAATACAATTGTTCTCATACAGTTACCCATATCCATGCAGCTGTAAGAACTACTAATAAAATTAAATCATCTGTTGCGTTCATTTTTTTTTGATCCTTTTGTTATTTTCTGATGGGGTTACCCACTCTAAGTTTTCTAGTCTATAATCTTTAGTATCTCCATTTATATGGTCCACGTAAGTTTTTTCTGTCGGGTCATCATTTTCTATAAAAGCAAGAGCAAAAATCCTAGAAAAAACTGCTTTTTTACTTTTTAGTTTACCATTTACGTAATGAGGTAATTGAGTTCTAGGATAAACTCCACATTTTCCTGTTGTGTTTGGCATGGGATTTATTACTCTCCCTGTTTTTTCGTCTTTTAAAAAAGGAAAAATTAAACCTTTGTTTGGCATAAAAATATTTTTTCCACCTTCTTTATATACATAGTATCTATCTTTTTCTATAATTGAAAAACTATACTTAAATTCTCCTATATCTGGAAGAGTTGAAACATCTACTTTTTCTTTAAAAAAAATAATTCTTTTACTTTCTTGATCTGGAAATAAATTTAATTGATCTTGTGGTCTCAAAATATATCCTTTGGTTTTAATTCTTTTTGGTGGTAGTCATCTTCTTTTTTGTCAAACTGTTTAACTACAAACACAGAAGTTCTTTCTTTACCAATACGTTTGTCATCACAGTTACATGTTTCTTT
>Ga0233427_10005456_pt1 | contig 10089 bp, 12 predicted proteins | sample SI_118_April2016_5_FD_179885 | JGI IMG/M metagenome (GOLD analysis project Ga0233427, IMG submission 179885) | Seawater microbial communities from Saanich Inlet, British Columbia, Canada - SI_118_April2016_100_MG | ecosystem: Environmental > Aquatic > Marine > Inlet | place: Canada: British...
AACAGCTACCTCTAGTATTTTTTCACCAGTCCCGCCACTTATGGGCTGCCCAGGAGATTCTTTTTTTAGAGATTTTAGTGAGCCAGAGTCTGAATATGAGCGCGGATACATAGCTGGATTACAAGATGGGATGATAAATGGATTGCAAACAAATGAATAAAATTAAAAGCCAATATTAATTTCCCTTCTAGCCTGAAAATATAACATCGCCATCATAAACACTGATTACTTTAGATACTGTTACTGTGCCGTATTGGGGTTCGGCTTGTACTTGCAATAGCATCACTATCAAGAGAACAGAGAGCGGCAATTTCATATCAATACTTCCAAAGCTCGAATTCTTTCCAATTATATTTAGCAAGATCTTTTGTGATAGAACTAGCATCTGGGTTTTCATAAGCTCTCTTAATCCAGTATTTTGCTTTAGTCATATCTTTAAGTACACCTTTAATATATTGTTATATTATTTAAAAATAGTACTTTCTTATAATGTAGTGTTTTACATATTGAAAAATCTTTCTATATCAACACAATACACCTTATTTCAAATTTATTAATCGCTCTATTTCTTTTCCCCTTCTATCCATTTCATCCATTTCAATTTCTACGTTTATTATTTTAGCAGCGCCATCAAATGGTCTTTTTTTAGGGTTATGCTTACAAAAACCATCCAAATAAGTAACAACCCACTGATGATCTCTGCCATTAAATACATCTTTTGACCTATTTAGGTTGTAATAATTATAAGAACTAAAAAATCCGAGAACCCAATTAAGCTGCTCAAAATATTCCACTCCTGGCCTAGCTCTATCTTTCAACCATTCCTCGCAACTACTTAGCCCCGCTCCTTGTATCGCATTCGCGTTTACACTAGCACCAAAAAGAGATATGGTAACACCTATAGATACTAAAATTAACCATCTACTTATACCTTTAAGTTCAGTTTTTCCTTTCATATTTACCTATCGTTTATAAAATTTAATTAGAGCTATATCAGATTTTAATTGTTATACCCACCACTAGAATTAGTTCTACCTGAGTGAGCAGTAGCAACTGTTGTAATAAGAGTTAGTAGTAATATCGATACCTTAACATTCATTATCAATACTTCCAAAGCTCCAAAGTATCCCAGTTGTTTTGTGCTGTTTCGTTACCTAGTTTTATAGCTTTTTCGGTCCAATATTTAGCCAAAGACATATCTTTCTCTACACCCAAACCATCAGCATACATATGACCCAAGTTAGTCTGAGGTCCAGAATAACCCAATTTAGCAAGCTTTTCAAATATCTTAAAAGCTTCCTTGTAGTTCTGTGAATTATAAAGTTTATTACCTAATTTAAACTGTGTAGCAGCGTCACTTCGTGATGCAGTATCGCTTATAGAGCTGGTATTTGGTATGTTAGTTAAACGTTGTCGGGCATCTTGCATCTTAAGTCTTAAAATTTCCAATTCCATATTCTTAATCTTACGTTGATATGCTGCAGCTTCATTATCTGCTGCTATAAGACGTTGACGGTCAATTGCTAAATTTTTAGCCGCAAGGTCTTCTGCGTTCCTCCTGCGAGCATTATCTTGACCTTCTTGCATAGCATCGTACCAGGTGCCATATGAAGCCTCTTGAAAAAAAACAAAAATAAATATAAAGGATAGTGCTGTTTTTAATTTCATAATAACCTGTTATTTACAAATACTAGGGCAATTCCGACCGCCGCCGAGTCCTGCATAACAAGGACCACCTAAGCCTGCATAACAAGGACCACCAAGTCCACTATATGCTGCACCACCAAGCCCGTCATAGGCTGGACCCCCAAGCCCGCCATATCTAGGACCGCCAAGTCCACTATATGCTGCACCACCAAGCCCACTATATTCTGGACCACCTAAGCCTGTATAACAAGGACCGCCTAAGCCTGCATATGCTGGACCACCTAAGCCTGCATATGCACCACCACCCAAGCCTGTATAGCAAGGACCACCTAAACCAGAATATCCCTTACAATTACAAGGATTGATTGCTGTGGCACTTCCAGCCCAAAACAAAGTTATTAATACTAATATTCTAATTTTCATAGCTAGCCCCTGCTTGTCTATAATTCATTTTTGACTATACTCTTGATGAAAGTTAAACACAAGGAATGGTATTAACTTTCCTATTTACACCAACTTAACTTCTTACCACCACTGTACTCGTAAGCTAACTCATTATCAAGCAGCTCTTGCTCTAAACTGACACCATCAACCAACACATTAGCAACCATCCTAAAGTACTTACCCCTCTGTAAATTAGTTAACTTAATCTCTTTAGCATTAGCCAGCTTACCTCTGACAAAATCCCTCGCCTCAAGGGCTAGATTCTTCTCATACTGACACTTTCCTCGTATCTCTGGAGTATCTACTCCATTAACCCTAATAGCTATGTTCTTGCCTACTATAGGAGGTAGCGAGTCTATGTTAACTCTGAAGGTATCACCATCGTAGACACTGATTACTTTTGATACTGTTACTGTGCCGTATTGGGGTGCTGCTTGTGTAGTTAGGCTTACAGCTAATAGCAAAAATGCAAGGTATTTCATCTTGTACCAGATAGTTTGTTTATGTCGCTTTGAAGCCCCAAGGAGTGCATCTTCCTGTGACAGTTAGGGCATAAAGCAACAGCATTCTCAATAGTATCGCTCCCGCCGTTAGACAACTGCTCTACGTGGTGCACTTCTAGATATGGCTCGCCGTTTCTTTTATTGAAAGGAGCGGGTTGTTCGCATAGTTCGCACATCCCATTCGCACGTTTAAGCGTGTAATTAACTACATTAGGGTCTCTTTGGTAGGTAGTAGTGGTCGCGATTCTTGAACCTGGCTTTGTTTGTGACTTACTAGCTCTAGATTTAAGCTCATCAAGACTTAGAGCTGAAGCTTTCTTAACCTTTATTTCAAATGTTTTGTCTAGCTCTATTTTTGGGATGATAGGCGTAGAGTTGTCAGTTCTTGTTAGTGGAAATATCCAAACACTTCTACTATTACCATCTTCATCATCTTGCTGCTCTTGGAATGGCTTTCTACTTAACAATACCTGACCTTGGTAAGTGTAGACCTTTTCAGTAAACACTTCAAAGAAGTGGATATCAACACCATTAGTATTAGACTCACTCAGGGTCTTATTCTGCATAAAGTCAAGGCTTTGCTCACCCTTAAGCCCCATACCTGTGTAGTTCATGGTATTGCCGTTCCACCTATCATCAAATATAGATTTAACGTGGTTGGCAACTAGAACTAATGTATTTGTTTTTTGGGAGCGTCTCATACCTCCTTGGGGTGAACACAAGAAGGCGTTACAAATATCATCGTTGTTGTAACGCCCGCCAAGCTTCAGGTCTTGTATATTCATTTACTGCTCAATATTTCCACATTTCAAACTTGTTCCAGATCTTTTTTAGCACTCTTTACTTCACTAGTGTCAGCATCTAGATTTTCATAAGCTTTCTTAATCCAGTACCTTGCTTCACTTAAATTTTTTAAGACGCCTTGGCCCATAACATACTTCAAACCTAAAGTGTGTTGTGCATTAACATGACCTTGCTCGGCAGCTTTTCGAAACCATTTAACCGCTTCTTTATCATCCTTAAGTACAACCCTATCTTTGTCTTCATACATCAAACCTAAATAGTATTGTGCATTAACATTACCTTGCTCAGCAGCTTTTCGAAACCATTTAACCGCTTCTTTATCGTCTCTTAGTGTGCCTATACCAAACTTATACGCATGGCCTAAATCAGATTGTGATTCGGCATGACCTTGCTCGGCAGCTTTTTTATACCACTTGAATGCTTCTTTTTTTAAGCCATAAATTGACTCCATTAAGCCATATGAATGTTGAGCAGCTGCAAGCCCTTGGTCAGCTGCACGCATATTTAATTCAAACCATTTTTCCTGGTTAAATGGGTATGGAGAAGAAGGGTGATTTGACCCATACAAACTACCTAGATCATACTGCGCTTGTGCATTACCTTGTGCCGCTTTAAATTCAATTTGTTTGTGTGTGTCGTATTGGGATAATATATCTGACACAGTTCGTGCAAGACTTAATGATGAAAATATTAAAACTGTGAGTAATATTATTGGCTTCATAATATTAAGCTTCTTATCTAGTTTCAGGGTGTGCTTCTGGATGTAATGATCTCTTTCAAACATGACAATTATGTTAAATGGTTCAGACTGATCAGTATAGACGAAAACAGATGAATAGTGGTTATCGAGTGCGAAATTAAGCTTTTAAGAGGCTAGGTTTTCTTAGCTAACACATTGTATGGATTGGCTAATTTCAAGCTGATATTAACTACTGAGCGAATCGATATAATGTTATTTAATGTTACAATCGCAAATGACTTATAACTTTAATAGGAGAGATAAAATGAAAACGGATATTTATACTAAAGTGGTTCTTACAGTTATTGCTGTTGGTTTATTTTTAAATATTGGAATAGGCTCTATTCCAAGCGCTCATGCAGAGCTGAGCCATTATGATACACTTTACATCAACCATTCGGGCACCATCACTTGTAATGGTTGTAATTAGAGCTAAAAAGGCTTGGTGTTAGTGAGCTAACCGACAGAATATATTCTGATGCTAGCAGTAGCTCTTAAACTACTAAAGTGGATTAACTAATGATGCTATCAATTACCTGCTTACTTAAGAAGCCTTGTTCGTCAGCTAGTGAGCCATCTTCATGATAGATGAATTTAGACTTAGGTGTGCCGTAGTTGAACTTAGTAATCTCAAACACTTTACCTGATTCGTAGTAAGTTATAACTTCACCATGCAATAGGCCTTGTGAGTAGTCTCTAGTTATCATTAAGCTACCAGTGTCGTACCATTGTCTAGCTACACCGTTTAGTTTGTCGTTAATGAAGAAATGTTCAAGCTGTTTAGCTCCATCTGGGTAGAAACTGACAGCTTTGCCTTCTCTAGCTCCGTTGTTAAAACTAACCTGAGCCTGGACTGAGCCATCTTCGTAGTAAAGCGTGGTAGTGCCATCTATTAAGCCTTTATTGAAGTAGCCGACTGACTTTAGCTTACCTGAGCGATAGAAAGCTTTCTCAACGCCATGTAACACGCCATCTACATAGTCTTTAGAAAATTTTACATACTCACCTGTAGCTAACCCTACTGTTGTATCAGTACTTACTACACCGTCATTACCCCAGTCGTTATTAGCAACCTCTAGATTACCTGTGTAAGGCTTGTTAGTGTCTGGGTTAATTAGCTTACCGTGTTTGTATGTGCTTAGGTTAGCTTGCGCTAGTGAGCTAAACAGTAATAATGTTAGGATGAGCTTAAACATGGTTAGTTATTATGCCAGTGCACACATGACAGGGTGATGTTTTAAGATTGGACAAACAGTACACCCCTTATAAGGGGTGTGTCCATGTCTGTCCATTTATTCCATTAGACATATGTAGACATTGTCCATCTAATGTCCATGTCTGTCCATCATTTAAAGTGCTCACCCGGAACATAACTCTTAACATCAGACCACTGAGGTTCTATGTCTTCACCATACTGGTAGCTGCCAGTACTGTTAATAATCACAACTCCTGCTTCAGTTAGCTCTTTTAAGCTACGGCTAAACATCCTCTTGGCTGTGGCAATGTCTGTACTGTTATTCGGGTCTTTTAAAGTGCGCAATGTTACAAGCCCATTCCTCCAGTCGTCTTTTGAAGCATCTGTAGTATTTTTAGAATCAAGAATATCGTTGAATGTGCTTAATGAATTACTTAATCCTGTTGACATACGTTTTAACCCTTTAGCTATAGTTGATTGCTGCCCACTTAGCTGTTCATATTCAGCCACACATGTAGTAACCCGATTACCCTTATGATCTAATTCAGGAAGTTGCACAACTCTAAGATTGAATCCAACAGGTGTAGGCTGCACTCCTCCATCTTTAAGCTTAGTACACTCTAATTGCACCTTGCCATCTTTTTTTATCAAAAGCAATTGCGTATCCATAGCTGCAAGTTGTGCTGAGCTACCACGAGCCATATTACTATTACCGTGCCCAGGATGATGATTAATTAATGATGCAGCTGAGTAACAACTACATAACTTATCTAAATTATCAATAAACTTTCTAAAAGCTTTAGACGAATCTTCATCGCCACTCATGCTTCTATGCATGGTATCTACAATAATTAAAGATATCTGATTATCATACTCTTGTGCAAACCTGTCCAACGTCACTTGTGCACTTACAACAGCATCATCATCTGTTAGATCAAGCGCTTCTGTAGAGAGTAAAAAAGGCGCATCTATGATTGATTGATATTCTTGTTGCCATCCTTGTATCCTGGTGTGCATTCCTGTATGGCCTTCTGCATTAAGATAAGCTACAGGACCTTGTGCAACCTTGCAATTATTCCAATCCACTCCTGTTGCAATCGATAAACCTATATCAATCGTAGCAAAAGTTTTACCTAAGCGACTTTCACCGATAAGCTGAGCTGTTGACCCTTGAATTATATAATCCTCTATAAGCCAGTTTGGAGTAGATGGCCTAGCTAGTATTTCAGCAGGACCGATCATCTTAAACTCTCTCCTGGCCTTTGAAGCTTTACCAGTGTATAGCTTGCCATCCTGATGTAGCTTATATACAGTACTGCCATGCGCAAACGAGTTAATCACTATGGTGCCGTTATCATTTATGTACAGCTGTGCTTTACTAGGCCCATCAGCTGGGTCAAACGGATCTGGCATAGATAGGTTTTTGTATTTATCAGGATTAGCTATCACATCAGCAAAACTAAACTGAGTTCCATCATCTTTAGTTAATGGATGCTCGAAGTCTATTTCACCTTGGTCACCCATCATGTAACACTTAAGTAGCTTTTCTTTAGATGTTCCAGTAGTGTTAGACTGTGTTTTGATGTATTTCATCCGCACATCAAAAGCCTCATCTTCAGCATCATCCAAGAGCTGCTGACGCACCTTCTGAAGCTTTTGTTCTTGCTCTGTGGTTAGCTCAGATAGTAAACTACCATCTATTGAGCTGCCAGGCCTAGAGTGAATTATTGGCTCATCAATTGTTAAAGGGTACTCAACAATCGCTGGTGCGATAAAGTCTAATCGCTCAGGACTGTGGACTGCTGCATCAAAGATAGTGCGTATGTACTTACGACCATTTTTACTAATAAAAATATGACCTAGATCATTGAGGATGCACTGCTTAAATAATATCTCTGCATATGACTTTAACTGCTCGCCAGGAATAGCCATGTACAAGTGAAAGTTCTTATTACTCTTCAGTATTTCGCTATCCAGTCTAATACCGCTACTGGCACTACTCTTGCTTGTATAAGCACATGTTTGTAGCTGAGGGTCAATTAACTCAAGAATACTAATAAATTCATCTACATTAGAGACTGTGTAGCCTCTATCACTTGAGTCATGATCAAACAAAATAAATGCATTATCAGGGTATTTGAAGTTATCCTTGGTTCTGGCAATACACCCATCCTTTGTATCACCCTTGACACAGATACCTACTTGCTCATGCTCTTTGGCTACACCTTGTATGAATGCATTATGCTGAGTGATAAGACTCATGTCTCTAAATAAGCCATCAAGAGGTATGTCATTTTGACGTGCAAAAATTCCGCTTACTGGGAAGATAGTCTCGCTTCTGCTTAACTGTTTATTTACTTCATCGTAGCTATATCGCTTGGTTAGTATTGTGGATGTACTAGTCACATAGGTGAAGTCACCACTGGGATACGTTGTTATAATACTGTCTGCTTGATGAGTCTTAATCGCTTCTAATTCGCTAAGGCTCGTCATGCTACTCCTCTCCTAAAAAAATACAGTCATCTGGTATTCTTAAAGTTAGCCTATTGGTATAGAATTTAGTACTGTTACTTTCTGAACTTGTGGCATTCCAATAATTGCCAACATGTCTGTCAAGTAACTCTTTGAGTTTGGATGTGGGTGCGCCTGTTCTTTGATTAGACTTCTTTAGTATGTTAATTTCATCATTAGTTTTAGACTTCTCGGTAATCCGAATAACACTTCTAATTTCATCAACGAGGTCAGTATTTTTATACTTCATACTAGATACCTCCATTGGTTTTTTTCTCAAACCATTCTACAATATCAGACCTATTCCACATTCTAATTCCATTAAGATGTACTGGCGACGGAAAGCCATCTTCTTTGATTAAGTTATACAGATAGGCTCTTGATAGAGAGGTGTATTTAGCTAACTGCTTCATTCTCATGAAGCGCATATCCTCGTCTGGCGCGAGGTTTATTGAATTGTTATTCGACATAACATTCTCCTAAGTTGATCGTCTGGAGATGTTTCAGTACAGCAAACAGACGACATTATATAAAAATGCTAAGCAGTTATCTGCTCAACTACATTTATACAAATCAGCTTGGGTGTCTTTGTTTGCCAAGATTTCAGTCTCCATGTTAGGTATCTTAACGATACCAAGTTAGACCATGCTCCCTTTAGAAGGGACATCTGAAGTAATCTATCGTACTTGATTGTAATTTAATCAGCGTTATCTCTAACACTTAGACGTTATTATACTAATATAAACATTTATGCATGAATTAATTTAACTGTTTTTTAGTTTATCTAAGTAATCAGACCAGTGTTGCATCATTTTTTTTCGCTCTATAAGGTGTTCAGCATGATTGTATGCTGCTTTAACCTTGTTAGTTTCACAGTGGGCTAGTTGACGTTCAATTACATCACTATTAAATCCTAACTCGTTAAGTCGAGTGCTAGCCATATGTCTGAATCCATGGGTAGTTAAGTCGTCATTAGTTAGGCCTAGGCGTCTTAATCCCGCTCTAAGGCTTTCTGGGTTGATGTGCCTGGATTTCCCTCTTGGGCTACTAAAAACAAAATCATTGCTTGTTTTAATACTTAATAGCATGAAAGACACTTGTTTACTCATAGGAACTAGGTGGGTGCGCTTCATTTTCATACGTTCAGGTGCTATGCGGATGATATTATCATCAAAATCTACTTCTTTCCACGTAAGTCCAGCAAGTTCAGCGGGTCTTAAAAATAGATGAGGTGCAAGCTTAAGTGCAGCAGCAACATCCGGACTCCACTTGTAAGTATCTAGCATTCTAAGCAGGCCACCTATCTCCCTAGGGTCGGTAATGGTTGAGTAATGTTTAGTTTTCTTTTTTTTGAAAATATCACTAGGTAAGTCTCTGGTAGGGTCTGACTCTATAACCCCCATACCAACAGAGTGTCTGAATATTCGGCTAGCTATGCCTTTAATTTTGTGCAGGGTGTCTATAACACCTCTTTTTTCAATGCTTTTGAATAATGTAAGCATGTCCTTAGATGTAATTGAGTCAATTTTCTTGCTTCCGATGTAGGGCAGTAGATAGCGTTTAGAGCGCTGAATTACGTCTTCAGCATACTTCTCGTCCCAGCTGTCGTACATATGCTTGTGCCACACATTAAACATGTCTGTAAACGTTTCACCTGATATTTGAGTGTTATCTTGTCCAAGCTTACTAGGGTCTATGTCTAGTTTGATTAACTGTTTATTATGGTCTCTAGCTTGTCTAGCATCAAGAAGTGATACATCTGGATATGCGCCAAGCGTAAGCATATTCTCTTTACCATTAATGTAGAATCTTTGTCTCCATGTTTTGGAGCCTGATTTGTTAACCTCGATGTAAAGGCCTAGTGAGTCCAGCTCCCTATAAAGCTTTCCATTAGGTTTTAGATTTTTAATTTGAGTGTTTGTGAGCATAAACGGGTAGATTTGTTTAGTTAAGTTTTCTACCCGTTATTATACCCGTATATGTGAATTTATACCCGATTTATACCCGTTTTACTATTAGATATCAATGACATCTATGTACTACTATGGACGTTATGAATACCTTATAAGTGTTTATACCAAAGGGTTTAAACGCTTTAGTATAAGTGGTTATAGGTGGTTAATTTGGTGGAGATGGCGGGGATCGAACCCGCGTCCGAAAACCTTCAAACAAAGAGTCTACATGCTTAGCTTGGTCTATTTGAGTTAGCCGCCTACCACCCGACCATCAGGGATGTAAGTAGCGAT
>Ga0233427_10005460_pt1 | contig 10085 bp, 12 predicted proteins | sample SI_118_April2016_5_FD_179885 | JGI IMG/M metagenome (GOLD analysis project Ga0233427, IMG submission 179885) | Seawater microbial communities from Saanich Inlet, British Columbia, Canada - SI_118_April2016_100_MG | ecosystem: Environmental > Aquatic > Marine > Inlet | place: Canada: British...
TTATTCAAATGCAACACGTGATTTAATAGGAAAATATCCAAAAAAACGTGTAAAACTCATTAAAATTTATGAATAAATCATCTTTTTTTATAGCTGGACAACATGCTGTCATCGAAGCTCTTAGAAATCCTAATCGAAAAGTTTTAAGAGTGTTTTTAACTGAGGATGCTAAGAAAAATATACACAGAAAAAACCCTAAAAAAAATGTTTTAGAAGACGTTAAAGTTTATTTTAAATCTAAAAAAGAATTAGACAAATATACATCTAAAGAACAATTAATGCATGGGGGCTATGTTGCAGAAATTGAACATTTAGAACAACCTGATTTAAAAGAATACATTAAAGAAAAAAAGAATTGTACTTTTGTTTGTTTAGATGAAGTAACTGATCCAAGAAATATTGGTTCTTTAATTAGGAGTGCATCTTCATTTAAGATTGATGGTTTAATTATAAAAGAAAGACAATTCCCAAGTGACAGTAAACTTATGTATAAATCAGCAAGCGGATGTATGGAGCATTTAAATATTTTTCAAGTCTCCAATATAAACTCTACTCTTAAAAACTTGAGAGAAAAAAATTTTTGGGTTTACGGTTTTGATGCAAGAGGTGATAAAGATTTTACAGATGTTAAATGGGAAGGAAAAAATGTTCTTCTCTTTGGATCTGAAGGTTTTGGTATGAGAGAGCACACAGGTAAATATGCTGATTTTTTTGTTAAAATAGATATTAATAAAGATATTGAAAGTCTAAATATATCAAACAGTGCTGCTATAGTCTTTCATCACTTAAGCTTTTTAAAAAAAAAGAGTTGATTATTTAACAAATAATTAATAGTTATTGCCTATGCCCTTGTAGCTCAGCTGGTAGAGCAATTGATTTGTAATCAATAGGTCCGCGGTTCGACTCCGTGCGGGGGCACCATCACTCAATAAAATCAACGTTTATTATTTTTGCTGAATTAGTTTTTAATTAAATTTTATAATTGATTGTGCCAGGATTGGACCAGGATTGTGCCAAGATCAAGTGGTCTTTAATTGTGTTTTTTATACTGTTCATAGTGGTATTTAAAAAATTCTTTATCAATATTATGTCCATCTTTAATAGTTAATTTTTTTTCTTCATACCCTTCTAAACCTTTTATTTCTAAAGTTTCTGAGTCTATATAAAAACCAAATCCATCAAATTGACTATGATGATTAGGACATAAACAAATAATATTGTTAACTTGGTCAGGACCTTTGTGAGCTTTTCCTAAACCTTTAATATGAGCACCAATAGAAACTGCACCATCGTGTGTTTTTAAATATATATTGCAAACCTGACATTTGTTTTCATAAAGTTTTTTTACATACTCTGGCCACTTAGGATTTCGTTGTATAACGTTGATTGTAGATTTTTTTCTCTCAGTTTTTTTATAATCATTTTTTAAAGTGTGTTCTAATTCTGATTCAAATTTTTCTATAGATTTTTCTGTTGATAAATTAAACCTACATACATAAAAACCACTTTTACCTTTTACGCGTTCATAGTTTTTAACGTAGTATAATCCATCATATCTATAACCTTTTGGAGGGCCATTTTTAATTTGAAATCCCCTTGTTACTCTGACAGGCAAATTATATTTACAACTAATTCTTAATCCTTCATTTCCTAAAGTAAATTCTTGATCAGCAACTTGTTTTCCACCTGGTTTGTCTTGACCACCTTGACCAGTGTAAAGAATGTTGTTCCAATCATCTATATTCATCCTCATAACCACCAGATAAAACTATCGAGCTTGCTCCATCATCAGCACTTCCCCATATACCTGCCATAGGTGGAGTATGTATTCCTGCACCAGCAAGTTCTTTTCTATCCTTAAAAATTTGACCAACTTGAGTATCTTCAATTTCTCCAAATACTCTTTGGCCTTCATTTAAATTTCTTAATCCCCAAACTCCCTTACCTTTTCCTTCAGCCATATAGAAAATATCTTTACCACCACCAAAAGCTTCTGAGTCTGAAGAATATGTTTCAAGTTCTCTTTGAACAGTTTGGGTCCAAGTATTATTTAATTTACCTTTTCGAAGTTTTTCTACTTCTTTATGAATTTCAGACAAATGTGCAACACCACCTAAATTTTTTAATGCTTGTATAGTATCTTCTCTCCAAGTGGGCATTTAAACCTGAACCACGATCCCTAAAAGTTTTTTCATTAATTTAATAACCTAATGGGCAAATCTCTGCACGACCAATTGTCTTTGCACTAAGACTGCCAAGTTGATCATAGAAACAAACTTTGTTCATACCAGAAGCTATATCAAAACTAAAAAATCCAGGAGGCTGTTGAGTTTGTGTTGTTGTTCCTGACGCTGTTCCAGAATTCAAAATAGCTAGACCTAATAATGCGTTGTTAAATCTTGCTTGTCTTTCTTGAGCACTGACTGGTCGCGACCAAACTTTTACTAGTTTATTGCTAGTATCGAAAAATTCATATCTCCAGGTATCAGCACCTGCAGCATCTGCACAATGAAAGCCTCTCAAATTACCATCATTAAAAACCAACTTTGGTTTTACTAAAGCAACTTTTCTACACTCCTTCTCATAATCTGTATAATTTGTTCCAACGTTTAAAGCAGTTTGATTAATTGTACATCCGCTCAATAACAGACCTAGAATTATGACTCCTAAAAGTTTTTTCATTTAATATGACATCAGGTATTCTGCATATAGAATATAGATTGGCGTTAATGGTGGGCACTTTCCTGTTGGTCCTTTTTTTTCAAATATATCTACTATGTCATTAGTTCTTAAATCAATAAGCGTAAATACGAATTCATCGACTCTATTCATTGAAAAAACACAAGTCATACCTTTGTTTTCACTTTCAATTTTTAATCCGTACCTAGCTGCTGCTTCATTATATTCAACTTCACCAGTGCTACTTTTTTCTGTAACTTTTTGTTGAGATACAAATGGTTTCACTTTGAATCCTTTTTTTATCAACTCAATAGTTAATTTAGAATTAATCTTGTGATCATTTAATATTATTAATTCTTTAATCTTTCCATCCAGCTTTATGCCTGTTTGGGTAGTCGTTTGCTTCATTTGAGTATCACTAACCACACATCCAGTTAATAAAATTCCAGCAATTATGACGCCTAAAAGTTTTTTCATTTTAAAAACACTACCACTGTGCCCAGATTGTGACCAGACTAAAAATATTTAAAGATTATTGTTGCAAACAAATGTTTATTTAAACATATATAATTGATTTATAATCAATAGGTCCGCGGTTCAAGTCCGTGCGGGGGCACCATTATTCTATTTTTAATTTGAAAATTTTTAATTTAAAAATTGTATAAATCCATATTAATAAATGTTTAAAATTCATTTTTGAATCACCAGTTACTCTATAAGGCATCTCTATGTATATCTGTGATACATTAAATTTTTGGGTTAGAACAATTCCTGATGCTAGAAAAAATTCATAATTCTTGAATTTTTTAAATTTTTGAAAGTATTTTTTTGGTATTTTTTTTAAATTATACAATCTTAAACCATTGGTAATATCATATTTGATATTGAAAAAAATTAATATAATGAAATGTCCAATTTTACTTTGTATTCTTTTTTTTATTGGCCAGTTTTTTAAATAGTTTTTCTTTTTACTATATCTGTTGGATAAGATTAATTCAGAATTAGATTTAGATTTTTTAATAAATTTTCTTAATAGAAAAGGTTTATGAGAAAGATCACCATCCATTGTTATTGCTAATGAAAATCCTTTTTGATAGGCCCATAAAATACCTGTAGTATGAGCATCCCCTATGCCTAATTTCCTGTTTCTTCGTATATAATTAATTTTTTTTTTATTTAATGATTTAACCCATGTGTCAGTTCCGTCATCTGAATTATCATCAACTATTAGTACTGAAATATTTGATAGATAAAAAAAAATTTTGCTTATAATTTTTTTTAAGTTTTCTAGCTCATTTACAACTGGAATAATAATTAAGGTTTTATCCATTTAGTTTTTAAATATTTTAATAATATCTCAATACCTGAAAAGCAGAGTGGTACAATAAAAATTATTCCATAAAAAACTTGTTTTTGATCTCCCCTTAAAAAATAGGGCAAAACTATTACAATTGTTAATAAATATGTAGAAATTAAAAAAAATTTTAATGTTGTAAATTTTGTATTTAATAAATTTATTAATAATCCTAAATACAAAAAAGATATCATACCAAAAGCAAACAAATTATATTTTAATGACAAATTTGAATTTATCCAAGTCAAAGCAAGAAAAAATCTAGCAGAATAGAGTTTAAGAGAATAAATGGGATTATTTATCAGCGCACAAAAATGATTTTGAAGTGAATTTGATTCATCTATTGAGCATTTGTTGAATGTTTCAATTACTTCATTGTTAATAGTTGGATAGATAAAACTATTATCCAACACTTGATACTGTAAATAGCTTGAGGAAAAAGGCTCTAGACCCATTGCAAAATAGTTTAAGTAAAATAAATATGATACAAAAAAAAATATTATTATAAATAAATTGGATAAGGATTTTTTTCCATCATATAAATAAAATTTATAAAATAAAATCATTGATACAGTAAAAAAAACTTTTCCATCGACTTTAAGCAAAAGAAAGATGAATATAAAAAAAATCATCTTAAATATTTTTGCATCATCGTATCTTGCTAAAAAATAGAAAGTAGTCATTACTAAACTGATAGTAAGTCCAGCATGATTTATTGTGTGAATCCAAAAAATTATAAATGGATTACAAACTATAAATAAAGTTGATAGAATTGATGATATTTTTGTAAAATTAAATCTTAAAAGAGATTTGTAAAATAAAATTGAAGAAATATAAAAAATCAAGTACTGAGCTTCTACATAATAATCTATTAAATTAATTTTTTCCAAAAAAGTAATAAAAACTGTGTAAGTAAAAAATAAATGCCAAGCAGCTTTTTGACCACCCCCATCAAAAAAATTTTCTAGACCTATATATCTATCTGAGTCATAGGATAATAAGAATATGTTCTGCTCGTGTCTTGAGTTCATATAGCTTGAAGAAATCAAATAAAGTGTAAAATATAAAATAAGTAAAAAAAATATTTTGTTATAATTATTGAAATATTTCATATATTTTTTAAAGTAAGTTAAATATGTTTACATTAATTTTTTTAGCATCGAGAAGCAATTTCTTTAATAAATAAATTTATGGTAATCGTAAAGTTTTCATATCAAATTTAAAAATTTGTTAACTATTATTCAGTTTTGTCTGCAGATTAAAAAACATTTTAAAATAATATTAAATTGGCTTTTAATGATAAACCATGTTATTTTGTATAATGGTTAAGAAAGCAATTATTTTTGGTATTACTGGTCAAGATGGATCTTATCTTGCTGAATATTTAATTAAAAAAAAATACCAAGTTCATGGAATTAAGAGAAGAACATCCACACCCAATACGAGTAGAATTGACCATATATTTGACAGTGTTAATTTTAATAATAAAGATTTAATAATGCATCATGGGGATCTGTCAGACTCTGGATCTCTTTATAGAATTATAAATGAAGTTAATCCTGACGAAATCTATAATCTAGCTGCCCAAAGTCATGTGAAAATATCGTTTCAAATTCCGGAATATACTTCAGAGGTTAATGCCTTTGGCCCTTTAAGAATTTTAGAAATAATTAGACATTATAAAAAAAAAAAGATTAAATTTTATCAAGCATCTAGTTCTGAGATGTTTGGAAAATCTAAGCCACCACAAAACGAAGCAACCTTACTAAAACCAAGATCTATATACGCTATATCTAAAGTTTTTGCTTATCATAGTGTAATACATTACCGTGAAGCTTATAACATACATGCATGCAACGGCATATTATTTAATCACGAGTCTCCACGAAGAGGTGTAAATTTTGTTACTAAAAAAATTGTTCAAGGTTTAGTTAGAATCAAAAAAGGGAAACAAAAAACTTTAGTTTTAGGTAATTTGTATGCTAGACGTGATTGGGGGCATGCTAAGGATTACGTTGAGTCTATGTGGAAAATTCTTCAAAATAAGAAAGCAGATGATTTTGTTATTGCTACAAGTACATCGAAATCTGTAAAGGAATTCATTAATTTATGTTCAAAAAAACTTAATATAAAGTTAATTTGGAAAAATAGAGGGTTAAAAGAAATTGCAATAGATCCTAAAACAAAAAAAACTATTATTAAAGTTGATAAGAAATATTTTCGAGAAACTGAAGTTGATAATCTAAGTGGTGACTCCTCTAAAGCAAAAAAAATACTTAAGTGGAAACCAAGATATTCATTTGATGATTTAGTTGAAGATATGATTAAAAATGAAATCTAATATAAATTTATTTTACCCTCTTACTCAAAGTGTCCTGAAAAAAGAGGATCTATTAGCAGCAATAAAAGTTATTAATTCTAAGAATATTACAATGGGGAAAAAAACAATCCAAATTGAAAATTATTTCAAAAAGAAAATAACAGGTATAAATTCACTTATGGTAAATTCTGGATCTTCGGCAAATTTGCTAATTTTTCAATGCTTGATAAATCCTTTAGTAAAAAGACTTAAACCAGGCGATGAGGTATTAATTCCAGCAGTATGCTGGTCCACATCTTTATGGCCTATAATTCAAAGTGGACTTAAGGTTAAATTTGTTGACATTGATTTAAATACTTTAAATATTAATATAGGTCATTTAAAGAAACAAATTTCAAAAAAAACTAAAGCTTTAATGCTTGTTCATGCGCTTGGTAATTGTGCTGACATGGATCAGATTGTGAAGATTTGCAAAAAAAATAAAATAATTTTAATTGAAGATACCTGCGAAGCCTTAGGGTCTAAGTTTAAAAATAAACGGTTGGGTACGTTTGGTGAATTCTCCTCTTATTCATTTTATTTTTCACACCATATTACTTCAGGTGAGGGTGGTATGATATGTGTCAAAAATAAAAAATATTATGAAATACTTAAATCATTAAGATCACATGGTTGGTCAAGAGATTTAAAAAATAACAAAAATATATCTCTGAAACACAAAAACATTGATAAAAATTGGATTTTTGTCAATTCGGGTTTTAATCTAAGGCCAACAGATATTAATGCTGCTATAGGGCTAGAACAATTAAAGAGACTGGAAAGTATACTAAGTATAAGAAAATTTAACTTTAATAATATAAAAAAAAAATTAATTAAAGATAAAAGATATAACAATCAATTTACAATAATTGATACAGATAAATCTAGGGACATTGCATGGTTTGGAATTCCAATTAGTCTAAAAAATAGTAATAAAAAACTTAAAAATAATTTCATTAAAAAGTTAAATAGAAAAGGTATTATTACAAGACCAATAATAAGTGGTAATTTTGCAAACCAGCCGTCTATAAAATTATATAATATAAAAAATAATTATAAACTTGTTAACGCTGATACTGTTGATAACAAATCTTTCTTTATTGGACTACACAATATCAAAATTACAAATCAAAAATTAAATAAGTTTTGTGAATTTTTCTATACATCTTTAAACTAATGAAAATTGTAGCAATTAATGGATTTAATAGTTACATTGGTAAGAATTTTCGACATAAATACAATAAAAAATACAAAATTCTACATTATAAAGAAAATATAAATAATTTTTCTAAATTTAAATTATTTACAAAACAAAATAAATTTAATTACTTTATTCATTTTGCTAGTTTGTCGAGATCGGAATGTGAAACTAAAAAAGTCTTATGTAAGAAAACAAACTACCTATCTCTAAAAAAAATTATTAAACATTTCAATAATTATAAAATTAAACCAAAGTTTATTTTTCTTTCGTCTAGCCATGTTTATAATAATTCAAACATTAAGTTAAAAGAAACACATAAAAAAAAACCAGATAATCTATATGGAAAATTAAAACTAGATAGTGAGAATTATATTAAAAATAATTATGAAAATTATTGTATTTTAAGAATATTCAATGTTTATGGAAATAATCAACCTGAAAACTTTTTTATACCTGATGTAGAAAAAAAAATAAAAAATAATAAAATTATAAAGCTAAATAAGTCTATAAGAGATTTTATTCATATAAATGATGTCATAAAAATTATTGGATTTGTAATTAATAAAAATTTATATGATGTATTTAACGTTGGTAGTGGAAAAAGTACCAATTTATCATCTTTGGTAAAAGTGATATCAAAAAAAATAAAAATAAAACCTATTATTATAATTAAGAATAGATCAGATAAATTGGTTGCTAATATTGAAAAACTTAGATCTGCAGGTTATAAAAATAAAATTTCGTCTATTAATAAAAAAACTTATACATCAAAATAAATAAGTTCTTACCAAGCTGTAAGTCTCCAACATGTATCTGCATCTTCTAAACGAACATAGCAGCCCAGAAATGACATCATTTTGAATGCAAAAAAACCACCAATTAAAACTATAAATATTAATACAATTGGATTTATATTTTTCATGTTAAGTTTTTTTAACACCAGTTGGATGAGCAACTCCATCAATAACTAATTTTGGCTCAACACTCACATCAATCAATTTAGGTCTGGAATTTAAATATGATTTAATACTTTCAATTGACTCGATATCTTCAACAAATTTTTCAAGTCTTGGAAATTTTTTTATAAGTCCAGGCTCAAGTAATTTAGATAAATCTAAGTGATGGTACACGGCAAAATCACATGCATGTGGCTTACCATCTACATAAAACATTGCATCATTATCTTTTAAGGCTCTTTCTAAATCCTCAAATCTTGTATTTAAAAAAGGGATCATGTCCTCTTTTTTCTTTTTAAAACTGTCCCCTACTGCAAAATTTATTGTAGGATTAAGAGGCATGAATAATTCTTGTGCACTTTGCATTACTGCATTAGCCTTAGCATTAAGTATTGGATCAGAAATATTAATTCCCGCAATTTTTTCAATGAAGGTTAATATTGCAATACTTTGACAAATTTCATATTTTTGATCAACTATCAACATGGGTAGTTGTCTAAATGGAACTTTAGATTTTACCTCAGACCAGTCCTGATCATAATAATCCCATGACATAACATAGTCATAGTCAGTTTCAGTATAATGAAGAAGAAGTCTAGGAGCTTCAGCTAAAGCTCTCATTTTAAAATAGACTAATTCTAATTTATGCTGCATTTAATTTGTCTCTCTTCTTAATTGCTCAATTTTAATTTTTTTTTGAAGACTTCTATTTTTATCATAAAGAAGGCTAAACTTAATTTTGTTATTAGTTTTAACAGTGATTGACTTCGCGTTTCTTACTTCTAGATTATCAGCAACAGCGCTTATGGGTCTTTTCACTGGATTTAAATTAGTAATAATAATTTTTGATTTATCGTTAACAATTTTCCCCCTCCATCTTCTAGGTCTAAACGGACTAATCGGAGAAATAGATAATTTTTTTGAATTTAAGCTTAGTATTGGACCATGAACTGATAAATTATAAGCAGTGCTTCCTGCAGGTGTGGAGATTAAAACACCATCGGAAACTAAATTTTTAATTATTTCTCTTGAACCTTGCTTGATAGATAATGAGGCAGCTTGTCTACTCTGTCTAAGAACAGAAACCTCATTAATAGCGAGTGATTTTTTTATTTTATTATTCTTATTTTTAACAGTCATTTCTAACGGGGAAATAGAAATCATATTTGCTTTAGTTAAATTTTTAATTATATTTTTTGAAGAAAATATATTCATTAGAAAACCATAATTTCCTGAATTAATTCCATAAAACTGTTTTTTTGAATTCTTATTTTTTTTAAGTGTTTGAAGCATAAAACCGTCACCCCCTATAACAATTATAAGATTTGATTTTTTAAATTGATTAGCTTCAATCTTTTTTGTGAGTATATTTTTAATTCTTAGAGATTTTTTATTTTTATCTGAAATAATATGGGGTTTATTCATTTAATGGTGCCCTCGGCCAGACTCGAACTGGCACTCCGCAAGCGGCAAGGATTTTAAGTCCTTTGTGTCTACCAATTTCACCACGAGGGCATTAATGAATTTCATGAGTGT
>Ga0233427_10005461_pt1 | contig 10085 bp, 4 predicted proteins | sample SI_118_April2016_5_FD_179885 | JGI IMG/M metagenome (GOLD analysis project Ga0233427, IMG submission 179885) | Seawater microbial communities from Saanich Inlet, British Columbia, Canada - SI_118_April2016_100_MG | ecosystem: Environmental > Aquatic > Marine > Inlet | place: Canada: British...
TAAGTTTGTGATCGTCATGAAATTTGGAAAACTCCCCTCCGTCGACCACCTCGACCCCGATTTTTTCACGCTTCCTCCAGTCGATGAACGTTTCCCTTGGGAATCCAATAAACGCGATACGTGTGAGGTACGGGTGGGAGGAACGATGTGGACCATCAAGTCCTGGAGAGGGTCCGTTTACCCACAAAAGGCTCCACAAAGGTTGTGGCCTGAGCTGTATGGAGAACAGTTCGCCGCAATTGAATTCAACGCCACGCATTACCGTATTTATCCTCCTGAAAAAATGGCCGCATGGGCGAAGGATATGCCTCGAGATTTTCGGTTTTGCGCCAAGTTTCCCCAGCTAATCAGTCATTTTAGAAGGTTCAACAACTGTGAAGGACCCACCGATGATTTCATTGACGGCATCTTGGCTTTGGGTCACCACGCAGGTGTTAGCTTCATCCAATTGCCTCCGCATTATGCCCCAAAACATGCGGTGGCCTTGGCTTCATACCTCCAGAAATGGCCCCGTGAATTGCCCTTGGCTATCGAATTCCGACATGCCGATTGGTTCTCTGAAACGCCTGAAGCGAGGGACATGTGGGACATGCTCAGCACCTTGGGGATCGGAGCGGTTATTAGTGATACCGCTGGAAGAAGGGATGTGCTCCACATGCGCATCACAGCTCCCCATGTCTTGGTGCGCTTTGGAGGTTATGCAGGGCATGTTTCCGATCGCCGGCGCCTAGAAGAATGGGCCCATTGGATCAACCACCACAAAGACCGTGGATTAAAGTCATTTGATTTGCTGGTGCATCAACCAGACAGCATTCACACGCCTCAAACCTGCTTGGAATTTGCTCAATTGGTCACAGAAATCACCGGAATTTCATGCCGTGGACCACAACTTCAATTGGGAAATATCTCGTTATCTGAAGGAGCTTAACCCCCGTGGCACTTCTTGAATTTCTTGCCTGAACCACAAGGACAAGGCTCGTTGGGCAGTACTTTTTTCTCCGTTCGAATGGGCTCCATCTTCGGCGGAGGAAGAGGCATGGACCCAGGTCGCGTGCCGGAGGCCTGACGAGCATGCGCCAACGCCTGCTGTTGCATGTTTTGCACCCCTTCTTTGGAAATATTGACCTTTCCGGATGCAGATGGTCGTGGCGCCGGAGCTTGTTTCACCGGTTGTTGTCCTGGCCCTGTAGGAATGGTACACTTCAAAAGGAAAGCTGCAACTTCCGCATTCATCCGCTGCACCATGCCCTTGAACAACTCATACGACTCAAACTTGTAGATCAAGAGTGGGTCTTTTTGCTCAAAACGTGCCAACTGGACGTTTGAGCGGAGGTCGTCCATGTTGCGCAAATGTTCCTTCCAGTACTGGTCGATAATGGCCAAAACAATCGCTTTTTCCAACCCTTCCATCACGCTTACACCTTCGGTCGCTACACTTTGTTCGATATCAGAAGAGACCTGAATCGTCTTGCGGCCGTCCGTGAAAGGGACTAGAATTTGCTTGAAATCATTGGCCTTATCCTCGTAAACCCGCTGGATAACTGGATGCGCCCGTTCCGCCAAATCCTTGAGCTTCGCACGGTAGAGCTTTTCCGCTTGCTGATAAGCTAAAAATGCAATGTCCTCCGGGTTGCCTGTTCCAAATTCTGATTCCGAAAATGGAGGTTCGATCCCAAAGTCTCGCAACAAAGCAAGTCGGAATCCTTCGAATTCCTTTTCTGGTTGGTAAGCCATCACGGCAGACTCCACCAATTCAAAAAACATGTTGGCGATATCGGTGCGTATGCGATCCCCGTGCAAAGCATGGCGGCGGCGCTTGTAAATGACCTCTCGTTGGGCATTCATCACGTCGTCGTACTCCAAAAGCCGCTTTCGCACACCAAAATTGTTCTCCTCTACTTTCTTCTGAGCCCTCTCAATGGACTTGGTAATCATGGAGTGCTGAATCACATCTCCATCCTGGTGACCCATGCGGTCCATCATTTTGGAAACCCGATCCGAGGAAAAGAGCCGCATCAAATCGTCTTCCAACGAAACATAGAATTGTGACGAACCCGGATCACCTTGACGTCCCGCTCGACCACGCAATTGGCGGTCCACTCGTCGGCTATCATGCCGTTCTGTTCCGATAATCGCCAACCCTCCCGAGGCTTTGGTTTCGTCCGAAAGTTTGATGTCCGTTCCCCTTCCGGCCATGTTGGTCGCAATGGTCACTGTTCCAGGTTGTCCAGCGGCCGTTACGATTTCAGCCTCGCGCTGGTGCAACTTCGCATTCAATACCTGGTGTTTAATCTGCCGGATATCGAGCATGCGAGAAAGCAGTTCACTGACCTCTACTGTGGTTGTCCCCACCAAGATTGGTCGCCCTGCATCGCGCAATTTCACCACATCATCAATGATGGCATTGTATTTTTCGCGCTTGGTTTTATAAACCATATCGTCGCGGTCATTCCGGGTAATGGGCCGGTTGGTCGGAATCACCATCACATCCAATTCATAGATGTCCCAAAGCTCTCCCGCTTCCGTTTCCGCGGTTCCTGTCATGCCCGCAAGCTTATGGTACATGCGAAAATAATTCTGCAAAGTAACCGTGGCGTACGTTTGGGTTGCGGCCTCCACTTTCACGCTTTCCTTCGCCTCAATCGCTTGGTGCAAGCCATCTGAATACCGCCGGCCATCCATGATCCGACCGGTTTGCTCATCGACAATTTTGACCTTGTTCTCCATGAGGACGTAATCCACATCCTTCTCAAACAAAGTGTATGCTTTGAGCAACTGATTCATGGTATGCACTCGGGCACTCTTGACTCCATAATCACTCATCAGTTGATTTTTCTTTTCCAACTTCACTTCATCATCCTCTGGCCCATCATCGATGCTCACCAATTCCGTCGCCAAATCAGGCATCGTGAAGAAATTTTCATCTTCCATGTTGGCCGTCAAAAACTCAATTCCTTTCTCACTCAGCTCCACTTGGTTTTGCTTTTCGTCAATCACGAAATACAATTCAGCATCGGCATTCGGCATCTCCCGCTTGTTGTCCTGTAGGTAAAAACCTTCCGTCTTGAGCATTTGCTGCTTTATGCCTTCACCGCTCATAAACTTGATCAGGGGCTTGGACTTGGGCAACGCGCGAAAAGCACGAAACAAGGCCAGCCCTCCCTCTGTCGTTTCATCCTTGCTCGCCCCTTCTTTCCCTAAAAGGCGCTTGGCATCAGCGAGAAAACCCTGTGCCGCTCGCTGCTGAACCTGCACCAATTGAACCACCTTCGGCTTCAACTCTTCAAACTCTTGTTGATCTCCCTTGGGCGTAGGGCCACTGACAATCAGCGGTGTCCTCGCCTCATCGATGAGCACCGAATCCACCTCGTCCACAATGGCATAATGATGCTTGCGTTGAACCAATTGGTCTGGACGCTGAGCCATATTGTCTCGGAGGTAGTCGAAACCAAATTCATTGTTCGTGCCGTACGTGACATCTGCTCTGTACGCTTCGCGTCTCGCTTCGCTATTGGGTTGGTGCTTATCAATGCAATCCACGCTCATCAGGTGGAATTCCAAGATCGGCGCCATCCATTCGGAATCTCGTCGTGCCAAATAATCGTTTACGGTAACCAGATGCACTCCCCGTCCTGCCAACGCGTTCAAGAAAATGGGCAACGTAGCGACCAACGTCTTCCCTTCTCCAGTTTGCATTTCAGCTGCTTTGCCACGATGCAAAGCAGTTCCACCCACCAACTGAACATCATAATGAATCATGTTCCATTCGACTTCCGATCCTGCAGCCAGCCATTTGTTGTGCCAGATGGCTTCGTCCCCAACAATTTCTACACCTCCTCTTTTTGCAGCGATATCCCGATCCCAATCCGTCGCGATCACCCGAAGACGTTTGTTTTCAGAAAGCCTGCGAGCCGTTTCTTTCACGACAGCAAAAGCTTGGGGCATGATTTCTTCCAAAACAACCTCAATCATCTCATCGGAGTGCTTTTGCAAAGCATCCAACTGTTCATACACCGCCTCCTTCGCTTCTAAGTCTGCTTCACTCATCGCCGAAGCTTTGGTTCGCAGCGCTTTGGCTTCCTCTTCATTTCCCGACAAGTGGGTTGCAATCCGTTCCTTGAGCTCTGCCGTTTGCATTCGCAATTCCTGGTCGGTCAAGTTCAAAATACCCTTTTCAGCAGCATGCACCGCTTCGACGACAGGACGGATATCTTTCATATCCCCTTCGGCTTTATTGCCGATCATTTTCTTCAAAAGCTTCTTCAGCATGATGCAAAAGTACGGACTCAATCGGGTCTCACCACCTTGAATTTCATCATCGATTTACATGGATCTCAGCCCCGCCGGGGAATACCATTTTTCGAAGACCATGACCATACAAAATCGTGCCAAAAAAGTACTTCATTTAGATGTTTTTTTTTCACCAACGGACTAAAAATTGACCCTAACACTCTACGCATCATTTGTTTAAGTCTTGCATCCATTTTGGTGTGTTAACAACTCTCTCGCATTGTGAACTATTTGGTTTGGCGTTGACCCTTCTCTTCGGTTTTCTTTGGGGAACAGTTGGTCGCCTTCTCCACTCAGGAAATTCCGGCCCATCTTAAACGAACTTGAACCTGGCTTCTGACTAGAGAGGCGAAAATCATGCTCCTTGCAACTCAAGGAGCCAATTTTTGACCCCCTGTAAAGTTTCCACGCTCGGTTCTTGAATTGGGCAACTGAGCACTGCGGCACTCCCATGCGGGATTGCAACGGTTTGAAACGATCATTTTTTGATTCACCGCCATTTTGGCGATTTTTTTTAAGGCCGTCATGAGCGAACTATCTACTACTTCTACAGTCCAAACCTCCATCGAAGAGGTGCTGCCCCAAAACACCGTTGTTTCCGAACCTATTTTGGAGGACAACCCCAACCGTTTCGTGCTTTTCCCTATTCAGCATGATGATATCTGGAGTTATTATAAAAAATCTGAGGCGAGCTTTTGGACGGCCGAAGAAATCGACTTAGATGCAGACCTTGTCGACTGGAAAGACAAACTCAATGATGATGAGCGATACTTCATCAAGCACATTTTGGCCTTTTTCGCTGCATCTGATGGAATCGTCAATGAAAACTTAGCGGAAAATTTCCTTTCAGAGGTACAATACACCGAGGCTAAATTCTTCTATGGTTTTCAGATCATGGTGGAAAACATCCATTCTGAAACCTACTCGTTGCTCATCGACACCTACATCAAAGACGATGCAGAAAAGAACTTGCTGTTCAATGCCATCGAGACCATGGACTGCGTGAAGAAAAAAGCTGAATGGGCTCTCGATTGGATTGACAACGGTTCGTTCGCTGAACGCATCGTGGCCTTTGCTGCCGTCGAAGGCATCTTCTTCAGTGGAAGTTTTTGCTCCATCTTCTGGCTTAAGAAGCGTGGTTTGATGCCAGGACTCAGCTTCTCCAATGAATTGATTTCTCGCGATGAAGGGTTGCATTGTGACTTTGCTTGTCTCCTGTACAATGAGCACATTGTAAACAAGCTTCCCGTCAAGACGTTGCGCAAAATCATCCTCGACGCTGTAGAAATAGAAAAGGAATTTATTTGTGAATCATTGCCCGTTCGTCTCATCGGTATGAATTCCGATTTGATGTCACAGTACATTGAATTCGTTGCGGACCGCCTTTTGGTCGAACTCGGAACCGAGAAAGAGTACCAAGCCACCAATCCATTTGATTTCATGGATATGATTTCCCTTCAAGGAAAAACAAATTTCTTTGAGAAGCGTGTTGGTGAATACCAAAAAGCTGGCGTTCTCAACAATTCTAGTGAAGGCAATAAGTCCTTCAGTCTCGACACCGATTTTTAAGGCGATTTTCAGTCACTTTCATCTACACATAACAATACTATCCTTCCAGACCTATGTATGTCATAAAGAGAGACGGCCGAAAAGAACTTGTTCAGTTCGATAAAATCACAGCTCGGGTTAAGAAGCTGTGTTATGAACTCCACACTTCCGTGGATCCTTTGAGGGTTGCGATGCGTGTTATTGAAGGCGTCTACGACGGCGTAACCACGACAGAGCTTGACAATCTCGCCGCTGAAGTTGCTGCAACAAACGCTGTTACACATCCAGATTACGCGAGTTTGGCAAGCCGGATTGCTGTTTCCAACTTGCATAAATCCACCAAGAAGTCCTTTACGGATACCATGGAAGATTTGTACAATTACGTGGATCCGATCACCGGTGAAATCGCTTCTTTGCTCGCTACCGATGTGATAGAAATCATCCGTGAAAATTCGGAATTTTTGGATTCCCACATCATTTATGACCGCGATTTTAATTATGATTACTTCGGGTTTAAGACGTTGGAGCGTAGTTACTTACTGAAAATCAATGGCGAAATCGCTGAGCGCCCTCAACACATGCTGATGCGCGTGTCAATCGGCATTCACAAAGACGATTTGCAAGCAGCGGTGAACACGTACAACCTGATGAGTGAGGGGTGGTTTACGCATGCCACTCCTACCCTTTTCAACTCAGGCACACCCAAGCCACAGATGTCCAGTTGTTTCCTTTTGACGATGAAAGAAGACAGCATCACCGGCATCTATGACACCCTGCAGCAATGCGCCAAGATTTCGCAGAACGCGGGTGGCATCGGATTGTCTATTCATGATATCCGAGCTACTGGGTCCTACATCAAAGGCACCAACGGGACGTCAAATGGCATTGTCCCAATGCTCCGTGTCTTCAATGACACGGCGCGCTACGTTGATCAAGGAGGCGGAAAACGGAAAGGGTCTTTCGCTATTTATTTAGAGCCTTGGCATGCCGATGTTTTTGATTTCCTTGACCTCAAGAAGAACCACGGAAAAGAAGAGCAGCGCGCACGCGACTTATTTTACGCTCTTTGGATTCCGGACTTGTTTATGAAGCGTGTGGAAGAAAACGGCGAATGGACATTGATGTGTCCAAAAGAATGTCCTGGATTGGCCAATACCCACAGTGCTGAATTCGAAGCTCTTTATACGAAATACGAGAGTGAAGGGAAGGGACGCAAAACCATCAAGGCCCAAGATTTGTGGTTCAAGATCCTTGAATCGCAAATTGAAACTGGCACGCCCTATATGCTCTTCAAAGATGCTGCCAACGGCAAATCCAATCAGCAAAACTTGGGGACGATTCGTTCTTCCAATTTATGTACGGAGATCATCGAATACACAGCTCCTGACGAAGTTGCCGTTTGCAACCTGGCCTCCGTGGCTTTACCCAAGTATGTGAAGGACGGGGCGTTTGATCATGACAAGCTCTTCGAGGTGACCTACCAAGTGACCAAAAACTTGAATCGGATTATCGATCGGAATTACTATCCCATTCCAGAAGCTCGCAATTCGAACATGCGTCACCGACCCATTGGAATCGGAGTTCAAGGCTTGGCTGACGCCTTCATTCTTATGCGCTTCCCATTTGATTCTGACGAAGCACGCACCCTGAATAAGGAGATCTTTGAGACCCTTTACTATGCGGCTTGCACCGCCTCGAAAGATTTAGCGAAAGAAGAAGGCGCATACGAAACTTTCCAGGGTTCTCCAGCGTCAGAGGGGCGCTTGCAGTTTGACATGTGGGGAGTAACTCCTTCTAAACGTTGGGAATGGGATGTGCTGAAAGAGGAAATTAAAGAGCACGGAATGCGCAATTCGTTGCTGTTGGCACCCATGCCTACGGCTTCTACGGCCCAAATATTGGGCAACAACGAATGCTTCGAACCATACACTTCGAACATTTACACCCGCCGCGTTTTGTCAGGCGAATTCATCATTGTCAATAAGCACTTGCTCCGCGACCTGACCAAGTTGGGCATGTGGAATGACGACATGAAGAATCGCATCATTGCTGCCAATGGTTCGATCCAGAATATTCAGGAGATTCCTGAAAACCTGAAAGCACTGTACCGTACGGCTTGGGAAATTTCCCAGCGCTCCATCGTAGACATGTCCGCAGACCGTGGCGCCTTTATCTGTCAATCTCAATCGCTCAATGTTTTCATGGAAAACGTGAATACAGCGAAATTGACTTCCATGCATTTCTACTCTTGGAAGAAAGGGTTGAAAACCGGCATGTACTATTTGCGAACCAAAGCCGCAACGGACGCGATTAAGTTCACGGTGGATAAGAAATACAAAGAGGTTCCTGTGGCAAAAGAAACGCCCGAAACGCCGCAAAAACCCATCCAAGAAATGACGGATGAGGAGCAAGCAGCCTTGGCCTGTTCCATTGAAAATGGGTCGGATTGTGAGATGTGCAGCGGTTAAATCCACTGGACACCATTTTGAAAAAGGGGCTCGCGCCCCTTTTTTCTTGTCCCTCTCCCAATAACTGACGAAGTCCTGACATTGTATTCCCCAAAAACAACGCATTTTTGCACCATGAAACCCGAAGCGCTGCAAGTTGTTTCCTTGGACTTCCGTTCTGTTCCATTGGAGTTGATCGGTGCCTTGCACCTTGAAACTTCGGAACGCCTTCATAAAGTGACGGCTTGGAAGAAGGAGTTGGAGCTTGACGGCTTGGTCTATCTGTCGACATGCAACCGCGTAGAATTCATCTTCTCTGATCTGACTTATTTCTGCACAGGCCGCCTGCATCGCCTGCTTCAGTCCTTTGAGCTCGAACCCGACCAATTGAGTCAAATCGCCTCATCTGTCAAACGGTTCAGGGGTGATGACGCCATGACACATTTGCTCCGAGTGGCCTGTGGCCTAGACTCCATGGTGTTGGGTGAACGAGAGGTCATTACCCAATTGCGTGAAGCGTTCGACTTCAGCACAAAGCACAAATTGGCTGGTGATCATTTGCGCGTTGCGGGAAGGATTCTCGTCGAGACGGCCAAACGCATCTTCACGGCGACTTCCATCGGATCCAAGCCAGTCAGCGTCAATTCTCTTGGATGGCAATACATGACTCAATGGAATCTCTCGAGCGAAACTCCCGTTTTAATGATTGGCGCAGGCCAAACAAACCGCAACGTTGGTCGCTTCATGTTTGATGCCGGGTTGCGCAACGTCACCGTCCTGAATCGCACCCCTCATGCTGCTGAAGTCCTAGCCACAGATTATGGCTGGAAATGGGGCTCGATGGATGATTTAACGGATCAGCTCATGCAAGGACCTCAAGCGATTGTCATTTGCACTGGCAGCTCTACTCCGATATTGGATGCAGACCAAGCCAGAGCTTTACCCGATGGGTCGATCCGTATTCTTGACTTGGGTTTGCCATGCGATACCAGCCGTGCGTTCCGCATGCGCGCCGAAACAGACGTTGTTGATTTGGACGTATTGCAAACTCAAATCGATGCCAATTTGTCCGTCCGTCAAGCCGCTGTTTCAGCCTGTGAAACACACATCGAAGAAGCGCTGGCACAATACCAAGAACGACTCAAACAACGGCAGATGGAGATTGCGATGAAAGCCTTGCCTTCTACCATTTCTGCCATCCGTGAAACCGCATTGGGGGAAGTGTTCGCTCAGGACCTTTCCAAACTCGATGATGACACGCGAGAACTGATTGAACGCATCATGACGTACATGGAAAAGAAGTACGTGAGCGTTCCCATGAAGTTGGCAAGAGAAGCAATCTTAGATCAACTTCGCCAATCGTAAGTTGCAAGCTCATAGGGCTTCACCATGACTTCAGATTCGCACGACAAACCGACCACATCCCGTTCACCCCACTTTCGCATCGGCACGCGCGGAAGTGACTTGGCCTTGTGGCAAGCACACTTCACCCGCATCGAAATCGAGCGTCAGGGAGGATCGGCCGAGCTTGTCATTATTTCAACCCAAGGAGATCGCATTCAAAACGTGTCCTTTGACAAACTGGAAGGCAAAGGGTTTTTCACCAAAGAAATTGAATCCGCTCTCCTAGAAGATCGCATCGACATAGCTGTTCACAGCCACAAAGATTTAGAAACCACTTCACCTCCAGGCTTATGTATCGCGGCGGTGCCAGAACGAGGACCGGTGGAAGATCTTTTGGTGATGCATCCAGCGGCACGCGACGTGCGAACACCCTGTGGTGTGAAGCGCCATGCGGTT
>Ga0233427_10005463_pt1 | contig 10083 bp, 8 predicted proteins | sample SI_118_April2016_5_FD_179885 | JGI IMG/M metagenome (GOLD analysis project Ga0233427, IMG submission 179885) | Seawater microbial communities from Saanich Inlet, British Columbia, Canada - SI_118_April2016_100_MG | ecosystem: Environmental > Aquatic > Marine > Inlet | place: Canada: British...
ATTAAAGGCGCATCTTCTGATCAATCCATAAAAGTTATAGTTATAGCAGCGAAAGGAAATGTATTTTGTTCAGGGCATAATTTAAAAGAAATAACAGCTGCTAGAGAGAATGATGATAGCGGTGAAGCCTACTTTAAAAACCTTTTTGATGCTTGCTCTTCATTGATGCAGTTAATAGTGAGTATACCGCAACCGGTTATTGCTGAAGTTGATGGGGTAGCTACCGCTGCAGGTTGTCAATTAGTTGCAAGTTGTGATCTTGCCATTGCCTCTCATGAATCTAAGTTTGCTACCCCTGGAGTGAATATTGGTCTTTTTTGTTCAACCCCAATGGTTGCTCTTTCTAGAAATGTTAATAAGAAAAATGCTATGGAAATGCTTCTTACTGGCGATTTTATTAATGCTGAAAAGGCAAAAGAGATAGGGCTAATAAATAGTATGGTTGAAAAGGAAAAGCTAACATTTGAGGTGAGTAAATTAGCAGAAAAGATTGCTAGTAAATCTTCAATGACTGTATCAATTGGAAAGAATGCCTTTTATGCTCAAACTGAAATGGATTTATCTGAAGCATATAAATATACATCTAAGACTATGACAGATAATTTATTAAAACATGATGCTAAAGAGGGCATTAATGCATTCATAGAAAAAAGATCACCTAATTGGAAAGATGAGTGATTAATAGTGTAAGCCCATCTCAGCAAAGACTCAGAACTCTCTTGGAACACTATCAGAAAGGGCGGTATGACGATGCTGAAGAGATGGCGATATTAATTACTCAAGAATTTCCAATGGATCAGTTTGCCTGGAAAATATTGGGAGTTTTATTTAGAAAAAAAAGTATGAAAGCTGAGGCATTGAATGCTAACCAAAAAGCTGTGAAATTAGTGCCTCAAGATGCCGAAGCCCATAATAACTTGGGTGCTACGCTCTACGAACTGGGTAGACTAGAAGAGGCTTTGGACTGCTACAGCCAAGCGATTTCTCTGAAATCTGACTTTGCCGAAGCCCATAATAACTTGGGTGCTACGCTCTACGAACTGGGTAGACTAGAAGAGGCTTTGGACTGCTACAGCCAAGCAATAGCATTGAAACCGGGTTATGCCGAGGCCCATAGCAACCTAAGTAGCACGTTAAAAGAACTGGGTAGACTAGAAGAGGCTGAAACAAGCGTATTGCAAGCGATTTCTCTGAAATCTGACTTTGCCGAAGCCCATAATAACTTGGGTGCTACGCTCTACGAACTGGGTAGACTAGAAGAGGCTTTGGACTGCTACAGCCAAGCAATAGCATTGAAACCGGATTATGCCGAGGCATATACTAATATGGCCTTAGCTCTGAGTGGGATGGTGTTTGAGAAACATAACCCAGATATTCAAGAGATAATTACATCAATACTTGATCACAAAACTTACGTTAGGCCTGTAGATATTTCAAATGCTACAATAAGTCTTTTGAAGTTCGAACCCTCCATAAAAAAAGTTTTCAAAATACATTCTGCTAGTGAGTTAAGGTTATCACTACAGGAGATTATTTTAGACCTTTCTGAAGTACCACTTTTGTTAAAGCTTATGAGCGTTAGCATGCTTACTGATATAGAGTTGGAAACTATACTTACGGATATCAGATCTGGCTTGTTATCCTCTATCTCAGAAATCAAAGTATCATCAAAAATCTTACGTTTTCAATCAGCATTAGCGCTTCAGTGTTTCACAAATGAGTATGTTTATGATCATACTGATAAAGAGGCTATGTTACTTGAGGAATTGGAAGTTGCGGTAAAAGAAAGTCTTTTAAAAGGAGAGCAGCCAAGTCCACACTTTATATTATGTTTGGCCACCTATAAGCCCCTGTACAAGTATGAATGGTGTGATCAGCTCACTGTGACTGCTGATACCGAAGAAGTTTTTATACGGCAAGTCATAGAACCACAGCAAGAAACTCTTTTGAAATCTGATATCCCTATTTTACAAGAAATCACTGACAAAATGTCATCGAAAGTAAGGTTACAATACGAAGAAAACCCTTATCCTAGATGGGTTAATACGGGGTTACCGTTAAATCCTTCTTCAATTTATGAGGTAACTAAAAAACTTGAGTTGAGAATTTTTGATCCGAAAATAAATGATATTGAAAATCCAAAAATTTTAATAGGTGGTTGTGGTACAGGACAACATTCAATTAGTACTGCAGCAAGATTTACAAGGTCCGAAGTTTTAGCTGTTGACCTCAGTTTAGCTAGCTTGGCCTATGCCAAAAGAAAGACACAAGAGCTTGGCTTCCGAAATGTAGAGTATATGCATGCTGATATATTAGATTTAGGTAAGCTTGACAGAAAATTCGACATAGTTGAAAGCGTTGGAGTATTACATCACATGGATGATCCAATGGAGGGTTGGAAAGTATTATCGGATTGTTTGAAGCCGGGCGGCCTAATGAGGATAGGCTTATACAGTAAGTTAGCTAGGCAGAATATTGTGAAATTACGAGAAGAAATCAGCCCATCATGCATTGGGCTAAGTGATGATTCAATGAAGGTATTTAGAAGAGAGATTATCGGTTCTAATAAAAATCATCACAAATGGATACTAAAGATTAATGATTTTTATAGTATGAGTGAATTGCGGGATCTTTTATTCCATGTGCAAGAAGATCAATTTACCCTTCCTCAAATACAATATGGCTTGTCAGAATTAGGTTTAAGATTCTGTGGTTTTGGAACAAGTAAAATAGTCCAGAATTTCAAGCTAACGAACACTGGTACAGATGATCCTTACGATTTGGATAAATGGGACGTCTATGAAAAAACTAATCCAAATATTTTCATAGGAATGTATCAATTTTGGTGTCAGAAGGAAGCCTAAATTCAGTAGGCGTCAAGTTGCTGAAAAATTTGTTCTAAATTATTGTTTATAAGATATAATCTGTAGTTATTTAGTAGGGTTAATAGCTTATGAATATCAGGGAACATGCAGGATATAGAAATTGTGTCAATTGTGATGCAGATGATTCAGAAATTATGTTTACTTTCACAAAAAAGTGGTTAGTAGAAGTTAGAAGCACTCCTTCAGAAATATTAGATAGAATGAATATAGATGACAATTTCTCTTCTAGTATAGTGAAGTGTAAAAATTGCGGTTGCGGTTATATTAAAGATGTAATTGAATCTAGAGAACCGAATAGTGAATGGTCACAAGAAAAGATTAAAGAAAATATAGAATTTTATCAGAAGTTATTTTCTAGGGAAACCATAAACCACCTTCAGTATGAGTATTCTTTAATAAAGAATCTATTAGATCTAGTTCTTCAAAAAAAGAAAGACAACTCTGAATTATCTTTATTAGATTTTGGAAGCTCATTAAGTATTTTATCTCCCATGTCACGAGTGATGGGATTCTCAGATGTAATGGCTTATGACCCCTTATATCCAAATAATATATCTGAAATTACTCCACAGAATACAGCTATAAACTTTAAGTTTGTTACTGACATCGAAGAAGTAAAAGCTAAGGCTCCATTTGATGCAATAATATGTCAGTCTGCTGATGAACATTTTTATGATCTCAAAGGAGATATTAAAAATATTTATGATTTACTTTCTGATGATGGGGTGGCTTATTTCAGTCATCCTGTAATGGATCTAGATGGAGATATTGGTCATCTTAGAAATGAAGCTAACGTAAAGGATAAGAAAACTATTTCTAGGCTCAGAGCAACATTCCATGTCCATCACTTAAATTATGTTATGCCTAAAATGTTCAAAGATATTTTAATAAGGACTGGTTTTAAAGAGATTAAAGTTGTCATGCTAAAGCAAAGAGTAGCTGGAGTTAATTTTTTTAATTTTAGTAATCTCAAACTTTTTTTTAAAAGTTTCGCAAAATATTTTTTGGGTTTATTGGGAAGCAACTATAGAAAGACTGAATTTTTTCTTGAAAAATATAAATAATATAAGCTTAAAAAGTTAAAGTTGTGATTAACTTTAAAAACTGCATTAATTCTTATGAAAGCCAATGTGTTGTAAGTAATCTATCATTGAGTTCGGAGTAAAGTATCTTAAATCTAACCTAGGAAGAAATATGTCTAATTTTTTTATCTAGCTCAATTACAAATATAGTCTTTCTATATTGCCTCTCTATTTAAAGCCTCATCAAATTCTTCCTTTGTGTGGATATCTACTGAGTCATCGATCAAACACATATCAGGTTTGAAGTTATAGAAATCTTTTAGTGAAAACATTAGTTCTTTTTCTATGCACCAAATAGATCCATTAGAGGTCATATCTTCATTAAGAGTTACAAGATGATTGGAATAATTTTGTGAAATCATATTATAAGCTTTTCCTATAAGCTCAGGTCTTACATTTGGCGAATTAGCTTGAACATTTATCACTCCTTCATATTCTGGATAGTCTTCAAGTATAGATTTAAAAATTGGAATGCTAGGCACATCGTCACCTAAAACTTTTTTATTTCTTATGTGAGGGATTGCTCCAATTTTTTTAGCTAATGCTAAAATCTCTCTGTCATCAGAATCTAAAATTACTGTATCAAATAGATTAAGTAGCTTTAATAAATTCCATTGAAAGAGAGGCATTCCATTAAAATCTTTTATATTTTTTTTAGGAAGTCTTGAGCTATTACCCTTTGCAATCATAACAGGAAGAATATTTTTTCTTTTCATTGAAAGTCAGATTCTTGAATAAGAGAATCGCATTTAATATCTTTTAAAGCCTTTGAACCTATTATTGTTTCCATATAAGCTGGAGGTATTCCCGTACCCGGGCGTTTACAGGCCAATGAAGATTTTTTAAAAATTTCTCCCTTAGAAATATCTTTAGTCGAAACTATGCTTCTTCTTGCATATGAATGAGTTTTATCTTCACTAGGATGCTTTTTCTTCTCATGAGATCCCAAGCTATTTAAAATTTGTTTAGAATATTTGCATAATAATTCTAACTCATCTGGGTCTATAGATAGCCAATGGTCTGCTGACATTGGAAGTTTCTTGTCAATAGTAAAATGTTTCTCTATAACTCTTGCACCTAAAGCAATGCTTGCTAAGGGAATATGATATCCGAGTGTATGATCACTCAATCCTAATAGATTCTCGGGAAAAGCTTTCTTTAAATGATTGAGAGAATTTAAATGCGCATCTTCATACTCTGTCGGATAGCATAATGTACATTGCATAATACAGACATCAGCATGTTCATCAACATCTTTGATCGTTCTTAAAGCATCTCCTATCTCATTAATATTAGAAGCTCCTGTAGAAAGTAGAATTGGTACTTTAAAGCTAGCAATATCTTTCAAAAATGGAAGGTTAGTTATGTCGCACGAAGCTATTTTGAAAGCATTAACTCCAGTTCTGATGAGCATCTCAGCTGCATCTGATGAAAAAGGTGTGGACATGAATTCAATGTTATGTTTCTTGCAAAGTTTAGCAAGTTCTATGTGCTCATCTTCACCGAAACGATCTAATAAAGAATATGAATCATATTGAGAACCCTGTTTATCTTGCTCGCCTTCCCAATCCCAAAATCTAGGAGCATTTTTTAAGGTTAAATCATCTGCCTTATAGGTTTGAAATTTAATGATATCTGCACCAGCTTTAGCAGCTGACTGAATGAGATCTTCAGCAATATCAAATCTACCAAGGTGGTTTACTCCAGCTTCAGCAATTATTGTTACATTATCCTGAGAGCAATTTACATTACCTATTTTAAATTCCATTTTTCATTAATCTCTTTTTTTATTTTAGTCCTATCTGATTTCTTAGTTAAGCTATCAGGAGTTGAATAATATCTATAATACGGCACACCTAAGTGGAAACCCTTAACGCCAGCCTTATCCAGCTTTAATATGAAGTCCCTATCCTCACAATTCCTTAGAGAAGCATCAAAATAACCTAGTTCATCAATAACAGATCTTCTAAGAACTAAACCAGCCCCATATTCTAGTAAATTTTCCTTAATATCCCTTCGTATCGTACCTAGTTTATCTCCATACATATTTACTTGTAAGATGTCTGAATATACATAATCAACTTTATTATGAACAAGTAGCTCACATGCAACTTCACAATAAAATTGATTGATATAATCATCTGCATCTAGTCGCATAATATAATCACCTGAACTTTCTTTAAAGGCAATATTTGATGCTACGGCCACTCCTTGGTTTTCTTCTAAATAAATTACCTTGGTTATTTCAGATCCATCATACTTTTTTAGCCATAAGTTTGGTGAATCTCTGGAAGCATCATCAACTAGAATTATTTCAAGCTTATGATTCAAGAAAATTTGATTTTCAGCAGATCTAATAGCTCTATCGACTACTTGAGATTTGTTAAAATTAGTTATTAGAATACTTATTTTCATTGAAAGTTTATATTTTTTTATTTCGGCTATTATACTCCAAGAATGCTTATACATCATATTAAATAATAGCTATATAGCTTCAATTCAATACTTGAATGCTGAATTCAGGTATATTAGTTTAGTTAAAAAAAGGAATATACTAACACCCATGAATAAGAGATCTAAATCATAATCAGATGACTATATTAAGAGAAATAAATGTTGTCGGTTGAGGTTATTTTGAAGACTAAGAAAGGAAAAATAAATGAATCTTGAAGATAAGATTAATAAAGTACTAGAGGATTTATTTCCTATCAATAGAAGTTTAACAGGCGTTGGTGTTAGGAAAACTTTGGGTTATATCAAGGAGAATTTTCTTCATGAATCTGAAATTAAAACTATATCTTCAGGAACTGAGGTATTTGATTGGAGAGTTCCAGATGAATGGGGTATTTCAGATGCTTATGTCAAAAACAATAAAGGGGAAAAAATCATAAATCTAACAGAGAGCAATCTTCACGTTATGTCATACTCAGCTCCAGTTGATAAAATAGTATCCAAGGAAGTGCTACTTGATCATTTATATACAGTACCAAAGCATCCAGATTGGATTCCATATAGGACATCTTACTATAAAAAAAATTGGGGATTTTGCTGCCCTCATAGTTTAATAGAGAGTGAAAAATTTAGTGGGCCATTCGAAGTTAAAATTGATTCACATCATGATAGTAAGGGGAGTTTAAATTGGCTTGAGTGCCTGAAGCATGGTGAAACCGAAGATGAAATCTTAATTTCAACATATTGTTGTCATCCAAGCCTCGCAAATGATAACTTAAGCGGCATTGTGGCCTCTATATTCTTATTTGAGTATTTGTCTCAGCTCAAAACAAGGTATACATACCGACTTGTAATTGTCCCAGAAACTATAGGGGCTATATCTTTCCTATCACAAGCTAATACAAAAAAAATTGTGGGAGGTATGATTTTAAGTTGCGTTGCAGGCCCCGATGAATTTTCAATAAAGGAAGGGTTTGATAAAAACCATTGGGTAAATCAAGCCGCACATTTTGCATTAAATAAAGTTGTAGGCGACTCTTATAAAGTGTACCCCTTCGAACCAGCTGGGAGTGATGAAAGGCAGTATTCAACACCAGGATTTAGGATAGTTACCCCATCAATCCATAAGTCAAAATATCATGAATATGAGGAGTATCATACTTCAGCAGATAACTTGGACTTTATTTCCTTAGAAGCATTAACCAAAACTATTGAAGTGCACAAAGAATGGATTAATTTTATTGAGAGTTATTGCTTCCCAAAAAGATCTCAAATGAGTTGCGAATTCCAATTAGGCCATAGAGATTTATATCCATCTATTGGTGGTAGCACAAGTCAATCAGCTCATGTTGAAAATTCAAGAGGTTTTAGTTTCAGGAGATTTGATTTTAATCAGCAGGTTGAAATTAAAGCTTCTCACCTTCCAGCTTTTAAATGGCTTATGCATCTAGCAGACGGCTCACTAACAAATTTTGAAATTGCAGAAAAATCTGGACTTCCTTTGACTATAGTAAATGAGAGTATCGCAGCAATGTATCAAAAAAAATTGGTGACTTTAACATGAAATTAATTCTTTTCTCGGGAACGCATCCTCGACATCTTTTTGTGAATCAAGAGGTTGTAAAGTACTTTGAAGAAGTATTGGTTATTGTTATGAAGCGAGAATCATTGTTACCATCCCCTCCCAAAAATTTGTCCTTACATGAAAAGAATCTATTTCTTCAACATTTCAATAATCGTAATGATGTAGAGTCTTCTATTTATGGTGACCTAGATGCTGAACAAGTATTCAAAAAACATGAAGTGATATACATTAATCCAGATCAACTTAATACAGAATCTATGGCAAATAAGGTGCATAATTTTAATGCTGATTTTGCTTTTATCTTTGGTGTTGATTTAATTCTTGACCCTGTCATTGGCAAACTGCCAAAGGATAAGATTAATCTACATTTGGGATTATCTCCTTGGTATAAGGGAGGAGCGACACTATATTGGCCGTTTTACTTACTGCAGCCTCAATTTTGTGGTACAACATTTCATCAAATTACTAAACAAGCTGACGCAGGTGAAATCATTCATCAGTGTGTTCCTAAATTAGAGTTTGGTGACAGGATACATGATGTTGGTGCTAAGTGTGTTAAAAAGGCAGTAGATGATCTTCCTCTCATTTTTGAACATTGGCTAAAAGAAAAAAATTTTAATGGAAATATTCAGAAAACCTCGGGTCGAAATTGGAGAGTTGTTGATTTTCATGCCTCACAATTACGTGTCATTTATGATTTATTTAATGACAAAATAGTTGATGCTTACTTAAATGGTGAGCTTGAGCAGAGGCAACCTAAGCTTTTTTCATGTGTAAAGAATAATTGACAGGTATTGATTTTATATTAAACATAGAAAAAAGATCACCTAATTGGAAAGATGAGTAATTAAAGTTTAGAACCAATATGGACCCAATAACTCAAGGTACAGTTGGTGCAGCATTTGCACAGTCAACTGCTAGAAACAAAAATATTCTACAAATAACATTGATTGGTTTTCTTGCTGGTTTGGCACCTGATCTAGATGTTTTAATTCAATCTTCAGATGATCCAATTATTTTTCTTGAGTATCATAGGCAGTTCAGTCACTCACTTTTCTTTATTCCCTTTGGCTCTTTGTTGGTTACTCTTTGTATTTTTCCATTTCTTAGAGGTTCAATAAGTCTCAAGATAGTTTATATAGCAAGTTTTTTGGGGTATGCGACTCATGGATTACTTGATGCTTGTACTTCCTATGGTACCCAACTTTTTTGGCCTTTTTCGGATCAGCGAGTGGCTTGGAATAATATATCTATAGTTGATCCAATCTTTACAATACCCGTCATAATCCTGACATTAACTGCAATAAAGACACGAAAAAAGATGTTTAGTTTTTTTGCAATTGGATGGATTACTTTTTATCTATTTTTAGGATTTATACAACATGAAAGAACACTTTCAGCAGCAATAGACCTTGCATATTCTAGGGGTCATATCCCTGAGCGTCTTACACTTAAGCCTTCATTTGGCAACTTAATTTTATGGAAGTCCATTTACCAGCACGAAGAAACTTATTTTGTTGATGCAATTCGAACAGTTCAATCAATAACTTGGTGTTCAGGTGACAGCATTAAGAAATTTGATTTTAATTACCATCTCCCTAATGTTGACAAAGATAGTCAACAAGCAAAGGATATTGAGAGATTTCGGTGGTTTTCACAAGATTATTTGGGTTATAACGAAGAAAATGATCTTGTTACAGATATTCGTTACTCAATGATCCCAAGTCAAATAGCACCAATGTGGGGTCTAGTTATTGATAAAAAGCGTAATATAGATGAACATGCTTCTTGGTGGACAAGTCAGAGTTTGACTCAAAGTCAGTTGTTGTTATTTAAAGGGATGTTAAGTGGAAAAGTGTGTGAAGTTTTTTAATGGTAAAGTAGTAATAAAGGATAGAAATGAATAGACGAGAGTTTTTATATGGGACAACGGCAGTTGCAACCCCATTATTGATAGGTTGTGATGGAGATCGACCTGTTGTAAGCATTGACGATAATTATCCAGTGGGACTCTTTGGTGCGAAATCGACAGCTGAGGAAGTGACTTTAGGATTGGACTTAACAGGCAAGACGGCCATAG
>Ga0233427_10005467_pt1 | contig 10073 bp, 6 predicted proteins | sample SI_118_April2016_5_FD_179885 | JGI IMG/M metagenome (GOLD analysis project Ga0233427, IMG submission 179885) | Seawater microbial communities from Saanich Inlet, British Columbia, Canada - SI_118_April2016_100_MG | ecosystem: Environmental > Aquatic > Marine > Inlet | place: Canada: British...
AGTGTCCAGGAAATGAGCGGCCGAGGTCTTGTACGATTACGTCGCAAATGACGGAGCCAGAGAGCAAACTCGATGCCGCCGATGCGGAATGGCAGTTGATTGGTCTCTTGGATGATCTCGTCAACGTCATGTTCTGCGCAAAGAACACCGAGGGCCGCTACACGGCGGTCAACACAGCGTTCGTCCGCCGCTCGGGCCGAAGTTCCAAACGCGATGTCCTTGGGCAGCGGGCGGGTGATCTTTTCCCGACAGAACTTGCTGCTCGCTACGAGGAGCAGGACGAGCGGGTACTACTTCTCGACGAGATCATCCACGATGAGTTAGAACTCATTCGTAGGCCTGATGGATCAACGGGCTGGTACCTCACCGCCAAGCGACCGATCCACGCCGAAAACGGAACCGTCGTCGGGCTGGTATCGATCAGTCGCGACCTGATCACGCCCAATGCCAGCGGTATCGCTGTGGAGTCGCTGGAGCCGATCGTGGCAGCGGTACGTCGGGGCATCGACGGCGTGATCATGATTGGAGACCTGGCGGCGATCGCTGATTGTTCTCCCGGCCAACTCGATCGTCGAATGAAGAAGGTCTTCGGGCTTACTGCCGCTCAGTACGTCCTGAAGGCGCGAATCGATCGGGCGGCAAACCTGCTCCAACGCTCGGATGAGTCCGTGGCTACGGTGGCCGCAGCGAGTGGATTCTATGACCAAGCGGCGTTCACAAAGCAGTTTGTTCGACTCGTTGGCGAGACTCCCACCCAGTTTCGGTCGCATCCAGGGTGACCGCGCTCTGTGGCAATTTGTGATCGGCACTGTGCAAGCCGAATTCCAACGGACCTATACTTGTGTCCCATAAGAATCGGCCCTGCGGTGCCGTCGATACCGTATCCCTTTGGAGGGGAAACTATATGAAGCTTTCACGCAAGCTCACGATGACGCTTGCCGCTTTGCTCTCGTTCACGCTGCTCGCAGCAGCGTGTGGCGACGATGCTGAAGAGGCAAGCACTGACGCCGATTTCATCGTCGTCGACGAGGGTGAGCAGGTACAGATCCGCTCGCTGAACGCCATCACTGGTGACGTTGCATTCCTTGGTGTCCCGAACCAGAACGCGGTCGAAGCTGCTGTTGCCGATTACGGCGATATCAACGGCTTCGAGGTCAGCATGGGTCAGGGTCTCGACGACCTCTGCTCCGCTGACGGTGGCCAGGCTGCTGCTCAGACCATCGTGGCTGACACTCAGATTGTTGGTGTTATTGGCACCTCGTGCTCGGGCGCGGCGACCGCTGCTGCTCCGCTCATCGCTGAAGCCGGCATCGTCATGATCTCCGGCTCGAACACCTCACCGTCTCTTACCTCGGACCTTCTTGGCACCGCTGGTGAAAACTACAACGCTGGTTACTACCGCACCGCTCACAACGATCTCTACCAGGGCGCTGCCATGGCTGACTTCGTCTACAACGACCTCGGTTATTCCACCGCTGCTGCGATGCACGACGGCGACCCCTACACCCAGGGTCTTGCCCAGGCGTTCTCCGATGCCTTCGAAGCCCTCGGTGGAACCATGACTGGCTTCACTGGCGTCAACAAGGAAGACACCGACATGGTGCCGGTCCTCACCGAGATCGCCGCTGGCGCTCCCGAGGCCCTGTTCTTCCCGATCTTCCAGCCCGCTGGTGACTTCGTGGCCGATCAGGCTCATGGCGTTGCTGGTCTTGAGAATGTCCAGCTGCTTGCGGCTGACGGCCTTCTGAACAGCGACTACCTGGCCCTTAGCCAGTCCGAGGGTATGTACTTCTCGGGCCCTGACGTCCGCTTCGGTCAAAACGTCAACCAGTCCACTGGAAAGACGGCAGCTGAAGTCCTTTCGGACTACGAAGCCAACCATGGTGAAGCACCGTCGGCTCCGTTCTGGGGTCACTCCTACGACGCCACCGCCATGCTTCTCGATGCCATCAAGAACTCGTCATCGGTCAACGATGCGGGCCAGCTCGTTATCGACAAGGCCGCTGTTCGCACGTACCTCACGGCGATCCGTGGCTACAGCGGCGTCATCGGCACCATCAACTGTGACGACTTCGGCGACTGTGGTTCCCAGAAGATCACCGTTGTGCACCACACTGATTCCGGTGACGTTGACGGCGGCATGAGTAACGTCGTCTTCGAGTACGCACCGTAATAACTCCGAGCACCAGCTAATGCTGACGCTCTAGAAGAGGTCCCCGTCCACGAGTGGTGGACGGGGACCTCTCGCGTTACTCTCATCATTCCGTCCAGGTCCCAGAGGGGGAGACTTGACCACCGCTACGAGGCATAAGTCGGCACGCCGCACAGGCGTCGACTGGTTCCTTTTCTTTCTGAAATTCGCCATGTTCAGTGTGATCGGCTTTGGCCTGTTTGCGTTCACCCTCCAGCAGATCGATCCCAACAACTGGCTTGCGCAACAAATCAACGACGACGCCACCGGGCTCACCGCTGACCAGTTCGAAGGCTTGGTCATCGCTGGTCTCTCCCAGGGGTCGATGTACGGGTTGATCGCGCTCGGCTACTCGATGGTCTATGGCGTGCTGGGATTCATCAACTTCGCCCACGGCGAGGTGTTCATGGTTGGCGCCATGACCGGGATGATCACCAGCAACAAGCTTGCTGAGGCTGGCGCCTGGGAATCCAACTTCGTCCCCTCGCTGCTTTTCATCGTTGTCCTGGCCATTCTCGTCTCCACATTCACTGCGGTGGTTATGGAGCGGGTGGCATATCGGCCGCTTCGTGGTGCCCCCCGCCTGATCCCACTGATCACATCGATCGGTATCTCCTTCTTCATTCAGAACGTCTCCGTCGTTCTTCTCGGCCCTGGCGCGAAGTCCTACCCGGACCTTCCGAGCTGGTGGACCGAAACCCAGTCGATCTGGTTCCTTGACGTGCAGCGCACCAGGCTCCTTGTTGTCTTGGTCGCCGGCGTCTCCATGGCTGTGCTCTGGTATCTCGTGGAGCGAACGAAGACTGGCAAAGCGATGCGAGCCGTGGCGGAGGACAAAGAAATCGCCTCCCTCATGGGCATTAATGTCAACCGAATCATCGTCACGACGTTTGCCATCGGTGGCGCGATGGCAGGTGTGGCCGGAATCCTCTGGGGCGTGATGTTTCGCTCGGTCGTTGCCACGACAGGGTTCCTTCCTGGCATCAAGGCGTTCAGCGCCGCGGTCGTGGGTGGCATCGGCAACCTTGGTGGCGCCATGGCCGGTGGCATCTCGATTGGTAGCGCTGAATCGATCGCACCGCTCATCATTCTCGAACCACTCGGTGTCAATGGCGCGTCTCAACTCCGCGATGCCGTTGCCTTCGCCGTGCTGATTTTGGTCTTGTTGGTGAAGCCCACCGGCCTCTTCGGTGAGCGACTCTCATCGGAGGACCGAGCATGAGTGACACGATGAACGACTCCTTAGCCACTCGTTCGGTCACCGACCAGGACTGGCGCAAGCTGGTAACCCACGGCACCGTCACGGCGTGCGCGCTCATTTTCATTGCGTTGTCCAACATGCCCGTTGCGCTCGACGACTTCGATCTCATTGCCGACCGCTTCACTCTCGGCGACCTCTCGCTTTATTGGCTGCTTCTCGTCATTGGATTGGTTGTTGGCAAGGAAGTCGTCCTCGAAGGGATGGCCACTCATGCCAAAGGTGCCCGAGATGTTGTCTCCGGCGCGATTGCCGGCATCGTCGCTGGCGCGGGTCTGAGCCTTCTTGTCATCCTCATCAATAATTTTGAGCTACGTGATCCGTTGGTCAATTGGAGTCCACAGACACTTGAGAAGCTGTCGGTAGGCGGCAGTATTTTGAGTGGAGTGCTGCTCTGGTTGGTGATTGGCGGAGTGCTCGGTGCCATCGGTGGCGCCATGCACGTCTTGCCCTCTCGTATCCGCCAACTCGTCATCGTGGCGGCGATGACAGTGTTGCTGGTTGCCATTCTCGAGACTGTGCTGAGCGATATCTCCGAATCCTTCGGCCTCGAACCGTTGGCCGACATCGTCTACGCGAAGCGTGGTGGATTGACGATTGTCGGCGTGCTCATCATTGCCGCTGCCGCTGCCGCGTACTCGTGGTGGGGCCATGCGCCGGTCAAGGATGCAAAGCAGCGGTTCCAGGCGCTGGAGGGCCCCGAGCGGGCTCGCGGCAACTTCATCGCCTTTGCCATTGTCGGCGCGTTGACGTTGGTGCTGCCCATGCTGGTTGGCGGCATCGTCAATGAACTTCTCGCCAACGTTGGGCTGTTCGTCCTTCTGGCTCTCGGACTCAACATCGTGGTCGGCCTTGCCGGCATCCTTGATCTCGGCTACGTCGCCTTCTTCGCCGTTGGTGGTTACACCACGGCCATCCTCACGTCGGCCAATCGCGGTGACTCCTGGCCGGACTGGGTTCCTCAGACCAATTGGTTCGTGGCGTTGTTGATCGTGGTTGTGTTCGCGGCGCTCACTGGCTTGTTCATTGGTGCTCCCGTGATCCGTATGCGAGGTGATTATCTCGCCATCGTGACCCTTGGATTCGGCGAAATTATCCGTCTGCTGTTTCTTTCGGACTGGCTTGGGGGCTATACGGGTGGCGCCCAGGGTGTGACCAACATTCGCGGAGTCAACATCTTTGGCTTGGCCACCGTCCGCGGCACAGACCCGCAGGCCGTGTTCTATCTCGTCGCGGTGTTCTGCGTGCTGGCCATCTATGTGTCGTGGCGACTCGAACACTCGCGTTTGGGTCGAGCCTGGATGGCGATCCGTGAGGATGAATCCGTAGCCGAAGCCATGGGCATCAACACGGTGAACACCAAACTGATGGCGTTTGTCGTCGGCGCGGTGTTGGCGTCGTTCTCTGGTGCGATCTTTGCGGCGAAGGTGGGCTCCGTCTTCCCCACGAGCTTCATCATCCTCGTGTCGATTGTGATCTTGGTGGTCGTGATCGTTGGCGGCATGGGTAATATTGCTGGTGTCATTGCCGGTGCTGTAGTGCTCATCGGCGTGCTAGGTGGGCCGAGGCAGCCAGGATTGCTGCAAGAATTCTCCAACTTCAAGTTGCTGATCTACGGCGCTCTTCTCATCTGGATGATGTTGAAGCGGCCCGAAGGACTCATTCCCAATGTGCGTCGTACCCGCGAACTCCACCAGGAGGAGTTCTTGCAGGACGCGTGGCTCAAGGGTGAGATCGATACGGGTGACGAACCCGATGACATGGGAGAGGTGGCCCCGGTATGAGCGGCGAACGTCTTCTCACCATTGACAATCTGAGCGTGACCTTTGGTGGTTTGCATGCTCTCCGTAACCTGAATTTTCATGTTGATGAGGGGGAGATCGTTTCGGTCATCGGCCCCAACGGGGCTGGCAAGACCACGTTCTTCAACATGATCTCAGGCATGGTGACCCCGACAGAGGGTGACATTATTTTCAAGGGCGAGTCGCTGCTCGGTCTCGATCCCAACCAGGTCACCGCCCGGGGCATCGCTCGCACCTTCCAGAACGTCCGCCTCTTCGCCAACATGACGATCCTTGAGAACGTGATGGTGGCGCAGCACTGCCGCACCAAGCAAGGCGTCTTTGGATCGCTGTTTAATACGGCTGCGTTCAAGCGTGAAGAAGCCGAGATTCGTGAGTATGGCGAAAAGGTGCTCGGCTTCTTCGGTTCTCGTCTTGTCGGGTACCGCCTCCACCAGCCGGCATCGGTGCTCTCCTACGCCAATCGGCGCCGTCTCGAAATTGCTCGTTCGATGGCGACGAAGCCCCAGGTCGTCCTACTGGATGAGCCTGTGGCGGGCATGAACCCAAAGGAATCCGAAGAGCTCACCACGCTCATCGGCAAGCTTCGAAGTGAGTGGGGCTTCACGATCGTGATGATCGAGCACGACATGGGTGTTGTGCGCGATGTCTCAGATCGTGTGGTCGTACTTGATCACGGCGAGACCATCGCCCAAGGCAGCTATGAGGAAGTATCCACGAACCCGCAGGTGATCGAGGCGTATCTCGGTCGTCCCGTCGAGGAGGCGTCATGACCGAACGCAACGGAGCGACGCCGCTACTCGAGATGCGGGGCGTCAATACGCACTATGGCGCAGTTCACATTCTCAAGGATGTCGACCTTGCCATCTATCCAGGTGAGCTGGTTTGCCTCCTGGGGGGTAATGCGTCAGGCAAGTCGACCACACTCAAGACCCTTCTTGGCATGGTGACGCCGACCACGGGTGACGTTGTGCTCGACGGTGAGGTCGTCAACGGCAAGCCCACGTCATACCTGGTGGAGCGTGGCGTCACAATGGTCCCCGAAAACCGGCGCCTCTTCAAACGGCTGTCGGTGAAAGAAAATCTCGAACTCGGTGCATATCTGCGGACCGATCGTGATGGCATCCAGCGGGATCTCGAACGCGTCTACTCGATGTTCCCTCGTGTTTACGAGCGTCTCAGCCAGAAGTCCGGCACCCTGTCCGGCGGCGAACAGCAGATGGTGGCGATGGGCCGTGCCCTCATGAGCAACCCGCGTGTCCTGCTCATGGACGAGCCGTCCATGGGTCTGGCGCCGGCGCTGGTCCAGACCAACTTTGAGCTAATCAAACAGATCCACGAGGAAGGTGTCGCCATTTTTATGGTGGAGCAAAACGCCAATATGGCGCTCTCGATCGCCGACCGCGGATGGGTGCTGCAGACCGGTCGTGTAGTGCTCGACGACACGGCGGGGGCTTTGCTCATCCATCCCGAGCTGCGAGCCAGCTACCTCGGCGAAGCCTGATCCAAAGCACGTATGGGGTCAGACCCCAAACGTGCTTTGTCCTAAGCGGGCTTTGTCAGCTGCGTCCGCTAGCCCGGGCATCGTCAATCGACATCCATGGGGTCAGCATCTCGACCGGCACCTTCAAGTGGAGCAGCGCTCCAGTGGATGACGCCATGGCGCGTTCGAACGCGGCGGGAAACTGATCGGTGCGATTGACCAGTTCGCTGTGTATGCCGTAGGCCAAGCCGAGGGCCACGAAGTCGGGGTTGATGATCTTCGTGCCCGATTCGCGCTCGGGATAGTTGCGCTCTTGGTGGGCTCGAATAGTTCCGTACATTTCGTTGTCGAGAACCAACACGATCGGTTCGATGCCGGCCTGGCGAGCCGAGCCGAGTTCCTGAACAGTCATCTGAAGATCGCCGTCGCCTGCGAAACACACGACGGTCCGTTCGGGATGCGCCGCCTTCGCGGCGATGGCAGCGGGGAGGCCGTAGCCCATGGTCCCGTTTTGAGGCGCGAGCAGACGCGCTTGAGGCCCATAGCGAAAGAGTTTGTTAGGCCAGATCGAGAAGTTGCCGGCGCCAGCGGTGATGATCACGTCATCAGGCAGATTTTCCTGGAGCCATTGCATGACAATGCCCATGTCGAGGTCGCCGGGCTGTGGCGGCGCTACAGCGGCGTCGACGTAGGCATTGTGTCGCTCGTGGCGCCAGACGGATCGTCGTTCGAGCGCATCGACTACCCGGTCCCGCATGAGGCCGATTGTGACGGATGGATCACCCAGCACGCCGATCTCGGTCGGGTAGATGCGGCTGAGTTGGGTGCGATCAGGGTGGACGTGCACGATCCGTTGGGCGGGTTCGTCCAGGTCGATCAAGGTCCATGCCGCAGTGGTCATCTCCCCGAATCGGATCCCCAGGCCGAGGACGACATCGGCGTTGTGGATGGTGTCTTTCACCGCCTGCAACATTGCGACGCCCGCCTCTCCGACGAACTGGTCGCTGTGATTGTCGACTAGGTCGTGGAAACGAAAGGCGGTGACAACGGGAATATCATTGGCTTCGGCGAAATGTGTGAGGTCGACCCGAGCCTGCTCGGTCCATCGTCCGCCGCCGGCGATGATCACCGGTCGCTCAGCCTTCCCGAGTTCAGCGATGATGGTATCGATCTCCTGCGGGGTGGGAGTTGCCCGCTCCACCGGCAGGGGTGAAACGTCGGTGACCTCGGTAGTGCATCGGAGGACGTCCTCTGGCAGTGCGATCGCAACCGGGCCGGGTCGGCCCGAAACGGCGACCTTGAAGCCCATGGTGAGTGCCTCGGCCAGATCATCGACGTTGTCAACTTGGGTGGCCCACTTGGTGATCGGCCCGAGGAACCGGCGGTAATCGATTTCCTGAAACGCTTCGCGACCCTGCTCCTGAGTGGCGACTTGGCCGATCAGTACGACCATCGGCATCGAGTTCTCCATTGCCGCATGAATACCGACCGATGCGTTTGTTGCGCCGGGACCGCGGGTAACCATGCAGATTCCGGGAGTGCCGGTAAGTCGTCCCCATGACTCAGCTGCGTAGGCGGCGCCTCCCTCCTGACGACAGATCACGTAATTGATGTCGGTGTCGACGAGAGCATCGAGGACGGCGAGATAGCTCTCACCCGGCACGCCAAATGCCGTGGTCACATCGTGAGCCACGAGTGCATCAACGACGAGTTGTCCTCCGGTTCGCATGCGATTCCTCTCGGAGCCAGGACCCTGTTTCGGACCAGCGCGCTGGCCCGTGATTGTAGGCGATCTCGTGTCATACGTAGCGATCGCCGAGAGGCCCAAGACCGAATCTGGAGGAAGAATCGTTTAGGCCGTTTCCTTGCACTGCCGCCCCTGCCTGTAATTCTCGTCGTGCCCGAGGTCGCGACAGTGTCCGGGGCCGCGACCACGATCACGATCACGACATGACAGCGACGGACGATACGGAAGACAATGACCATTTTCGAAAACATGGGCCACGGGGTGCGTCAACTGATGGTGAAACTCGCTGCCCCCAGCGGAACATCGTCAGTGAACTCGATCAAGGAGGGCTCGTAGCCCTCGGGGGCGTCATAGCCCATGAGGTTGAGCACTGTGGCGGCCACGTTGGCGAGGCCGGCTTGGGCTAGCTGTGCGAGTCGGTAATCGTCGCTGCTGGTCGCGTCATGGATCACGAATGGCACGGGGCTCAGCGTGTGGCTGGTCTTCGGTGTTACCTCGCCGTCAGCCTGCTCGGTGTACATGATGTCGGCGTTGCCGTGATCGGCGGTGAACACCAGCACGCCGCCAACTTCGTCGATCGCGATGAGTAACTGTTCGAGACAATCGTCGAGCACTTGCATGGCATCGACGGTTGCCTTGAGATCGCCCGTGTGGCCAACCATGTCGCCATTGGGAAAGTTAATGCGACCCATGGCGTATTGTCCCGACCGGAGCAGTTCGATCGTGGACTCGGTTATCTCCCGAAGCTTCATTGCCGGCGTCGTGTTGAACTCAACGTTGTCGGACGGGATTTCGACATACGTTTCAAGCGACTCATCGAGGTAGCCACTGCGGTTGCCGTTCCAGAAGTAGGTGACATGACCAAACTTCTGGGTCTCGCTTACCGCGAAGCTAGCTAGCCCCGTGCCGCAGATGTACTCGCCCATCACGCGGTCGATCGTCGGCGGCGCCACCAGATGGTTGGTCGGCACTAGCAGGTCACCGTCGTATTGGAGCATGCCGACGTAGAGCACGTCCGGATGTCGGCCCCGATCGAACTGGCTGAGGTCAGGGTCCTCGTAGGCCTGGCTGATCTCGATGGCCCGGTCACCGCGAAAGTTGAACAGGATTACGACGTCGCCGTCGACCATCTTCCCGATGGGGGTGTCATCGCAGTCGACCACGACGAACGAGTCGAGATATTGGTCGTCGTCGTCGGACTCGGCGTAGACAGTCTCGACGGCCTCGGTAGCCGACGAGAACGTGCGTCCGACTCCGTGCGTGTGGCACCAATAGCCGCGTTCGACCATGGACCAATCGGCGCCGTAGCGGTCCATGGTGATGGTCATACGGCCTCCGCCCGATGCGATCGCAGCGTCGACCCCATCGGTGGCGTTGAGTTGGGCAAGAACAGCCTCGGTTTGGGCGATGTAGGTGAGGGCTGAGCGGGGATCCACGTCGCGTCCGTCGTGAAGGATGTGAACCCGGATACGGCGAACGCCATCGGCAACGGCTCGCCGCATCAGGGCGTACAGATGGTTGGTGTGCGAGTGGATATTTCCGTCTGAGTGCAGGCCGAGCAAGTGCAGCGTGGCGGCATTGCCGCGAGTAAT
>Ga0233427_10005470_pt1 | contig 10070 bp, 8 predicted proteins | sample SI_118_April2016_5_FD_179885 | JGI IMG/M metagenome (GOLD analysis project Ga0233427, IMG submission 179885) | Seawater microbial communities from Saanich Inlet, British Columbia, Canada - SI_118_April2016_100_MG | ecosystem: Environmental > Aquatic > Marine > Inlet | place: Canada: British...
AAGGAATTACAGAAACTGGAGATAAATTAGTTGAAAATGTTAACGAAAAAATTTCTGAAGGAATTGCAGAAACTGGAGATAATATTAAAACTCAAATTGTAGAATCAAGTGAATCATCTAAAGAAATTCTTGTAAATGAAGTATCTGGATTTGATCCATTTAATTTTATAAAAAATTTATTTAAAATTAATTAATTATTACTTCTAAAAGATCTTTTGCAGTAATAACTGAATTATGAATTTGTTCTGCTTCTATTTTATGCCCAATTTCATCTTTATATCTTGCAGAAAAATGTGTTAAAATCAAATTTTTTACATTTGCATTTTTTCCTAATTCCGCAGCTTGTTTTGCTGTTGAATGACAAGTATCTTGTGCTTTTTGTTTTTCTTCATCAAGAAATGTAGAATCAAAAACTAAGTAATCACATTCTCTAAAAAATTCTTCTAATTCTTTTGTTGGCATTGTATCTCCTGAGATTCCTATTTTTTTACCTGGACGTTTTTTACCCAATACTTGTTCAGGTTTAATTATTTTTTCATTATTAGTAATATCTTCTCCATTTTGTAATTTATTCCATAATTCGCCTTCTGGTATGCCTAATTCCTTTGCTTTTTCAACATTAAATCTTCCTGGTTTATCTTTTTCTTCAAATAAATATGAAAATGCAGTTATTGAATGATTTGCTTTTGCTGCATGAATTAAAAACTTATTATTTTCATATATTGTTCCTTCATTAACAATTGTAATTAAAATAGAAAATGATAATCCAAAATTTAATATTTTAATATTAGCTGCAAGAAATTCATCAATTCCTTTAGGACCAAAAATTTCTAAAGATTCAGTTCTATTTTGCATTGACATTGTTTGTAATAATCCTAGAATTCCTACACAATGATCTCCATGCAAATGTGTTACAAATAATTTCATTTTTTTGTTCCACCCCAACCCTGATTTCATATATGAAATCTGTGTAGATTCACCTGCATCAAACATTAGGATTTCGCCTTCTCTTTCTAAACAAATACAAGACAATCCCCTTTTTTCTGTTGGTTGTGCAGCTGATGTTCCTAAAAATACTAGTTTCATTTAATCAAAATAGTTCTTGTGAGACTTTTATGCCTATAGATCTGATATTTTTTTAATCCTTTTAATTTCATTTTAGGATCTAATTCTTTTTTATACATTATAGCAATTTTCTTATTTTTAGGGATAATTGAGATAAATCTTTTTAAAATTTCTTCAGGTTTTTCTGATGCTTTTGAAGATCTACCATATGGTAGATCAGTAACAATTCCATCAAAATCATTTGATATTTTTACCAATTCTTGAAAATCTGATTTCAAAATTTTAGATTTATAATTATTGATTTTAAGATTTTCTTTAGAAATTTCACACATATTTTCATCAAAATCTATTCCAATTGCATTGATACCCATAGATTCAGATTCAAGTAATGTTGTGCCTGTACCACAAAATGGATCACATAGAGTTTCTCCTTTTTTTAATCCAACTAAATTTATCATAACTCTCGTTAATTTCCAATCTAATTCATGAGGATGTTTTTTACTTTTTTTAGGACGTTTTCTAACTTCATTTTTTTCTGAAAAACCAAAAAAATTTTCTTCATTTGTAAAAATTAGATATACTGTAATGTCAGGATTTTCTAAATTTACTTTTGCATGTGTAAATTTAGATATCATGTCACCCATAGAGCTTTCTAATTCTAATACGTTCAATTGATTTGATGATAGGTTAATTACTCTACATACAAAACTTCTTGTATCTTTTAGAACCTGAAAATTTTCATCATTTAAAAATAATCCTGACATTTTTCTTAATATTTGTCCAGAAGTTTTTACAAATGTAGCACGTTCCATAATTTTATTCCAATTAGTTTTTGATTGAATGATTATTAGATTTGAAATTATTTTTATTTTAGCAAACCTATCATACATTTTTACAATTGCAACAACTTCATCAGTTGCAAGTTCTAAATAATCTTTAGATAAAATAAAAAAACTTTCTGGCATTACATTATTGCCTTTGCAATAGTTTTTGAAATATCTACTTTTGATGTTTTTCCTGGAATTGTATTTGTACTAATAATATTTGTAACTCCTGCTTTCTTTATTTTCTTTTCAGCATCATTCATTAGAAGTGCATGTGTACATGCAACATAGATTTTTTTACATTTTTGTTTTTTAAGAAATTGTGTAGCTTTGATAATACTACCTCCAGTACTTATGATATCATCAACTAAAATTAAATCTCTATTTTCAACTTCTAAATTTTTTGTTTTAATTTTTACTTTACCTGTTTTTCTATCTCTTGTTTTTTCTAATGCGATATAATCTGAATTGAATTCCTTTGCAAATTCCTTTGCTCTTTCTTTTCCACCTTGATCTGGTGATACAACTAAAGGATTTTTTAGGCTCAATTTCTTAAAAAATCCTACAAGATCTGGAATTGCAGTAACATTTTTTGTTTTGATACTAAAATGCTTCAATCCAATTGAACTATGAATATCCACAACAATTATTTTTGATGCTCCAGCACTTTTGAATAACTTACCAAGTACTTTCATTGTAACAATTTCACCTGGTAAAAATTCTCTATCTTGTCTTGCATATCCCATATATGGAATTACAGCAATTACTTCTGATGAATTTTCTTTAGCTTTCGTAATTAATGATAATACTTGAACTAAATTGGTATCTACTGGTGGATAGATTGATTGTAAAACAATAGATTTCTTTTTTGATATTTTTCCAATTAATGTTATTTTACTTTCTCCATCAGGAAAAACTCTAATTTCTGATTTTACAAGATTTGCCTTTATTTTCTTAGATAGTTTTTTTGCTAAATTTTCTGAAGTTTTTCCTGAAATTATTGATAATTTACTCAATAAGCAAATATGATTTGAAGGGATTCTTAAGTTTTGAGAAATTTTTTCTATTCGTCGCCTTCTCCACGACCTAAATCTCCTAATCCATACTCATCAATTACTTTATTTCTAAATTCATCTTTTTCATCAATTTCTATTTGCTCTTTCTTTTCATCGCCTTGATATACGGTTCTAATTGGCCATGGAATTCTAATATCATATTTTTTAAATTCTTCATACATTATCATTCTCAAATCTGTTTTTGTTTTAAATTGTGATCCATAATCTTTGACGTATAGCCACATTGAGAAATCTAATGCAGAATCATTGAATTGATTAAATCTTACAACTGGTTGTGAAATATCTACATGTAGATCCTTATCACACCCACAACTTGATTTATTTTCATCTAAATACGGACATCTATTTTGTCTAACTAGGTGTCTCTCTTTACTATCTTTAATTTCAATCATACCACGTTTTCCAATTTTTACTAAAATTGCAGCAACCTGTTTTGGATCATTAAGATATGAAACACCCACAGCAACTACTGCTGGAACAAGTTTGTTTTCTTTTGTATAATTGATAATTTGTGCTGTTACTAATTGTCTTGTAGGAATTATTGCTACAGATTCATGTAATCCATCTCTAACATAGGTCACTCTAGGTGTAATTTTATGAACATATCCATTATATCCTGATTCTAATTGCACTCTTTCACCTTCTTTGAAAATATTGTCTTTTCTAATCATTAAATATGCAAAGTAATTTTGCATTGTTTCTTGTAATGCTAAACCAATACCAATTGCAAGACCACCTGTTGCAGTTGCTAGCACAAATAAATCGACTCCCCACCAAGACACAACTCCTAAAATTGTTGCAAGAAAAATTCCTACAGGTAAAATTTGTTTAAATGATTTGGGAATTCCTTCTCTTTTTTTACGTGCATATCCTACTGGTCGAGAACTTGGAATTAATGGCTCAAAACCATTAATTCTCTTTTCCTCTCTCCAAATATCTATTGCAAATATTTCATCTGGCTTTGCACCAGGTTTTAATTTTCTTCCTGATTGATTATTTCCAGTAATACAATTGTTAAAATATTTTAAATATTTTCCTCTTTCAGATTCTTTCCATTTTTCAAAAGTATTACTTACTAATTTTTCATAACTTCCAATAGGGTTTCCTTTTGAAGTACGATATTGTTCTAATTGAATAATACCTTCTTTTGTTTTACAGAGATTCTTGAATTCTTCATCAGTAAAATCTTCAGGTGTAATAGTTGGGGGAATCCATTTGTATAATTTGTGGAAAAGATCATCATCATCTGAAAAACCTTGCATATCATACCAAACTTCAAAATCTTGTTTTTCAAGAATTGATTTATCACGTTTTGTAAGCATTATTGGTATTAAATGAGAAATTGTATATCCAATAACTAGAATATTGAAAGTATTGAGAATTTTTGCAAAAGTTTCTTCAGGAGTTAATTCTATTGTAGAAATATTTGAATCCTGTTCAAATAATTCTGAAGTTTGAATATATGCATTAGTTGATGAAATTAGAGCAATCGCAAAAAATGGTAATACTGCATTTTGTACAAATTTTGATAAATGTGGTCTAGTGTAAAATATTTTTTTTGATTTTATTAGTGATGAGAATGTTTTATACGCAGCAGCTATCATAATAATCCCAATTATCATTATGATGAAAGCTAACTGAAGTGATTCTGATGAAGCTAATAATTGTGAAACTGTTTCAAATTCTCCAACTGAAATTTGTGAAATATCTCCTTCGCTCATAATTTGTCTTCTTACTTTGTTTTATTTTCTAGAATAAAATGTTAAGCCATTTTGATTATTTTAAGAGAAAAAATGATATAATTTTTAATTATTTTATGCCTAAAATTGTTGTAACATTTAACAAGGGTTAGAGTACTAATTTCAAAATGACCTATCAAAAATCAATTTGGAATGATTCACCATCTATGAAATCATACACATTATCCAATTTTCGTCAACTTCCACAAATTCAACAACTTTCTGAAGAAAAACAATTTGAAATGGAAGTTGTAGGAAATGTTTTACCTTTTAAAGCAAATAACTATGTAGTTGAACAATTAATTGATTGGAATAATATTCCAAACGATCCAATTTTCGTTTTAACATTTCCTCAAAAAGGAATGTTGAAACCTGAACATTATGAAAAAATGGCTGCTGCATTAAAAAATAATGCTGATAAAAAAGAAATTGCAACTATTGCAAATGAAATTCGTTTACAATTAAATCCACATCCTGCAGGTCAAATGGAACTTAATGTTCCAACATTAAAGGATGGAACCAAATTATATGGAATGCAACACAAGTATAAAGAAACTTGTCTTTTCTTTCCTAGTCAAAGTCAAACTTGTCATGCATATTGTAGTTTTTGTTTTAGATGGCCTCAATTTGTTGGTATGGATGAAATGAAATTTGCAATGCAAGAAGGCGAACAACTAGTTCAGTATCTTAGAGAACATCCTGAGATTACTGATGTATTATTTACTGGTGGTGATCCAATGATTATGAAATCAAAAATTTTCTCAAAATATATTGATACTTTAATTGATGCAGATCTTCCGAATTTTAAAACTATTAGAATTGGAACAAAAGCACTTGCATATTGGCCTTACAAATTTCTAACAGATTCAGATTCTCAAGAAATGTTAGAAATTTTTAAGAAAATAACTGATAGTGGTTTACATCTTGCATTCATGGCTCACTTTAATCATCTAAATGAATTATCAACAGATGCTGTAAAAGATGCAATAAAGGAAGTAAGAAAAACAGGTGCACAAATTAGAACTCAATCACCTCTTTTAACACACATTAATGATGATGCAGAAATGTGGACCAAAATGTGGACCAAACAAGTTGAATTAGGTTGTATTCCATACTACATGTTTGTAGTTAGGGATACAGGTGCCCAACACTACTTTGGAATTTCTTTAATTAAAGCACATGAAATTTTCAAGAGTGCATATTCTTCAATTAGTGGATTAGCTAGAACAGTTCGTGGACCAAGCATGTCTGCAACTCCAGGTAAAGTCCATGTAATGGGAACTGCAAATGTTAATAATGAAAAAGTAATTGTTTTAAGATTTTTACAAGGCAGAAATCCTGATTGGGTAGATATTCCATTTTTTGCTAAATATGATGAAAATGCAATTTGGTTAGATGACTTAAAACCAGCATTTACTGAAAAATTCTTTTTTGAAGAAGGAATGAAAAATTTTCAAAAAAATTAATTCAATTGAAGATTATCCTATCCTAAACTTTACCTGACTTTCTTGACAACTCTATCTTACTAGATAACATTAGTAAAATCATTTCTTAATACTAATAATTGGATTTTAAACAGGTTTTACAAACTATTCAAGAAGAAAACATCTCTTTCATTGATTTTTGGTTTGTAGATATTTTTGGTGAACTTCATAATGTTGGAATGCCAAGTTATGCAATTGATGAAAATAGTTTCATAAATGGTCTTGAAAAATTGGATGCAAGTTCAATTGTTGGATTTAAATCTGTAAATAAATCTGATATGATTTTAATGCCTGATCCAAATTCATTTAAAATTTTACCTAATGATTATGATCCAGGACATAGAAAAAATGCACGTATTTTTTGTGATCTATATGATGGTAGTACAAAAAAGGAATCCCGCTATAGTAGAGATTCTAGAGGAATTGCACATAAAGCAGCTGAAAAACTTGACGAATTTGGATTTACTCATACTAATTGGGGACCTGAAATTGAATTTTTTGTTTTTGATTCAATCAATGTTTATCCGTCACCTTATGCTGCAACTCATTCTGGTGGAGGCTCTGGTTATTCAATTGACTCTAAAGAATCACCATGGTCTAAAGGAAATGTTAGTACAGCAATAAATTTCAAGGAGGGATATTATCCATCACAACCAAAAGATACACTTGCAGGATTTAGAAAAGATGTATGTGAAGATTTGTATAATTATTTTGGAATAAAAATTGAAGCTGAACATCATGAAGTAGCAACTTCTGGTCAATGTGAAATTAATTTAGTTTATGATGATATGATTACTATGGCAGATAATGTAATTGGAGTTAAAAATTTAGTTAAAGTAAAAGCTAAAAGAAAAAATAAAGTAGCAACTTTTATGCCAAAACCAATTTTTGGTGATAATGCATCAGCTATGCATACACATCAGAGCTTATGGAACGGAAATTCTAATGTAATGTATGATCAAGATGATGAAGTCGCACAGATGAGTCAAATTGGTAGATATTATGTTGGTGGAATTTTAAATCATGCATCAGCATTATGTGCAATTTCAAATCCTACTACTAATTCTTACAAACGTCTTGTTCCTGGATTTGAAGCACCAGTGAATGTTTGTTGGGGATTAGCAAATCGTTCTACTGCAATTAGAATTCCAATGTATAATAGAAATCAAGAAAAAAGTAAAAGAATAGAATATCGTGTACCTGATCCTACTGCAAACATCTATCTTTTAGAGGCTGCATTACTCTTAGCAGGATTAGATGGAATCAAAAATAAAATTGATCCAGGGGATCCTATTGAAGAAAATGTTTACAAACTTTCTTTAGAAAAGAAAAGAGAATATAATATTGGTTCTTTACCAGTTTCATTGAAAGGCTCATTAGATTCCCTTGGTAGTGATTCTAACTTTTTAGAAGAAGTTTTTACAGCTGATTTTCTAGAAGCATATTCTGAATTAAAATATAAAGAATACACTGCATTTGCACAAACACCAACAGCTTGGGAAGTTTCAATGTATGCTGATGCATAACTAGCATAAATATCAAAAATAACATTTTTAAAATTGGATTTAATTTTTTAATTATGAAATATATTCTCTTAATACTTTCATTATTACTTATTCCAAGTTTTGCTGGAATTACATATGGACATACAGTTGATGCAGTTGGGGAATATCGTGTAGAAATTGGTTGGATGAATGAACCAGTTGTATCTGGTGAAACAAATGCACTTGAATTGTATGTTAGCCCACTAGTGAATTGTCCTGATATTTCAATATCTATGGAATGTGCAAATTCTCAAGAATTTCAAAATGGTATTGAAGGATTAAGAAAATTATTAAAAGTTCAATTTGTATATGATAAAACTCAAACAATCACTTTACCTTTAGTTGATGATCATGATATTCCAGGCAAATATTATGCTTTCATTACTCCTACAGTATCTGGATATTATCAAGCAAATTTAATTGGAAAAATTTTAGATACATCTATCAATTTATCTATGCATCCACCTCCAATTGCAGAAAGATCTTATATTGAATTTCCTGAATTAGCTGATCTTGCATTAACTGAAGTTATTGATGATAATACAAAACTTGTTGAACGTATTACTTCTCTAGAAAATAGTGTTAAAAATCTGGAAAATTCTAATAATCAAATGCAAGATGAAATAGATGTAAATGATATTTGGGGAACAGGAATTGGAATAATTGCTATTATCATAGCTATAATCGCTTTAGTAAAAACAAGAAAAAATTAATTTTATGAGTAATTTTGATAAAATTTTCCAAATCATTGATATCTTGTAATGTAATAAACTACAAGTATAGGAAAATTAGTACTGATCCTAACTAGGTTAATAAAAAATGGTTGAATCTAATTATGATATTTTAGGAATTGTAGAAGGGACAACAGAGAAAGAAATTAGAGATGCATTTAGAAGATTGGCTTTACAATTTCATTCTGATCGCGGTGGGGAAAATGAACAATTCATTAAAATTAAACAGGCATATGATGATCTAAAAATTGGTAAAAAATATCCTGATACAGATCTTGAAAAAATTAAAAATTCTAGGGTTTATTCTGATGAAAGTGAAGAAGATGTTAGAAGAAAAAATCAGATTTTAGGACAAGAATTATCTAAAGAAATGAAAAATGCTGAAAAATGGGTAACTGCATTAAATCAATCAAATTCTACAGCTACAAGATTATTTGGTTCAAAAACTCTAGGTGAAATTGAATTAGAACGGAAAGCAACTGGGACTTTATCTATTAAAGGAAATTTTATGGCTGGAAGTTTAACTTATGATGGTCCAATAATCATGCAAGGAAGTATTACTAGTCCTTCTTGGACACAGGAATTTGAAAGTAATATTCGTCTTACAAAAGGGGATTTCAAATTCATTAATCCATTAGAAAATAAGTATAAAATTGAAAATGGTGCTAAAATTATTGTAGATAATGGTAATGCTGTTGTTGGTAATATTTACGGTAGAAAGTATAGAGTTGAGGATAAAGATGGTAGAGTTGGAATTTTTCAAATTCAAGAACACAGAACAAGTATTTCTGCTCCAAATGGAAAAATTATTGCTGAAGATATTGTAAATACTGTATCTCTTGATGCTGATAGTATTATGGTTCTTAATGTAGAACAGGATTCAATATTATCTGCTCGTGAAATTTTATTTTATGGGGGAAAACTAACTTTTGACTGTATTATTAAATTAAAAGAGAGTGGTTCAATAAGATTTTTTGAAAATTTTTCTATACAGGGTTTAAGTGGAGATGCAATAATTGAATTAGAAAATGGTAAAAAAATTAGATTATTTGATCTTAAAACTAAAAAAATTAAAGATTTACCTGATGAATTAATTTCTAATAAAGAGAATTATTCTAAAGATGCTACTTTAGTAGGTAATGGATTTACAATTACATATGATATGTTAGATCATCTTTCAAAAAAACAGGAAACTAAACAAAAGAGTAATTGGTCATCAAAATTTGGATTTTCTAAAAAATAGTTAATTTTTACTTATTTTCATTAATTATGTATGAACTTAGAAAAATAAAATAATAAAAAGAAATTAAAAATTGTAGAACTAATCTAATCGATTAATTCAGTCCAACCTTTGACGAAGACTGAGTTTTTGTAGAGTGGAACTGGTTGTCCAACTGTAAAGTCCATTGGTCTCATCCAAAAGATTGCTTTTGTTGGGCATACACCTATGCATGCACCATCAGAAATACATCTTTCTGGATAGAAAACGAATGCTTTACCTCTTTTCCAGCCTTCAACTGGTTTTACTCTAAGGACATCAGGACCAAGTGTTGTACAGATTTCTACACAGAGTGCGCATCCGATACACATTTGTTCACTTATGTCTG
>Ga0233427_10005478_pt1 | contig 10058 bp, 9 predicted proteins | sample SI_118_April2016_5_FD_179885 | JGI IMG/M metagenome (GOLD analysis project Ga0233427, IMG submission 179885) | Seawater microbial communities from Saanich Inlet, British Columbia, Canada - SI_118_April2016_100_MG | ecosystem: Environmental > Aquatic > Marine > Inlet | place: Canada: British...
ATGCGCAGTAAAAAGACACGCAAGGCACCGAACAGTGTGACCAAACAGCAGAACAATACTCGTCACTACAATAATTCGAGAAACACCAAAAAACGTACGGTGTATGGCCATGGGCCAAAGCCTGGCGGCAAGCACCAGTCGGGCGGTCGCAACCAAACCAGCAGACCAAGTCAAGGTTCTGAAGGTTCCTATGAGCAACGCTCAGAGGCTAATGGCAATGTTGCACCGAAAACAACCGGAGCACAAACAGCCGGAGCAAGAACAACATCCTCCAAAAAGTCTTCAGACATTTCCCCCTATGGTAGGTGAAGGCAATCGTAATAACAATGGCGGCGCTCCAGCTGGTCGCAATCTTCCATCGGGCGGTAATTTAAATCATAGTTCTGGCTGCACTAGATAGCGGCCAGACGTTTGACGAATATCTTTAACATAACTGCCACAGTACCGAGTTATAATATCTATGATAACTAAGAGAAGCCGTATTAATGTTTGAGTTTCATTTCAGTAAAGTCGCCAGTTTTAAAAACGATTTACTCTCCGGTCTCACGGTCGCCCTAGCGCTAGTCCCAGAAGCTGTTGCCTTTGCCTTTGTGGCTGGGGTTGATCCGTTGGTAGGACTCTATGCTGCCTTTATGGTTGGCTTGATAACCGCCTGTATTGGCGGTCGTCCGGGCATGATCAGTGGTGTCACTGGCGCGCTGGCAGTAGTGATGGTGTCCCTGGTTGCGGACCATGGTGTCGAGTATCTGTTTATCACAGTGGTGCTCATGGGACTGTTGCAGATAACGGCTGGGGTATTAAAGCTCGGTAAATTTATACGGATGGTGCCTTACCCTGTGATGCTGGGCTTTGTTAATGGCTTGGCGATTGTGATCTTCCTTGCGCAACTGGGGCAGTTTGGTGAAGCCGGACAGGCAGGTTGGTTGCACGGCACCTTTATGCAGGACAGCATTGTTGATGTGGCCTGGTTGAAGGGAGAGCAGCTTTATATGTTGTTCGGTCTAGTGCTGTTAACCATGTTTATTATTTATTTCTTACCGCGTATTACCAAAGCGTTGCCATCTTCATTGGTGGCAATTCTGGTGGTCACTGCTCTGGTGTTGGGCTTAGATTTGAACACCAAAGTGGTTGGCGATATTGCCTCTATTAGCGGTGGTCTGCCTAGCTTCCATGTGCCAGTTGTGCCTTTTAATCTGGAGACCTTATTTATTATACTGCCTTACGCCATTATTTTGGCTGCGATTGGCTTGATTGAATCATTGTTAACCTTACGCCTGATAGACGAGATTACCGAGACACGTGGTCGTGGCAATCGTGAATGTATTGGTCAGGGTGTGGCTAATACCTTCACAGGTTTCTTCGGCGGCATGGGGGGCTGTGCTATGATTGGCCAGAGCATGATCAATGTTAATTCCGGTGGTCGTGGCCGACTGTCGGGCATCAGCGCCGCAGTCTACTTGCTACTGTTTATCCTCGTGGGTTCAACACTGATTGAACAAATCCCACTCGCGGCACTAATAGGTGTGATGTTTATTGTCGTGATCGGTACCTTTGAATGGTCGAGCTTCCGTATTGTTGGCAAGGTGCCACGCAGTGATGCGCTTATTCTAGTGACGGTGTCTGCGGTGACTGTAGCCACTGATTTAGCTTTCGCTGTGATTGTTGGCGTGATTATTTCTACACTGGTATTTGCCTGGGAGCACGCCAAATTTATTCGCATCGATGCTCGTGAAGACCATAAGGGTTCAACGGTTTATGCGGTAACAGGGCCATTGTTCTTTGGTTCCGCCACGTCATTTTTAGAGCGCTTTGACCCCAAGAATGACAACGATGATGTGATCATCGACTTTGCTCGCTCAAGAGTTGCAGATCACTCTGCCCTTGAGGCGATTGATACCCTGGCCGAACGCTATTTGAATGCCGGCAAAAAATTACATTTAGTGCATCTGAGTGAAGAATGTCGCAAATTGTTAACCAAAGCGGGAAATCTCGTCGAAGTGAATGTGATTGAAGATCCTAAATACTTTGTTGCAGAAGATAGTCTGGCATAACCGGCTAGGCGACCCTTTATTTACTCAACTGGTTTTTTTAGCAGTCCCGTTATATTTTACAAATAAATGTTCATTATTTGGTTTTAATAACTTTAGGCGTCCATATATCAGTTTATACAGAACGATTTAATTCCGCTTACGCTAAGTATCGCGGAATGTTCAGGCTTTAAAAAAACTTGTGGATAGACCTTAGTCGGGTAAAATAAAATTTCATTTAGGTCACATTCATTATTTGTTGAGTATTTAAAAATTCCAACGTCAGGATTTTTGATTAAAAGTGTGAGAATCAATAGCAAGCAATAGGAGATAGCTATGAACACTTGCATCAGGGCAATGTATGAATGCTCATGGGAAAAAATTAAAGATCGTATCCTTACAAGACATGAAAGGCGAAGCTGGCAAATTTTTAAGCGATTATACACTAGTAAGAGAAGGTGAAAAGGGCCTAATTTGGTTAGGTAATGTCACCGACTTTGAGGCATTGGGAGCATTCATGAATACTCCAGAGCTAAAACGAATTGATGAAGAAGATGGTGTCTCGATGGTTGTCTTCACAATGCAAGCAATGGAAGGTTAATCTAAATTGATAAATCTGATAACAAGTGATATTTTTGGTATCATCATTATGACTTACGGATAGACCTTGAAACAGCAAACACCTAAATGCAGTATTTATTGGATTTTAGCCGTCTTATGCACCTTAGTGTTTTCAGGAGTCTCCATGGCCAATCCACTTGACGACTTAAAAAAAGTAGGCGAAGCCAAACTCAAAGTGTTGTTTTGGGATGTCTACAACTCAAGCTTATATAGCAAAACAGGCGAGTACCAAGCAGAGCAATTTCCACAAGCTTTAAAAATAAATTACTTAAGAGATATTGACGCAGAAGACTTAATAGAAAGAACACAAGACGAATGGGTAAAATTAGGCATTAAACAAGTAACATTTAGCCGATGGACCCCACTTCTGACCAATATATTTCCAGATATAAAAAAAGGCGACACACTTTTATTGACCGTGAGTGAGAACCAACAAAGCGAATTTTTCTTTAATGGCAAAACAATTGGCAAAATTACTGACCAAACCTTTGGCAAAAGCTTTTTACGTATCTGGCTAGATGAAAATTGCAGCTACCCCAAGGTACGCAATAAACTCATTGGATCAAATAATTGAGCTCACTCAAATTCCAGCTCTTAGTGTTGATTACACCTCTCTTTTTGTCAAAAACCCATTCACCTCTCTAAGCAGTCTAATCATACAAATAACAGTTAATTGAAGCGCATTCACCAATTGTTTTGCCGAATCTTCCGTGATATGTAGCTTAAGCAGAGTTAAATCGATCTGTATTGCACCTAAATGCCAATCAGAGTAACATTTAAGGCTGGTAACCCAATATTGGCTTAAAGAGCGTTTTAAGCGCCTTTTTCTAAATTAGCATAAGCTAAAATGATTACACTAAAATAAAATGACTTTTTTATAATGTTTGAATGGTTCGAATCAAGGCTGAACCCTTATCCTCTGGAAAAACCTGGTACGCCTCCAAATGGGATTTTAGCTTTCTGCTGGCACTATAGCGGTTCCGCATGGCCGTGGTTGGCACTGATGTCTTTACTCACTGCTTCCATTTCCATAAGTGAAGTCTACCTCTTCGGTTTTCTGGGCAATATTATTGACTGGTTAGTGGTAAGTGATCGTGTGGGTTTCATTGAACGTGAAGGAGATAGACTTTTCTGGATGGGGATCTTCATTATTGTGGTACTGCCATGCGTTGTACTGTTTCAATCACTTATAATCCATCAGACTCTTCTAGGAAACTTCCCAATGATTGCCCGCTGGCAGATGCATCGATATCTTCTTTTTCAGAGCATGAGTTTCTTTACAAATGAGTTTGCAGGACGAGTGGCTACCAAGGTAATGCAAACATCATTGGCCATACGAGAAAGTGTGATGAAAATGCTTGATGTCTTCGTATACGTCACAGTCTATTTCCTGTCCATGATGGTTCTTATTGCAAATTCCGAATTGCGCATGATACTTCCTCTTATCTTGTGGATGTTAGTCTACGTTTCTTTGATAATTTTCTTTGTTCCAAAACTGAAAGTTATATCAATGGAACAGGCTGATTCACGATCTTTAATGACAGGACGAGTGGTAGATAGTTATACCAATATTTCAACAGTAAAACTGTTTTCCCATGCACTTAGAGAAGAAATTTATGCCAAAGAAGGAATGGATTCTTTTCTAGGAACAGTTCATAGACAGATGCGCCTAGTAACATTATTTCATTTTTTTGTTTACTTCAATAATGTTTTATTAGTATTTGGCATATCTGGACTTGCAATCTGGTTATGGATTTCTTCTTCTGTTTCAGTTGGTTCGATTGCCATAGCAATTGCCATGTGTTTACGTATAAATGGCATGTCTCAATGGATTATGTGGGAAGTTTCAAGTTTGTTTGAAAATATAGGCGTTGTCCAAGATGGAATGAAAATGATGGCTAAACCACAAGAGGTGGTTAACGTCGCTGATGCTAGAAAAATTAAAGTAGAAGAGGGTCGAGTAGAGTTCGAAAACATCAGTTTTCATTACGGTCGTACTGGTGGAATTATAGACAATTTTGCCTTGAGTATTGTTGGTGGTGAAAAAGTAGGGATTGTCGGACGATCTGGCTCTGGCAAGAGTACACTCCTGAATTTGATACTACGTTTTTATGACCTAGAATCTGGTCGAATCCTCATTGATGGACAGGACATCTCAAGAGTCCTTCAAGAAAGTTTGCGATCTAACATTGGTGTTGTAACCCAGGACACTTCATTGCTTCACCGATCAATTTACGACAATATCGCATATTCTTCTCCTGAGACGAGTAAAGAACAGGTGTTTGAGGCAGCTAAAAATGCCAATGCTTGGGAATTCATTCAGGAATTGGAAGACTCTCAAGGACGCAGTGGCATGGAGGCACATGTAGGTGAACGTGGCGTTAACCTTTCAGGAGGCCAACGTCAGCGCATTGCTATTGCAAGAATGTTCCTTAAGGATGCCCCTATCCTAATTCTCGATGAAGCCACCTCAGCTCTGGATTCAGAAATAGAAGCCGTGATTCAGGAAAATTTATTCAAACTGATGGAAGGAAAAACAGTGATTGCAATTGCCCACCGACTTTCCACTATTGCACAGTTGGATCGTCTTGTAGTTATCGAAAAAGGGAATGTGGTTGAATCTGGAACACATGAGAAATTAATCAATAATTCCCTGATCTATTCTGACCTTTGGAAGCGACAGTCTGGAGGGTTTCTAGCACCGGAAGAATATGAAAAACCGCATTCCAATCCAATAAATAAACTTTAATTATATTCATCAATTAAAGTGTACAAACATTCAACTACACATAATCCAAATGTTGAGCACTAAAACACTTTGGTATAAGATAGAAGAATCAGGTGGAGTTTACAGTCTTACATCCGAGGCAGTTCCATAGTTTATTAGGAGTAAATGAAGGAGATATGTTAATAAATTTTTCCAAAATTATGAGAAATATATCAGGCCCTGTTCTGGATGGATGAATTAATACTTACAACCCCGAGCATATAGAATACATGTACCCGTCAATGCTAGCAAACAACATAAGATGCGGAATTTAATTTTATAATCCCCCACCAATTCTTACCAGTCATTTACAATCAGATATTTTAGATATTATTAGTTGTAAATAAAATTGATTGAGACTGAAGATTGTTACAAAAGGTAACGGAAAGGACTTTATATGAGGGTCCTAAGCTTTAATAACATCAATAGAAATATAAATGTCGTCAATAAATGGTTTCGAGATTTTAGAAACTTCACCTGAATATTTCTGGTTTATAGCAGTGCTCGCTGTGCTTACCGTTTCCATTTCTAAAGCAGGTTTTGGAGGAGCTATGGGTTCGTTCAGTGTCCCAATTCTTATCTTTGTTCTTCCACCGAAACTGGCACTTGGAGTATTATTACCTCTGTTTTTGGTTACTGATGTTTGGGTTGTCTATATGTGGAAGAGTATGCTTGACAAGCGCATTTTATTGATAATGTGTGCATTTGGTGTTATTGGCGAAATTGTGGGATGGCTTCTATTCGACTATTTAAATGACCAGATACTAACTGGTATGATAGGGTTGATCGCAATAATTACAGCTTTTAATTATGCTTTTCGACGAATAAGGCCTGGGAATCAAACCTCAGTAGAAATCGCCACCTCAGTATCCCAGCGTATATTCCAACGTGGTGCAATCTGGTGTGGGTTGTCTGGCATCTCAAGCTTTTTTTCACTCTCTGGCGGTATCCCAGCACAAGTATTTTTGTTACCGCATGCACTTGCACGCCAGTCCTTTGTTGGAACACTCTGTGTCTATTTCTTTGTGATAAATATAGTGAAAGTACCCTTCTATGCTGAGATCGGTATTTTCTCAGAAGCAACGCTTACGGTATCTCTCTGGTTGCTTATTGTAATTCCATTAGGCGTTTTTATTGGTAAATGGTTAAACACTCATATTAGTGATCAGATTTTTTACGATATTAGCCATCTAGGTCTTCTGGCTATGGGTTCCAAATTATTACTCAGCATTTTTTAGAATCGGATTTTTAAGATTATCCTTGTCTTAGAGAAGTGATTTTATAAAATTATATATTTTAAAAAAATGGGTGGGGTCAGAATAATAGCATCAAGTTTTATATATAACTTCCTGTCACTTATATGGAGGGAGGTTTTCGGTTTTAAACTTTGAACAACTAAATACTACAAATAAAAAATTATTAGGTGTAAATAAAGTAGACTATAGGTCACATAATTGGTTATAAATCTTTATAACTAAATAACAATTTATTTTTCAGAGTAATGTGGATTATTTATTAAGAATTAAATGTAATAAAATAAAAATGTTTAATTTGCAAGAATTTAAAGGAAATCTATGTACGCAGTAATTTTTGAGGTGCATCCCAAAACAAAACTTGCTGCCCAGGAGTATTTTGACTTGGCAGCTGAGTTGCGAACAGAATTAGAAGAGATAGACGGATTCATATCTGTAGAACGGTTCTCAAGCCTCTCCGACGAAGATAAATTTCTCTCTATTTCCTTCTGGAGAGACGAGAAAGCCTTGAAGCAGTGGCGTGAGCAACACCAGCATCGAAAAGCCCAGGAAAAAGGTCGTGGAGAAATTTTCAAGGATTATCGTATCATAGTTGCCAAAGTTATCCGAGATTATGGAATTACAAATAGAAAAGAAGCCCCGTAATATCTTAATACCATTGAGTAATTATTTCTTCTTCAGTTCACTTCTTCTTGCGTTCACTTCTCCTCCTTCTCTTTTACAAGATCTATATATAACTCAACCAGTGATTAAGCATAGTTAAATCATTCTGTATTGCGCCTAACTGAGAATAAGAGTAACCATGAGTCTAATTAGCCAATCATTACCTGAGAGGGCGATTTAAACATTATTTTGGATTATAAATCATTATAAGTTGTATAACTTATGAAATTTTAAAAAACAACTCTTTGACTGACTTAGAGGAACAACTAATAAACTACTATGAAAGAAGATATATTCCCAAAAGGAGCTGCCTGGATGAATGGTGAGTTCATTCAATTATCTGAAGCTCGAATACCTGTTCTAGACTGGGGGTTTTTAAGGTCTGATGCAACTTATGATGTTGTACATGTTTGGCAAGGTCGTTTTTTTCGTTTAGATAAACACATTGACCGATTTTTTCATTCAACAGAAAAATTAAGAATGCCTTGTAAAATTAGTAGGAATAACCTCAAAAAAATACTTGCTGGCTGCGTCGAACGTTCTGGTTTAGATAATGCTTACGTTGAGATGATTCAGACTAGGGGAATGCCCCCTAATTTTGAGAGAGATCCCAGGAAATCTGAACCTCGCTTTATTGCATTTGCAGTTCCATTCGGATGGATCCTAAAACCTGAGGAATTTGAGAAAGGTTTAGATGTTTTAGTAAGTAATAGAAGGCGAATATCATCTAACTCTATTGACTCTAGAATTAAAAATTATCATTGGCTAGACTTAGTAAGTGGAATGTTTGAAGCTTTCGATGATGGTCATGACACAGTGATTCTAACTGATGAAGAAAATAATATTTCAGAAGGCCCTGGTTTTAATGTTTTCTGCGTTGACGAGAGAGGTCTTAATTCCCCTAATAAAGGAGTGCTAGAAGGAATTACCAGACAAACAGTTTTAGATTTAGCTAAAGAGTTAAATTTACCATTTCAACTAAGGCCAATATCATTAGAAATGCTTAAATATTCTGATGAAGTCTTTGCAACTTCAACTGCTGGAGGAATAATGCCAATAACAAAAATAAATGGCATATTAATTGGTCAGGGCTCTCCTGGTGAAATAACAAGGAAGATACATAAGACTTATTGGGACAAGCATAGCGACCCTGAATGGAGTGTATCTAAAGATGATTTACTAAGTTAGATTACTACTGGGCTAGATAAATAAGAGATCCCTTTAAAAAATTCCTGACTGAGCATCAGCAGAAAAGATGTCGCAGTATTAATATTAACTTATTAATTACTGAATTTATTAGAAAAACAGAGACTAAATAGATCGATCATTCCGCAACCTAAGTAAGCAATCATATCGTTATCGCTCGTATAGCCAATCATCAATCAGCCTCCTGGAAACTGACACCTTCCTAGGCAGATACTTTTCCTGCGTCTCAAAATTAAGCATCTCACTCCTTGTAAACCATTGGGCATTTTCAAGTTCGGCATCATTTAAATTTATTTTTTTTGTACATGCCTCAGCAGTAAATCCAAGCATCAGAGAGGAGGGGAATGGCCATGGCTGGGAATGCTGGTAAATGATATTTTTCACAATGATTCCGGCCTCTTCATGCACCTCCCGTGCGACTGCATGCTCAATTGTTTCGCCAGGTTCAACAAATCCTGCCAGTGTTGAATACAAACCATCTGGCCAAATTTTCTGGCGCCCCAAGAGTACTCTGTCATCATCTTTAACAAGCATAATCACCGCAGGATCAGTGCGAGGGAAATGTATGCAAGCACATCCTTTTTTTGTACAATTGCGTTGATGTCCTCCTTTTGTTGCAATAGTTGGAGTACCACACACACCGCAATATCCGTTTCTGTTATGCCAAAACATTATCCCCCTTGCATAGGCAAGGATTGAACCCTCTACCCCACCAATGAGTGGGCCAATATCGCGTAAATCAGCAAATTTACCCCATGGTGCTAATTTGTTTGTGGCTTCATCTTCTTCCAGACTGGAAATGTCTATTGCCAGATATGAAATGAAATTACTCGCCACAGCTTGTTTGCCAAGATAAACTTGATTCTTAGCAATTTCTATTAAATCTGTAGCATCTTTAATTGACAGGTATGCAGGTACTGGTGGCGCTCCCGTTTCTACAGTATTGGAAAACAGGTTCAGAGATCGCCAAATAGGAACAATACGTGTTTCAGGATTTTCTAAAACGTAATCTAGACAACTGGCTTTTTCACGCGAAATAACATCTCTATCAAGCCCACCAAAACTGAAATGATTTGGAGTATGGAGCGTTAATTCATAAGGGTCAAAAATTATCACGTGTAGTTTACACCTGAATAAAATTAAGATTATATCTGTATGACTATATATTAAATATTAATATTCTGAGCAATAACTTTGTTTTTCAGCTCAGACCATTGCAGGTATATACTTTTAAAAGTTTCAAAACATTTTAAAAAAAATTAATAATATTAGTGTCTCCTATTTAGAAATAGTATCTAATAGGTCAAAATAACATCACGGACTTTGCTCTTTTACCTGTATATTATATCTTTTTTATACTCTTAAAAACCTATCTAATTTTTTTAATTTAGCTTTGATTCTGCTTTAATATTATTTGAACTCTCAAAAGAAGTATATTTACTTAACAGTTTTATTAAACGTTCTCTTCCATCTTCAATAAGCGAGTAAAGGGTGGGGACCATGAAAAGAGTCAAAAAAGTC
>Ga0233427_10005487_pt1 | contig 10046 bp, 10 predicted proteins | sample SI_118_April2016_5_FD_179885 | JGI IMG/M metagenome (GOLD analysis project Ga0233427, IMG submission 179885) | Seawater microbial communities from Saanich Inlet, British Columbia, Canada - SI_118_April2016_100_MG | ecosystem: Environmental > Aquatic > Marine > Inlet | place: Canada: British...
CGGAGCCGTCAAAATCGGCTAGTTGCAACTGTTGATTTATTTAAGGCACTTGGTGGTGGCTGGGAACCCGAATCCTTAAGGCGCTCACCGTCAGGATTTCTGGAATTCTTCGGGGACTGATGTTCTTTTGCGAATTCATATGGAATATGATGAGAATCTTCATTTGTATTCTGTCCGCGCCAAGCTTGCATTTGTAACAATGAGAAGTTAACCCTAGTTTTGGAAATTAATTAATGCGTCCCACACGTTTAGAAAAACCGTCATTGAATCGCAACGATTGGGGGACCATTCGCTCATTACTGCCTTATCTATGGGAGTTTAAAAAAAGAGTTTTGCTAGCGCTAGTTTTACTGGTCATGGCTAAACTTGCGAGTGTCGCAGTGCCACTATTATTGAAGGAAGTGGTTGATGCACTTGATCAGCCACAAGATATACTGGTACTGCCAGTGTTGTTCGTAGTGGGCTATGGTGTGCTACGTCTGTGTAGTACGTTATTCGGTGAAATTCGTGACGCTATCTTTGCAAAGGTAACGCAGCGGGCAATCCGAAGGGTTGCGATCCGAGTTTTTGGCCACCTACATGCGTTGTCGTTACGTTTTCACTTAGAGCGCCAAACTGGCGGTGTATCGCGTGATATTGAGCGGGGCTCACGCGGTATATCTTTTCTGTTGAATTTTATGTTGTTTAATATTTTGCCAACTCTTTTGGAAATTGGCTTAGTAGCAATAATTCTTCTTTCTAATTATGACATCTGGTTCTCTATAATTATATTTTCTACATTAGTAGCTTATATTGCGCTCACGTTAGTTGTTACTGAACGGCGTATGATCTTCCGTCGCACCATGAATGACATGGACTCAAAAGCGAATACACGCGCGATTGATAGCTTGTTAAATTATGAGACGGTGAAATATTTTGGTAATGAGTCATGGGAGGCGGAGCGTTACGATGAGCACTTAAAGAATTGGGAAACTGCAGCAGTACGTAACCAGACTTCTCTTGCGGCGCTTAATGCTGGACAGAGTGGCATTATCGCAATAGGCGTAACGTTATTAATGCTATTGGCATCTGATGGAGTGGTTAAAGGATCTATGTCCTTAGGTGATTTGGTGTTAGTCAATGCTTTTATGTTGCAGCTTTATATGCCACTACATTTTCTTGGGTTTGTTTATCGTGAAATTAAGCATTCACTGGCAGATATGGAAAAAATGTTTTCATTGTTGACGGAAAGGGAAGAAATAAAGGACAAATCGGATGCTCTTGATCTCGTTCAGGGAGATGCTTCAGTTCGGTTTGAGAACGTAAATTTTAGCTATGAATCCAATCGTCAAATTTTATTTAATATGAGCTTTGATATCCCTGCCGGGCATAATATTGCAGTAGTTGGGCACAGTGGCTCAGGTAAATCTACAATCTCACGTTTATTATTTCGTTTCTACGAAGTAACTAGTGGTCGTATTTTGGTAAATGATCAGGATATTAGTAATATTACTCAAAAGAGCTTGCGGGCAACTGTAGGAATTGTCCCGCAAGATACAGTTCTATTTAATGAAAGTATTTATTACAACATAGCTTATGGGCGCCCTGAAGCAAGTTGTGAAGAAGTCTTTCAGGCAGCAAAATCAGCTCACATTCATGAATTTATTGAAAGCCTACCAGAAAAATACAAGACAAAAGTTGGAGAGAGGGGGCTAAAACTTTCTGGTGGTGAAAAACAGCGAGTTGCAATTGCTAGAGCAATTTTGAAAGGGCCAAAAATTCTAATTTTTGATGAAGCAACCTCAGCATTAGATTCAAGATCTGAGAAGGCCATACAAGGAGAGCTGAAGAGAATAGCTGCAAACCGCACTACGCTTACAATCGCTCATCGGCTTTCTACTATTGCTGATGCTGATCAGATTCTAGTAATGGACAAAGGTAGAATCATAGAGCGTGGAAGCCACCAGGAGCTACTTGCGGCAAGAGGGTTCTATTTCCATATGTGGGAACTGCAGCAACAAGAAGAGCAGAGCAGGGCACATCAAGCAGACGATACCTAGCTAACACAAAGTATTGCACTCTATTATTGTGCAATAATTCATTGATTTTTAAAGGTTGAGAAATATAGATTTTTACAAGTATTGATATACAGTTTATAGTTAAGATTTTTATATATATGTGGTTAAAAAAATAATTTTGTTGATCGAAAGTACCGAAATTCTTCGGTTGGAACAAGAAAAATGCAAAAGATACTCCTAATATTATCTATAGTAATTCTTTTTACCGGTGCTGCTGTTGCAAAGCAGGGCGAGTTACGCCTGAGGTCAGAATCTGTAATGGTTCTGGACGTTAAACAAGGGAATGTTATTTACCGGAAAAATGCAGATAAAATCAGGCCAATTGCTTCAATTACTAAGCTGATGACGGCGATGGTGGTGCTTGATGCAAAATTAGCGTTAAATCAGAAAATTTCTATTCGGTCGGCTGATATTGATCGTTTAAAAAATACTCGTTCACGGTTGTCACTTGGAGCTAAACTTACTCGTAAAGAGTTGTTATTGTTGGCACTGATGTCATCAGATAATCGTGCGGCTGCAGCATTAGGGCGTACTTATCCCGGTGGCAAGAGGGCGTTTGTTAAAGCAATGAATAACAAAGCTTTTGAACTGGGAATGGGAAACAGTTTTTTTGTCGAGTCTACCGGACTAAGTAGCAGGAACGTTTCTACTGCCCGTGACTTAGCTAAACTGGTTGGAGCTGCTCATAACTACAAGCTTATCCGAAAATATACTACTACTGCAGCGTATGCAGTAAAACTTCCTCGTAGGAAACATGCCCTACTGTACAAGAATTCTAATATTCTTGTGCGCCGTGGAGTTTGGGATATTGATATTTCAAAAACTGGTTTTTTGAAGGCAGCTGGGCGTTGTTTAGTTATGCATGCACAAATACTTGGCAAGCCGGTAATAATAGTATTACTTGATTCTTGGGGAAAAAATACACGTATTGGCGATGCCAATCGTATTAAAAAATGGATGGAGAAAAATAATCGGCTTAAGCTACGAAGTAGCTGATGGCTTTATATGTTTTGGGTGCCCTTTAGCACTAGTCTTTAGATTTTTGATATCAGCTCTCTATGATCAGAGAAATTGGAACGCAAGAATAGCAACAAATGTAGGTGGTAATGCGGCCACTAATAGTCCTAAAGGATGGATCGAGTCATCTTCAAATGATTCTTTGAGTATGGCAAAACCTGCAGGATTAGGAGCATTAGCAATGACTGTCAGGCCACCTCCCGTCACTGCTCCAGCGACAAGAGAATATTGGAATTCTGGACTTGTTCCCTCCAATAAAGAGCCAAGATATGTTAGCGCAGCATTATCAGTAAATGCTGTAAGAAATGTAGCGCCATAGAAGAGAACAGTAGTATCCATGCCTACTAGCATTGGTTGTAACCACCATTTTTGTTGCGCTCCTAGAACAACTAGTCCCGCAAGGAAAAAAGCAACCAATAGCCCTTCGCGTAGAATTAATCTATCCTGGTAACGTTCGTAGGCGTGAGCAAAGCCAATAAAAAAAAGAAGTAACCCCATGAAAACTTCTGGATGATGAGCAAAAACCACTACACCTACTAGAAAAAATAAGTGTGTAAAGAAAACGGGCAAGGGGACCCTTTTTTCTTGAGATTCTTTATCAAAATGAATCTCTGAGAGTTCTCGCCGAAAAACGAAAGTGGCCACCAAAGTATTTACTAGTACAACGATTATAGCTTTCCAGCCAAATGTACTGAACATGAACGCGAGGTCCCATCCCCACTTTGTTGCTACCATAAGTACTGGTGGAGCAGCAAATGTCGTCATCGTTCCACCAATTGAGATGTTTACAAATAAAACACCAAGAGTTGCATATTTAAGTTTGGTCGTAATGCCCTTTGAGTAATAGCGCTCAAGAAAAATAAGTCCGGCTAGCGTCATGGCAGCTGGCTCTGTAATGAAAGAACCTAGTAGCGGTACAAATGATAAAGTAACAAAATAAAATGCCATTCCATCTGACCATGGAATAATTTTTGCAATCTTCTTCACGCAGAGCATTGCAAATTGGAGAATAGGGCGACTACCGGCGATCACCATAATGGCGAATACAAACATTGGCTCAGTAAAGCTTTGTTGTTCAAGGTAAGTGGTGGCAGCTTGTTTCCCATTAATGGACAATATTGCCAAGGTCAATACTAACGCCCAGAGTCCGAAAACAACTTCGACTTCACCTAAAAAATGCCATATGCCAGAGTGAGCTGGGCGCGTATGGGCCAAATGCTGGAAGAATTTAGTTGAGAAGGTGTGAATTAATGCGACGCCAAATAATATTGTGCCAATTAATTCAATTGTAGTAGGGTTCATTTATCGCTGGCAGTTAGATTTGTTTTGAATATCCAGATATTTCATAAATTAGTATTTGCACTTAATAATAATTAGAAGTCTCTGTTTTGTAATTATATGCTTAAACACTCCAATAGTTTGGGTAGCTTTGTTTTTGATTTTAAACCACGTTCTTATATTTGTAATCTATCTACAGTAGATTTATTTAAAGGGTTGAATTCGTGTAAGTGTTTTATTAGGTTTACGGGCAATGATTACCTATATATGTCAGGTATAATACTTCGGTCTTGTGTAACCTATTAGGGGACTTATTTGGTTCCATTTAAAATTTATATAGTACTCACATGCAGAATGAAAATGGATCTAGAATTCTATAATAGAATATAGTTCCGAATTATAATTAAATATTAAATTTTTCTCTTTGAGGTAATTATGACCAAAGCAAAAGTAATACTTAATCTAAGTGCAGTAATATTTAGCATGCTGTTACTACAACAAAATGCATTCTCTGATACTACAAAAGTAACTGAACTTATAAAAACTGATATTAAAATCGGGACTGGTCCAGAAGCAACTGGAGGGCAAGAAGTCAAAGTTCATTACACAGGTTGGTTATATAAAGCAAATTTACCTCAGAAAAAGGGCCCTAAATTTGACAGCTCAATTGATCGGGGTGAACCATTTGTTTTTCCACTAGGTATTGGGCGAGTAATTAAAGGCTGGGATCAAGGGGTTATAGGAATGAAAGTCGGGGGAAAAAGAACGTTGATTATTCCGGCCCATCTTGGATATGGTACGCGCGGAGCTGGTGACTCGATTCCACCTAATGCAGCTTTAGTTTTTGATGTCGAATTACTTGAATTACAATAAATATTTTAGATTGTAAATATAGATGTACTTGTTACACGTTGCTATTTGCTGATGGAATTTTATTATGGCAGGTTTAAGTTCGGATACTCCTAGACCAAATGAAATAAAATTACATCAGAAGTCTAGGTTAATGGAGATTTCTTTTGCAAACGGGGAGGTTTTCAAATTTTCCTACGAGTTTTTGCGGGTCCATTCGCCTTCAGCTGAAGTGCGTGGACATAGTCCTGGGCAAGAAATATTACAAACTGGGAAACAGGATGTAATGATAAATCATATTGAGCCAGTGGGTAGCTATGCAATTCAGCCGAATTTTTCAGACGGCCATAATTCAGGTCTGTATTCTTGGGATCTGCTTTATAACTATGGTATAAATCAAGATAAAATGTGGCTTCATTATCTGGATAGAATGGATGAGGCAGGTGAAAATAGGAAATTGTCCGAAGAATTACCTGTACACAAATAGAATTAGTATTGTCAGGCAGTTAATGGTGTGATTTCCAGATTCATTGTAGAAATTATATTTATGTTATTTTTTTAAAAACTATTTATGACTAAAACCACACATTTCGGTTTTAACTCAGTCTCTGAAACTGATAAAGCGCGTAAGGTAGCAGGGGTATTTGACTCTGTAGCAGGTCGTTATAATTTGATGAATGACCTTATGTCAGCTGGGATGCACAGGCTTTGGAAGCGCTTTGCTATTCAGGCTAGTGGAGTTAAGGTTGGCGATCGGGTTCTTGATATAGCAGGTGGCACAGCGGATCTGAGTACACTGTTTGCTGATCATGTCGGAGAGAGTGGAGAGATATGGCTTACTGATATAAATAATTCTATGCTTTCCATAGGCCGTGACCGAATCTTGGATTCTGGCCTGAACGCATCAGTAGCACAGTGTGACGCTGAAAAATTACCTTTCCCGGATAATTATTTTAATTGTGTAAGCGTTGCATTTGGGCTTAGGAATATGACTCATAAGGATGTAGCATTAGCGGAAATGTTACGAGTGCTTTGTCCTGGCGGGCGTTTAATAGTTCTTGAGTTTTCCAAAATATGGAAACCATTACAACCGGCTTATGATAAATATTCATTTGATATTTTACCTGCTATAGGTAAGTTTATTGCTAATGACGAAAGTAGCTATCGTTATCTAGCGGAGTCTATTCGTGTGCACCCCGACCAGGAAGGATTAAAGGACTTAATGCAGCAGACTGGCTTTAAAAGAGTTGAGTATTTCAATCTCACTGCAGGAGTCGTTGCGCTGCACCGTGGCAATAAATTCTAGGCTCCTGTAAAAAAAGTATAATGCATATAGATTTGTTGGACTTCAAGTTAGTTTGGTTGCAACTTAAAATTTGAAAAGTATTCTGAGATTCCAAAATTACCATGCTATCTTCCGTAGCTTTAGCTCCATTTAACCATATTCTGCTTAGTGAAAATTGGGCTAAGAGACGGCTTCAGTCGCATACTGGAAAGACAATAAAGATTTGTGTTTCGCCATTCTTGTGTACTGCGCTAACTATACAGGAGAGTGGTGAATTATTAGCAGTGGCTAATAATTCTAGTATTGATACTACTGCCACTTTTACGCTCGGTTTGCTGCCTCGCTTACTTACTCATGATGAAGGCGCCTATAGCGAAATTAGCATCTCTGGAGATGATGAATTTGCCGAAGAACTTATTTATATAAGTAGAAACTTGCATTGGGATGTGGAGCAGGAATTGAGTAAGATTACGGGTGATATTTTTGCTCACCGTATCGTGCAGACTGGTCAAGACATAAAATGCTGGCACAGTGAGAATACTGAGAATTTATCAGCAGCATTGGCAGAATACTGGTTAGAGGAGCAGCCATTATTGGCCAAGTCTTCTCATGTTAAAGAATTCATTGCTGACGTGAATGCATTAAGTAATGAAATGGAGCAATTAGAAATTCGGGTAGAAAAATTAGCAGGAAAAATCCTTAAGAAGCTTTATAGGGATTATTAATAATAAATGAACAAATATTTTCAAAACAAATGCGTTTCCTTCGTCTTTTAAAAATTAATGCTGTTGCATTTCGTTTTGGTCTTGAGGAATTTTTCCCAAGCCACGGTTGGGCGCGTGCATTGAAAATACCGATTTTTTTTATAACAATTTGGCGTAGAAAAATAAAGAAACCGCGCGCGGAACGTTTGCGTATGGCCTTGGAAGCATTGGGACCTATTTTTATAAAATTTGGTCAAATGTTATCTACCCGTCGTGATCTATTACCACTAGATATATCAGATGAATTAGCTAAGCTTCAAGATCAAGTCCCGCCTTTTGCTTCCAGTGTTGTACTAACAACATTAGAGAAGATATATGGAAAATCAGTCGATGAAGTATTCTTAGAGTTTGATTCTGAGCCCATAGCCAGTGCTTCAGTTGCTCAGGTGCATTTTGCAGTATTACATGATGGCACGAAGGTTGCTGTAAAAGTCTTACGCCCCGGGATTGATAAGATCATTGCACATGATGTTGCTTTGATGGAAACCGGTGCATGGCTGGCTGAGGCCTTGTGGCCAGATGGGAAACGATTGAAAACAAGAGAGGTAGTATCGGAATTTGCACGGCATCTGGATGATGAACTTGATCTTCAGCGTGAAGCTGCTAATTGTAGTCAATTGAGACGTAATTTTCTTAATTCTCCGTTGTTATTTGTACCAGAAGTGTATTGGGACTATTGCTACCCAGGGGTCATGGTTATGGGGCGCGTTCATGGAACACCTATTAGTCATGTATCTATTCTGCGTGAGCAGAGAATAGATATTCCAAAGCTTGCTCGTACGGGAGTGGAGATTTTCTTCACTCAGGTGTTCCGAGATGGATATTTTCATGCAGATATGCACCCTGGTAATATTTTTGTAGGTAGTGACGGGCAATATATTGCAGTTGATTTTGGCATCATGGGTACACTTACAGATGAAGATAGGAATTATTTGGCACAGAATTTTCTGGCTTTTTTTAGCCGTGATTATAGGCGTGTTGCAGAAGCTCATGTTGAGGCGGGTTGGGCTCCGAAGGATACAAGAGTTGATGATTTTGAGAACGCAATTCGTGCGGTATGCGAGCCAATTTTTGATAGGCCACTAAAAGAGATTTCTTTTGGTCGTGTTCTATTACGTTTATTTCAAACATCACGTAAATTTAATGTAGAGATTCAACCACAACTGGTTATGCTGCAGAAAACATTACTAAATATTGAGGGACTTGGACGAGATCTTGACCCGGATCTGGATTTGTGGACAACAGCTAAGCCATATCTAGGGGACTGGATGTCTGAGCAACTTGGTTGGCGTGGGATGCTTAGTGGCGTACAAAAAGAAATGCCAAACTGGGCTGTTATGGTGCCACAGTTTCCTCGATTGTTGTACCAAGCTCTGAATAGAGATCCTGCAGAAGGGCTTGAAAAAAGAATGACTGAGCTACTGCAAGAAGAAAAAAGACAGAGCCGATTATTAATTATTTTATCAACCTTGTTAACAGGATTGTTATTTTGGCAGATATGGGGATAGTAAATTTTAAAAAGATTCTTAGTGAATTTGGCAGTAATTTTTAATAGAAGAGCTGGGATCTATTGCTATATCTGGAGTTTGATTATCAAAGATAAATGAATCATTCCAGTATAATCCACACTTGATTATTTTATAAAAATTTAGATGAGCTATTATCGACAGCATGTATTTTTCTGTGTCAATCAGAGGGAAGCTGGAGCACAGTGCTGTAATGACCATAGTGCTCAAGAAATACGTGACTATGCTAAAAATCGCATTAAGATATTAAATTTAGATCGTAAAGGGAAAATTAGAATAAATATGGCTGGCTGCCTTGATCGTTGTAGTGAGGGTCCGGTTATTGTGGTTTATCCTGATGAGGTTTGGTATACCTATATTGATAAAGAAGATGTAGACGAAATTATCGAAGAGCATCTTATAAATGGTCGTATAGTGGATCGACTCAGGATTTAATATTTCATTTGTTATGTAAGAAATGGCAATAAATAATATTATTACCAGCCAATCGATTGGTTGTAATCACCCTCAATAGAATGAGAAGATAGTTAGTTTAAAATATAAGCTAGCTTTAGCTTTAGCTCTTTAATTATTTTGCTAAATTCCAATATTACACAGAAATTTTTTGTTGATGGCCCAGCTGGTAAGCTTGAGACGGTTCTGGCGGAGCCAAATTCTGAACGCAGACATGGCATAGCCATTATTGCTCATCCCCATCCACTATATGGTGGGACCATGGATAATAAGGTAGTGCATACTCTTTTTAAGGCTTTATTCGAGCTTGGGTTTGTCACGGTTAAGTTTAATTACAGAGGTGTAGGCAAGAGCGAGGGAAGCTATGGTGATGGCTTGGGCGAAACAGAAGACGCCATTGCAGTAGTCGAGGCAATCCGTAATCAGTTTGATACGGGGTCTAATAATCTACCGCTATTACTGGCCGGTTTTTCTTTTGGAGGTGCAATTCAAGCTCATGTAGCAAAGATTACTAATCCGGAGAGCATTATTATGGTCGCTCCTTCGGTAGACCACCTTCAGGCGCCATCAGTTTCTAGCTATGCTAAAAGAGTATTAATTATTCAGGGTGATCAAGATGAGGTAGTCCCGCTTAAAAAAATTTTAGAATGGGCTGCTCCTCAGGATTTGCCGATAGTAGTAATTCCTGCTGCTGAACATTTTTTTCACGGCAAACTGCATATTATTAAACGGACAGTATTAGATTGGTACTGATTCTAGTTATCGGAAAGGGCCAAACGGCCTGAGATAAATTTTTAACAGGAAATTACATCGTTTT
>Ga0233427_10005490_pt1 | contig 10044 bp, 9 predicted proteins | sample SI_118_April2016_5_FD_179885 | JGI IMG/M metagenome (GOLD analysis project Ga0233427, IMG submission 179885) | Seawater microbial communities from Saanich Inlet, British Columbia, Canada - SI_118_April2016_100_MG | ecosystem: Environmental > Aquatic > Marine > Inlet | place: Canada: British...
CTGACTCGGCCTCAAACCCCTTACCACCCCAGATTATAGGAATGGCTTTCCCACATGAAACAATTGCCCGTAATGTTTCTCTCAGTCCAGCAGTAGGAACAACAATTAGCGCAAGATCAGCTTTAACGGCAACATTAAAATCAGAGGTTAATTTCAGAGATTCAGGTAATAGGAAACCAGGTAAAAATTGTCTGTTAGTACGTTCTTGTATGAGTTCGGCGCAATGACCTGAGTCATTCGTCCACAGGGTTATTTCGTGTCTTGAATTAGAATTTTTTAAAAGATTGATAGCCAAGGCGGTACCCCAGGCACCTGCACCTAAAACAGCTATTTTCATGAGCCCCAAATCTGATTCGTCTTTACGTAACCAGATTGTCCGTTACGATGTCGCACCTTCACCCATCCATTTGAAGAGTTCTCCAACCACTCAAAAACAACATCTTTTTGAGCCAAAAATAACAATGTTGAATTAATATCTGCTGCCTGATAAATCTGCGCCTGCTGCTCAATAACTACTACAAAACGTTTGCCACTTATTGCCTTCTGTTCTACCCATGAAAGAATGCCACTACTATCACGAACCTTTATCCATCCCTCAACTCTAACAACTGCTTCAACCGGCAGGTAACGACTAGCCACATATAATTTATCTGCCTTTATTGAAGGGGCGTTATACATAATCACTGCATTATCAGCTAAAGAGAGATACTCTAAAGCTGCACCGGCATGTGTGTTAAGGCCAAGCAATAAAACTAACAGCGCTGCTCGGACCCGAAATTTCCTGAGTCCTATATCTTTACATATCTTAAATTTCATTATCAATAAAATTCCTATGATATTGACACGCACATTATTGCTTTGTTGTATTTACAGGCTGATCTGACCCGTTTGCCATAGCTTTTTGTTTGCTCTCATTGAAAAGTGCCTCGAAATTAACAGGGCTCAAAATTACTGGTGGAAATCCAGCGCGCGTAACTATGTCTGAAATTGTTTCGCGCATATAAGGAAATATTACGTTAGGACACACTATATTTAATATTGGAAGCATCTCTTCCTCTGCAATATTAATTATCTGAAAGACTCCGGCTTGCTGAACTTCAATCAGAAATAAAGTTTTGTCCTTGGTTTTCGCAGTAATAGTTACCGTTAGCACTACTTCATACATACTCTCTTTAACATTCTTATCATCAATATGCATTTGCATATCAATTTTTGGAGCCTCAGGTTCCATAAAAACCAAAGGCGCATCCGAGATCTCTAAAGACAAGTCCTTGACGTATATCTTTTCAATGTTAAAAATTCGCTGCTGCTGCTGTTCTTCCATTTTTTATCCTATTTAGAGCCATACACACAAGCAATAATACTGTCCACAGGTATATGACATGAAACACATTTAATAAAACTATGTTTACTTGCTATGTAAACACCCACTCTCTAAATATACTCGCAACTAGCTCCATAATAAACAAAAACCCTAAACTGCCAGTAATTTTGTCAATTCATTGTTTTTATTTAGAATAGCCAGATCATCATACCCCCCAACATGGGTTTCTCCGATATATATTTGTGGCACGGTACGCCGGCCTGTTTTCTCCAACATTTCAGTTCGCCGCTCTGGCTCCAGATCAATTCTGACCTTCTCTACTTCAGCACCCTTTGAACGCAAAAGTTTTTCTGCCATCACACAATATGGACAGAACTCAGTAGAGTACATAACTATTTTTTTCATAAATTTTCTTTTAATTCTTTACTATTGGTAAATCTGCATCTTTCCATGTATCTATTCCACCTGCGAGATTATGTATAAGTGAAAATCCATTCTTATGTAATGTAGCACCTGCAGCCCCAGATCGAACTCCACTCCGGTATACAATTACAATCGGCTTATCCTTGAATTTTTCGAGCTCTTCTAAGCGGTCTTTAATTTCAACTGCCGGTATGTGCATAGAGTTAGGAAGGTGACCATCGTCATAGTCACTTTCCTCTCGCACATCTAATACTAGTGCATCCTTATAGTTAATAAGTTGCACTGCTAATAACGAACTTATTTCTCTACCAGAACGCCGCGAAAGCAATTCCCACAATAGAAGACTGCCACTCAGCACGAGGATTATAATCAACAAAATATTATTCTGAACAAACGCCAATTTAGTACCCTTTCATTTTCAAAAACATAGATTTTATCAGAGACCACGGCACTCCGGTGCCTTCATATTCAAGCTAATATTTGATCTCAATATATTTGTTGCCAATTATATTATTTTTTTTCATAATCTCAGTATTTTCAAACGTGACATTTAAAAAATTACCAACAAAAACAAAGGTTAATTTAATTATTCCGAATAAGATCAAAACTCTTACAAGTTAGCAACCTCTTTGAAATAAATGATTAATATTGCTGTAAACCATCATTAGTCTCATCTATATCATGCAGTATTTGTCTAAATATACTAAAATATAGCGGTATTCCAAGTTTCTCTATAGAAAATCTCGTCCTTTTTATACAGGCAAATATGAAAAAAATTGTTCTCCTACGACACGGGGAAAGCATTTTCAATAAAGAAAATCTCTTTACCGGCTGGACAGATGTGGATTTATCAGAAAAAGGTTTAGAAGAAGCTAAAAACTGCGGCAGACTATTATTAAAAGAGAATTTTATTTTTGATGTCGCTTTTACTTCAGTTTTAAAACGTGCAGTTCGTACACTATGGATAACTCTAGATGAGATGGATCAAATGTGGATCCCTATCAATCATTCATGGCGACTTAATGAACGGCACTATGGAGCATTACAAGGCCTAAATAAGGCTGAAACTTTAGCTAAGTATGGTGAAGAACAGTTCTTAATCTGGCGACGCAGCTATGATATTCAGCCCCCTGCTTTAACATTTGATGACGATCGTTACCCTGGCTCAGATCCAAGATATAAAGACCTAATAAAACAAGAAATTCCTCTTACTGAGTGTCTTAAGGATACTGTTAATAGATTCCTGCCTTATTGGAAAGAATCTATTGTTCCTCTGATACAGTCAGGACAACGCGTAATCATTGTTGCCCATGGAAATTCACTACGAGCACTTGTTAAATATCTTGATAATATGTCTGATCAAGATGTTTTAAAACTTAATATCCCTACTGGAATTCCATTAGTATATGAGCTTGATGATAATTTAAAACCTATTCAGAATTATTATTTAGGCGATCAAGCCGAAGTTGAAAGGGCAAAGAAAGAAACAGAAAATCAGGGCAAAATATATGAGAGTGAACGAGCTATTTGCTCAAAAGTATATAGAGAATAATGCACTTTATATTCTTCTTCGAACCAGAAAAATATTTATATATTGTCGAATCATAGTTTTTTCTGCATAAATAAATGATTAATTAATATTTTCCTTATTAATTTAACTAATATGCGTTCAGACATACCTCCCTGGTTATTTTTTTTAAGTAGTTTATTACTGCCAAACATACTCTATGCCGATAGCAATGAAGAAGGATTAGGTCAGCTCCGTGATCGCATTGAAACTCTTACAAAAGAGCTATCAGACAAGGAGGAATCAAAATTAGGGCTCTCAAATTCCTTACATGAATCTGGGCAAGCTATAGAAGAAATCAACAAGAAATTAGTTAACCTTAAAGAAAAGAAACATGAAGTCAAAAATAGACTTAACCAATTACAAATTGAGCTTGATGTAACTCAAAATAAAATTCTAGATCAACAGACACATCTTGAAAAGTTATTTTATCAGCAATACATAGATGGAGAGCATGAGTATCTAAAACTACTATTAGCTCAAAAAGACCCTGATCAGATTTTCCGTGAATTTTATTATTACGGATATATTTCCCGCGCACGTACAGAAGATATCAATAAATATCGTGCTGACCTCAAGAAACTCCAAACTATAGTTGACGAGGCTAATAAAAAAACTACAGAAATCATTTCAATCCAGGCAAAACAAGCCGAACAGAAAGAAACTCTTGAGAAAGAGGAAATGAAATATAAAAAATTATTTGCTGGCATATCTAAAGAAGTTATGACGGGACGAAGTGAAATTCTTAAACTCAAGGATGATGAAAAACGCCTATCTATTTTGGTAACTAAAATTATTAATGCCAAAAACCGTTCTCTTAAAAGAAATAAAGAAAATTTACCAGATGTATCATTAGGTATAAAAAGTTTTAAAAGACAAAAAGGGAAATTAAATTTACCTGTAGATGGGAAAATCGTAAATAGTTTTGGTAGCCAGAAAAAAGGAGGGGTTACCTGGCGGGGGCTATTTATAAGCGCACCTGTTGGCATTGATGTAATAGCTATCGCGGATGGAAGGGTGGTTTACGCTAACTGGATAAGAGGATTTGGTAATGTTCTAATAGTAGATCATGGTGACAACTATATGAGTCTATATGGTAATAACGAGATTCTTACTAAAAAGGTAGATGAAACTATTCATGGTGGTGATATTATTGCAACAGTGGGAAATAGCGACAGAAGCCTAGATTCAGGCTTATACTTTGAGTTAAGCCATGAAGGAGAACCATTTGATCCATTAAAATGGATCAAATTAGATTAGAAAAAACAATTTATTACTTATGCTGCAGGACAAGTTCTGCAGCATAAGTACAACGTTGAACGAAATTGTAATATAGCAAGTTTCATAGTACATAATACTTAGATAATTTATTGAAACAGATAAAGATTGGAGAAAAAGTAATGCGTAACAAACATCAGAAATTTGGCCTGCTTCTTATAGGTGCTGTTGCAGGTGTAATGCTTAGTATTAATTTTTCTGCAATTGCTGATAAAGAAACCAATAAGACTATGCCCCCTCTTCCGGTTGAAGAGTTACGAGCATTCTCAGAAGTATTTGGCAGAATTAAAACGGATTACGTTGAGCCAGTCGAGGATAGCGAACTAATTACTGAAGCTATTAATGGCATGCTAACAGGCCTTGATCCACACTCTGCATATTTAAATAAAGATGCCTACAATGAATTACAAATTGGCACTCAAGGAGAATTTGGTGGCCTAGGTATTGAAGTTACTATGGAGAGTGGGTTTGTCAAAGTGATTTCGCCAATAGAAGATACTCCTGCATTTAAAGCTGGCGTAAAAGCTGGCGATCTAATTATCAAACTCAATAAAAAGGCAGTTAAAGGAATGACACTAACTGATGCCATTAAAATTATGCGTGGCAAGCCTAATACCCCTATTACTATTACTGTGCTACGTAAAGGTGAAACAAAGCCAATTGTCATTTCTATAGTTCGCGCCATCATCAAGATTAAAAGTGTAAAGTCAAAATTACTTGAACCCGGATATGCATATATCCGGGTTACACAGTTTCAAGAACTGACTGGAGAAAATGTAGCTAAAGCTATAGAGAAATTATTTACTGAAAGCACGGTACCTATCAAGGGACTAATTCTGGACTTACGTAATGACCCTGGTGGACTACTTAATGGTGCCGTAGCTGTATCTGCTGCTTTTTTACAGCCCGATTCGCTTGTAGTTTATACAAATGGGCGCACACATGACGCCAAAATGAAACTTAAAGCTAGTCCTGAGTTCTATCTTCGTAATAGTTTGAAAGGAGATTATTTAAAGAGCTTACCACCGGAAATCAAAACGGTTCCTATGGTGACATTAGTAAACGGTGGGTCTGCTTCAGCCTCAGAAATTGTTGCAGGAGCGTTACAAGACCATAAGCGCTCTGTAATAATGGGCACTCAGACCTTTGGCAAAGGATCAGTACAAACCATACTGCCGTTAGGTAATGATACCGCGATCAAACTCACCACCGCCCGTTACTTTACGCCTAATGGCCAATCAATCCAAGCCAAAGGAATTACCCCAGATATTCTAGCCGAATCAGTAGGAGATGATTCTGGGCGCTTACGTGAAGCGGATCTAGAGGGCCATCTGCTAAATGGGCCAGATAAAGAGAAAAAAGCGATTGAAGAAGCTATAGTCATACTAAATCAAGAGAATGAGACGACCGAGTCTAAAACCAGCGACAATATGGATAAAAAATCAAAAGAGCCAATTGTTCTTGGTTCCGACAATGATTTATTATTGAAGCAAGCTTTAAATCATTTTAAAGGAATTACTACACAAAAAAAAGATTCTAAAAAATTAACAAATAAAGGTGCAAAAAACTGAAAAATAATGCCGTAGTAAATCATGAATGATGATCAATTACTGCGTTACAGTCGCCATATTTTGCTCCCGCAAATTGGCATATTGGGACAAGAGAAGTTAACTAGATCTCGTGTTCTAATTATTGGCTTGGGTGGATTGGGATCTCCAGTTGCAATGTATCTTGCAGCTAGTGGAATTGGTGAGTTGCTTCTTTGTGATAATGACGATGTAGATCTAACTAATCTACAAAGGCAAACTATTCACAATACCGAAACTATAGGCATGTCAAAAGTCCAATCAGCTACAAAAGCAATTGCCAAAATAAATCCGGAAATAAGCGTAGTTCCAATCCAAGAATATGTAGATGAGAAAAGACTACAGAAATTAGTTAAGGAAGTAGATATAGTAATAGATGCAAGTGATAATTTTGCAACTCGTCACACAATAAATCAAGTCTGCGTAACTCACAAAAAGCCTCTTGTATCCGGTGCTGCTATCCGTTTTAAGGGGCAGATCTCTGTATTTGATTTAAGTAACAGTGCCAGCCCTTGCTATCATTGCCTTTTTTCAAAAGATGGCAGCAACGAAGATATGCATTGCGCAACAATGGGCGTGTTCTCTCCTTTAGTTGGGGTTATTGGTTGCATGCAAGCAATGGAGGCAATTAAGCTCCTACTTAATATAGGAGAAACACTAAATGGTCGATTGATGTTGCTTGATGGTCTTACTATGGAGTGGCGCTCAATTAAACTAAATAAAGATCCTGAATGTACTATATGTGGTTTTACAATCCAAAAATAATTTAGATTCAAATTACATTAGCTACATTAATGTTTTTATCCAGATATTATCAAAATTATTTTTCTGTAATTAAAGTTCCAACGCCAGTATCTGTCAATACTTCTAATAACAATGCATGCTCTACTCGTCCATCAATGATGTGGCATGACTTCACTTCATTTTTAACAGCCTCTACAATTGCCTCAATTTTTGGCTGCATTCCACCTGAAATTGTTCCATTTAAAAATAATTCATCTACTTTCTTTACAGTCAGTCCTGTTAACAAGTTCCCACTTTTATCCTGAACGCCAGGTATATTGCTAAGAAATATCAGTTTTTCTGAACTTAATATTTCCGCAAGTTTACCAGCCACAAGATCAGCATTAATATTATAAGACTCGCCATTTTCTCCCACACCAATTGGCGCAATAACAGGAATAAAATTACGAGTATCTAGTAATGTAATTAAGGATGGATCAATACTCTCAATCTCTCCTACTTGACCAATATCAATCCATTTCTCTCCTTTTTCTCTATCCTGAATATGTAATTTTTTTGCGCGAATAAAAGACCCATCTTTTCCAGTTAAGCCAACTGCATGGCCACCATTTTGGTTAATGAGATTAACTATATCCTTATTAATTAGTCCCCCCAAGACCATCTCAACCACATCCATAGTCTCAGTATCAGTTACACGCATACCCTCAATAAATTCTCTTTTCTTTCCGACACGTTTTAACATGTCGTCTACCTGGGGCCCACCACCATGCACAATTACAGGATTCATTCCCACCAATTTTAGCAAAACCACGTCCTGAGCAAAGCTATGTTTCAACTTTTCTTCTGTCATAGCACTGCCACCATATTTAATGACGATCGTCTTCCCATGAAAACGTTGAATATATGGGAGTGCCTCGGCTAGAATTCTAGCTTTCTCATTCGATATTGGTGATGATTTTGACATAGGTCCTCTCAGGAAAGTTTTAACTATTTTACACTGTGAATTACTATCTTGGACATTCCATCGCTCATTTAGAATAAGCGCCTAATAATACGTATATTATTAATCTAATAAAATTAACAGTAATTTTTAGGGTAAATTATTTTCTATAATTTGATGATCATCAAACCATCGATACAAAACAGGTAGAACAATCAACGTCAATATAGTTGAAGTAATCAATCCTCCAGTAACTACAATTGCAAGGGGTCGCTGCACCTCTGACCCAGGGCCGGTAGCGAAAAGAAATGGTACCAATGCAAACATTGCAACAGTAGCAGTCATTAGAACTGGGCGGAACCGTTGAGAGCATCCTTGCACAATAGCTGAAGCTACATCCATACCCTCATTACGGAGTTTCTTAATATAAGAAATCAGAACCACCCCGTTTAATACTGAAATTCCCCATAATGCGATAAAGCCAACTGAGGCAGGTACAGATAAATATTCACCCGTAATAAATAATGAAATCACCCCACCAATTGAAGCGAATGGCAGAACTAAAATAATAAGACCTGCAAGCTTAAATGAATTGAACAATAAGTACAAAAGAAAGAATATTCCTGCAATTGTCAGCGGGACAATCACTGATAGTGTCTCCATCGCACGCTCCATACTTTCAAATTGCCCCCCCCATTTAAAAAAGTACCCGGGGGGCAATTTAATTTTTTCTGCTACACGTGCCTGCACTTCTTTAACAAAACCATCTAAATCTCGCCCACTAACATTAGCACCGACAACAACTCTACGCTTTGCGTTATCCCGAGAAATTTGTGCAGGGCCATCAATAATCTTAATTTTTGCAAGTGCATTTAATGGAACCAAGGCACCACTAGGTGCTAGTAACAATAGATCATGAATTGAATCAATATTATTCCTCAACCGACCTGGCAGCCGCAGTGAAATCTTAAATCTTCTTTCCCCTTCAAACAGACTAGTAATTTCCTTTCCTCCTATAGCTGTTTCAATCAACTCATTCACATCTGAGACGTTAATTCCATGGCGCGCTATAGCCCGGCGGTTTATTCTAATCGCTATTGACTGCTGCCCAGAAAGCCTTTCAATACGCACATCGCGCGAACCTGGTACGATTCGGAGGATTCGTATAACTTGCTCTGACAACCGACGTAATTCTCCAATATCATCACCAAATATTTTCACAGCTATCTGGGAACGGACTCCTGTTACCATTTCATCTACTCGCTCAGCAATTGGTTGCGACATGACAATTTGTACACCAGGCAGCTCTTCCAAACGAGTTCGGATGTCGTCAGCTATCTCATCTTGATTAAGACCAGTATCAAGATCTAAAGTAACAATTGGATCAGATTCATTAGGGCCTACTGGGTCTGCTGGGGATTCACCCCTGCCCAGTTTAGATACTACGGTCTTTACACCAGGTACCTTCATAATCATTCTCAGTGCTTCTTTTTCCATTTTAATCGACTCATCAAGCGAAATAGATGCGACACGATTGATCTGTGGCACTAACGAGCCCTCTTTCATAATCGGTATAAATGATTTTCCTAATAAAGTATAAAGGCCTATTGCCAACCCTAATAAGCACAATGCAAGAAAAATTATAATCTTCTCTTTTCTTATTGCTAAATCCAATATGTGCTTATAGCCCCCCCTTAAAAAAGAAGTAATCCTAGTGTCATGATCAGGAGCTCCACCTTTCAGGAAATAAGAACATAGAACCGGAGAAAGTGTTAATGAGAGGAATAAAGAAATTGCCAGTGCAATCGCAATCGTGAATGCCAACGGACTAAATATTTTTCCTTCCATACCCTGTAATGTCATTAGTGGTAAGAAAACAAGAATAATGACAAAAACTCCAAAAATTACGGGCATTCCTACTTCAGATACCGCATCAATAATTGTATGTATCCGTAGATTGCTTTCATTTGATACAGTAGGGTGACAGAGGCGCCGGTATACATTTTCTACAACTACAACGGTAGAATCAACCATCAATCCTATAGCAATTGCTAATCCACCTAGAGACATAAGATTAGCAGAGAGTCCCTGCTGATTCATTACTATAAAGGTAAGTAACGGCGTAATAATAAGTGTAACTACAACGATTAAACTAGAACGGGCATCCCCCAAAAATATAAAA
>Ga0233427_10005492_pt1 | contig 10042 bp, 7 predicted proteins | sample SI_118_April2016_5_FD_179885 | JGI IMG/M metagenome (GOLD analysis project Ga0233427, IMG submission 179885) | Seawater microbial communities from Saanich Inlet, British Columbia, Canada - SI_118_April2016_100_MG | ecosystem: Environmental > Aquatic > Marine > Inlet | place: Canada: British...
CGATCGGGCGCGGAGCCGGGACTCGGGTGGCACGGGGCTGGGCTTAGCGATCGTTCGCCATGTGGCTCAGAACCACGGTGGGAAGGTGCTGGTCGAATCAAAGCCCGACGAAGGCTCCAGCTTCTCTATGCATCTACCAGCGGCGGGTACGGTGAACCCATGACCTCTGCGGTGAGCGTCCTAGTAGTCGACGATGAGCCTGCATTTCGAGAAGGTCTGCGCCAGGCGCTTGCCCAGGAAGGCTTTCTTGTCCATCTGGCTGCCGATGGGGTTGAAGCCCTAGAGGTCTGGCGTGCCACGCACCCGGATTTGGTCCTCCTCGATGTGATGTTGCCGCGAATGTCTGGAATCGACGTTTGCCGAGAAATTAGAGCAGTCAACGAGACACCGGTGATCATGGTGTCGGCCCGCAACGAGGAGATCGACGCGGTCATCGCCTTGGAGGTAGGGGCTGATGACTATGTCACCAAGCCGTACCGCGTGAGGGAACTGGTGGCCCGTATGCGAACTGTGCTGCGTCGGACCAACGTTGCCCAGGCTGTTGCGGCCGGGGTCGAAAGCGTGCTGGTGGTCGCAGATCTCGTTCTCGACCGTGAGCGTCACGAGGTGAGCCGCGGCAGCGAGCCGATCCAGCTGCCGTTGAAGGAGTTCGACCTCTTGGCGCTCTTGATGGAAAATGGCGGACTCGTCGTCACTCGTCAAACCCTGATCGACCGAGTCTGGGGGTACGACTACGTTGGCGACACCAAAACGCTCGACGTCCACATCAAACGCTTACGAGCCAAGATCGAGGTGACCCCCGAGACCCCCGAACGCATTGTCACCATCCGCGGCCTCGGCTACAAACTTACCGTCGACTGAGTTGGCGCGATTCCTGCGACGAGCACTGCATCTTGAGGTGTCGCACCGGCTCGCTAGGGTTGCTTGAATGCCTGATGAGCGCCTCCTTGATGGCCTGAACCCCGCCCAGTACGACGCTGTCGTCCACGAAGGCGGGCCCCTACTGGTTGTCGCCGGTGCGGGCTCGGGCAAGACACGGGTACTCACCCACCGCATTGCCCATCTGATCGAGCAGGGACTTTCACCGTTCGAGATTCTCGCCATCACCTTTACCAACAAGGCAGCGGGGGAGATGAAGCATCGCGTTGGTGGCCTGATCGGCCCGGTGGCCGAGAAAATGTGGGTCTCCACCTTTCACGCTGCATGTGTGCGGATCCTGCGGCGTGATGTTGCCCGCCTCGGGTTCCCCGGACGCTTCTCGATCTATGACCAAGCCGATGCAGTGCGTCTGACCGGCTATGTGATCCGCGATCTCAACCTCGACCCGAAGCGGTTCCCGCCACGGTCGATCCACGCGGCGATTTCAACGGCAAAGAATGAAAATGTCGGGGCCGAACAGTTCGCTGTCGAGGCTGAGCAGATCTTCCAGCGCAAGATCGCTGAGGTCTACGCCGAATACCAGCGCCGCCTGCTGAGTGCTGGAGCGATGGACTTCGACGATTTGTTGATGCGCACCTCGGAACTGTTCCGCCTCCACCCCGACGTGCTCGATCATTGGCGCCGCCGTTTCGGTCATGTTCTCGTTGACGAGTATCAGGACACGAACCCCGTCCAGAACGATCTTGTCCTCATGCTCAGCGAGGAGCACCGTCAGGTCACCGTGGTGGGAGACAGCGACCAATCCGTGTACTCCTTTCGAGGCGCTGATATTCGCAACATCCTTGAGTTTGAAGAAGCGTTCCCGGATGCCTCGGTGATCGTGCTCGAACAGAACTATCGCTCGACTCAGTCGATCCTCGATGCGGCCAACGCCGTGATCTCCCGGAACGTCGGGCGCAAGCCGAAGGATCTCTGGACCGACGAGGGTCCTGGCGAGAAGATCGCCCGCTATCACGCCGACGACGAGTCCGATGAGGCCCAGTTCGTGGCCAACGAACTTGCCAAGCTTCATGACCACGACCAGATGCGTTGGGACGAGATGGCGGTCTTTTACCGCACCAACTCGATGTCTCGCGTGATCGAAGAATTTCTAGTACGGGTCGGTATCCCCTACAAAGTTGTCGGTGGTACCCGCTTCTACGATCGACGCGAGGTCAAGGATGCGGTGGCCTATCTGCGCGCCGTGATCAATCCGACCGACGAGGTCAGCGTCAAGCGGGTGCTGAACACCCCGAAGCGCGGTGTGGGCGATTCGTCCGTCGGCAAGCTCGACGTCTGGGCGACGACAAACGGCGAATCGTTTGATCAAGCACTGATTCGATTCGACGAGGCCGGGGTGAGCGGACGGGCTGCCACCGGCATCGAGAAGTTCCTCGTCCTCACCACCGAAATCCGAAAGCTTGACGCCGGCCCCGCCACGATCATCGAGGAAGCACTCGGCCGATCCGGCTATCTCGAAGAGCTACAGATCGAGCGATCGGTCGAATCTGAGGGCCGGCTCGAGAATCTCAGCGAACTTGTTGGTATGGCCAGAGAGTACGAGACGGTCGATGAGTTCCTTGAGCAGATCTCCCTCGTCTCCGATACCGATGGTCTCGATGACGAGGAGTCGTCGGTCACCCTCATGACGTTGCACGCGGCGAAGGGCCTGGAGTTCCCGGTGGTGTTCTTGGTGGGTATGGAGGACGGAGTCTTCCCCCACATCCGCGCCCTCGGAGAACCAACTGAACTCGAAGAAGAACGCAGGCTTGCCTACGTGGGAATCACTCGGGCTATGCGAAAGCTGCACCTGACAAGTGCGTGGAGCCGAATGATGCACGGCACAACCCACTACAACCCGCCGAGTCGGTTCCTCGACGAGATCCCCAACGAACTCATTGAAGAGATCGGTGGGTCACGCATGCTTCGCAGCCGTCGTGATCGAAGCGACAGCGACACATCGGGTCGCACCTTTGGCGGGGGTGGCGGGCGAGCGAGCGAGACTCGGGACAGCATGGTCGAGCAGGCCCTGCCCGCCGCCAATCGCCCCACACAGTCTGGGGCGGAGGCCTTGGGCCTTCGGGTCGGCGACGGTGTTCGCCACGGTCAGTGGGGTGAAGGCGTGATCGTCGATATCGAGGGAACGGGCGACAAGGCTGAGGCGTCCGTTCATTTCCCGAACGTCGGCGAAAAGCGGCTCTTGCTCAGCTGGGCACCTCTGGAGAAGATCTAGCGACGAGTCTCTCGCAGCGCTTGCGATGAACCGGGCTTGGCTCACTCGACTCCGGCTACCGGCTGCACGAACGTGGTGTTACCCCATTGACGACGCTGGATCGAACTCGATCTGGCTCGAGTTGTCGCGCTGGCGTATGAACGAATCTACATTGTCGGAATCGCGTCAAGCCCTGGCGATGAGAGTGTTGGCTGGGGTGGCGCCGAGTTCCTGCTGGGCTGTGAGCGCACAGCGAAGTTCGTTTGCCGGTATTGCTCTGTGGAAGAGGTAGCCCTGGGCCCGCTCACACCCGAGACCACGCAGGGCCTGTGCCTGTGCCTCAGTCTCCACACCCTCTGCAACGACGTCGAGATTCAGCGCTCGGGCCAGCGACAATATCGAGTTGATGAACTTCACGCTGTCAGGGTCAGTTGTGAGGTCACTCACGAACGCTTTATCGATTTTCAACGAGTCGACCTTGAGTCGCTTCAGGTGTGACAGTGAGCTGTACCCCGTGCCGAAATCGTCCAACGCGAGATGGATGCCGAGTTGACTCAGTTCAGTGAGAACCTGCTCGGCAAGTGTGAGATCTCGGACCATGGCCGACTCGGTCACTTCCAGACAGAGGCGCTCTCTATCGAGCCCCGTCTTGTTCAAAACATCGACCACCCGTGCATGTATTGACGTGTCGTCACAGATCTGTGACGCCGCAAGGTTGACCCTGACGAGCGCGGCCTCGGATCCGCCAGGCCAACACGCTGCTTCTGTACACGCCTGCTTGAGGACGAATGACCCGATGTCTGTGGCAAGCCCCATTTCTTCGGCTTCTTCCATAAACATCGCCGCAGCGAGAAGTCCGCGTTCTGGGTGCTGCCATCGAATGAGCGCCTCCGCGCCGATGATTCTGCCGGTCAGCAGTGAGACCTCGGGCTGATAGTGGACTTCGAGCTCGTGGTGATCGATGGCCCTTCGCAGCTCAGACTCTAAACGCTGACGAGCCTCAATCTCTGCTTGCAAATTGCGGTCGAACAGTGCGAGACGGCGTCCGCCAGCGTCCTTTGCTTTGTACATGGCGGTGTCTGCGTGGATGAAGGCGAGATCGGCCTCGTCCACGCTTTTCCAGAATGCGATCCCGGCACTCAACGAGGGGTAGAGGCGGTGGGATCCGAGTTCCACGGCTGAACCGACGTTCTCGATCAAGGTCTGGACAAGTTCTTGAGCTTCGTCCTCGTCGATTGGTCCCTGGAAGACAATCGCGAACTCGTCACCTCCGAGCCGCCCTACGGCATCCCCGGGACGAACGTGCTCGGTCAACCGGGTCGCAACCTCGCGAAGAAGACGGTTTCCGGTTTCATGTCCAAGCGAGTCATTGACGTACTTGAATCTGTCAAGATCGATGATAACGAGAGCCCCAGATCCCGACTCGTGCTCCATCTCCATGATCCGATGGCGGAGGCCTCGACGGTTCATGAGGCTCGTGAGCTCGTCATATTCGGCGAGAAGTTCGAGCTTGAGTTCAGCCTTTCGCTGGTCGGTGATGTCCTCGACGTGAATGAGAATGAACGGCTCGTCGTATGCGGTCGTTACTTCTACACATCGCATCCTCGCGAGTATGGGCCGCCCACCCGGACCCCTGTAGATCACGCGCGAGGGAGGATGCATGGCGAAGTCAGTCTGATCCCGGGTGATCTCCTCAAACATCCACTCAGAAGATGCTCGAAACGCCACGTCAATATCGTCGGAGTTCGTGTAGAGAACCCTCTCGGGGAGGGTCCCGACCAGCGGTTCCATCGTCGACTCTCCGAGCAGCTCCAAGAATGCCTTGTTGCAATGGAGAAGCCGGGAGTCCTTCCAACTTCGATGCACAATTGAGACCGGTGAGGAATCAAGCGCCGCAGTGGTTCGCGATTCGGTGGCCAAGCGGTTTTCGACTGCGACGATTGTTGCGCTCAGCCGCTCGAGAGCTTCGATCTTGTCGTCACCCAACGGATCCTGGTTCAAGGTTGCAACGATGAGAATAAAAGAAGGTTGGCCCAGAGGGCCCCCGCGCACTACTGCGAGCCGACTCGGGTTCGCGAGCGTGGGTCGCTCAGGCGTTAACTGAACCGTACGTCCCGCCTCGCGTGCCGCATCCAGGAAATCGCTACTGCCGAATTCTTCGGTATTCGCGATGACGTGTTCGCTGAAATCTTCACTGTGCCACGATCTGGCGCGGACATAGCGTTGCGTCTGGTAATCAACGGCCCAGTCGACGATGCTCGGCACCTCGAGGAGTTCTGCGGTCTCGCGCAGGCTTTCTTGGAGCAAATTGTCGAACGTTTCAAGATTGGAGGCGAGGAGGTCAGCGGCGCTCTTCATCATGCTGTTGTGAGCCTTTGCCTGACGTCGGGCGACTTTATCGAGCTGCGATTCGAGGTCTACCCGGCGCGTGAACTGACGAAGCAGGATCATGGCTCCGCGCAGTAAATAGTCGATTGCCGTCGCCGTACCATCGGCATCGTCCAAGTACGAGATGGTTGCCACGGTGAGGGTCTCGTCGTTCTTGGCGATCACCCCGGCGCTGACTCGAGTTTCGAAAATCGTTTTGGGTAGGTCTTCGAACATTTCGCTGGGTTCCATCGTGAGCACAGAGCCCACGTCAGCACCGATCATGGAGACGAGCCACGGCCCGGGCCTCAATGAAGGCAACGACGATTCGAGGGCTTCAGATACGGACGTTTTAGCGTGCCATTGCGCTGTGCAAGCGGTGGAGAGTGAGCGGGTATCAATTTCCCAGATAGCTGCTCCGGATACCCCGGAAGCTCTCCCAAGAGACGCGAGTGCTGCATTGATTGCTTCGTCAGCAGCATCGAAACTTGCTGTGTTGAGTGCTTCGCCGATCTCCCAAAGTGCAGCGTGGCTGGATGCCACTCGCGACGACTGCAGTTCTGCCAGGGCCTCGCGGAGCTCGCCGTTTCGCTCGACAACTTCTCGCTCAAGAGATTCCTTCACCGCGTTCAGTTCGCGGAGTTTCGCCTCAGCGATCTTCTCGGCTTGGAAACGCGCTGTCCGTTCGCGAAGAGCCCGCTTTTCGATCCGTTTGACCTGGTGTGACTCAGTCATGCCCGCCCAGCCGAGAACGAGACTCGGAACGTGCAATCAGTGGGCGAAGTGATGTCTAGGGTCTCCACGGTGACTGTTTCGCCGAAGAGATCTCCGCAGCCGAGGATCAGTCCCCCGGCCAGTGCCATGAGGCCCCGAGCCGATTGGTATCGAACCGTGAGTCCGGCATCGGTGTCGACAAAGTCGAATAGGGGGGGAACGGAGTCGGGGTAGAGCACCGTTACTTCAGGATGAATGATGTCGTTGACCGAAAGGAGGAACTGCCTGGCGTCGTCGAATTGACCTGTGACGGTTGGGATGCGTCGGGCCAGCAGGGGGAGCATGTATCGGCCGATGATCCTCCACGTTTCCTCGATTTCCACCTCGAGCAGCACAGAAGCTGCCGCGATGATCGCTGCAATCTCCGAGTCGTCGTAGTTGCCCAGCGAGGTGTAGGCGCCTTCGAGTTCGGCCGACGCGAGAATCGAGTCCCAATCATCTGCGCCATAGAGGTCAGTGACAACTTCCTCGGCGACGTTAAAGATGATGCCCTTCACGGACAGGCCCCCAGGGGTGAAGTCATTTCGTCAACACAGTGTTTCCACGGATCCATCGGCATCCATCTGGCTTGTATAAGGACCCAAGACGGAAGTTATTGAAGCGTAAACAGATACGTACTCGTCTACATGCGGCGCCAACTATCCGAGAGATGGACCTGTTCAGTTCTCTGGTGCCGTGACCATGGCGGTGGGATCGGACCCTGCCTCCGCTAGTCGTGAAGCTGGATGCGAAGTCGCTTGTTGCCTTTCCCCTTGGACTCGGTCTTGATGACCTCGAAGCGGCCGACCTCGCCGGTACGAGCAACATGGGTGCCGCCATCAGCTTGCTTGTCGAGACCCACGATGTCGACGATTCGGATCTCGGCGACCGAGTCTGGAATCAGATTGACCTTGGTGCGGATGAGGGCGTCGTCGGCGAGTGCTTCGGAGCGGGGGAGGAAGGAGACCTCGATTGGTCGGTCGGCAGCGATCTCGGCGTTGACGAGATCCGTCACACGTGCGGCGAAGCCTTCAGGGAGCGGATCGAACTCGAAATCCATACGAGCCGACAACGGTTCCATGTTGCCGCCGGTAACTGGGGTTCCCCACTCATTCCAGATCACACCACACAAGATGTGCAGCACTGTGTGGGTGCGCATGAGTTTGTGACGGCGATCCCAGTCGACGGTGCCGGTGACCGCGGTGCCGACTGGGGGTGGGGTGTCATCGAGTGTGTGGAGCACTACTGGCCCCTTGCCGGATACGGCTGTGACGCTAGCGTTCCCGCCGTTCCAGGTGAATATGCCGGTGTCGTGGGGCTGGCCACCACCGGTGGGATAGAAGCAGGTTGCATCGAGGCCAACGGCATCATCGTTGACCTCGATGACGGTGGCGGTGAAGGCTCGCTGCTCGGCGTTGCGAAGATAGATGCGGTCGGTCTCATTCATGACTGACCACGCTAGATGAGGGCGGTCCGGTCTAACCGATTCCGAATGTCACGATTGGTCCCATGGGTGATGAACCGAAATCCTTCCATATCGGCCTCGTTGCGACCTGGTGGGCACTGTTCAACGATTCGTTCAGATCTCCGAACTTGACATGCCTCGCCGGTACCGCACCATCTTCGTGGTTGGCACGTTCGGGCTCGGAAGCACTCGCGAGTAGGTCCAAGAGACGCTGGTATGGCTGCGAGAGTATTTCGAACCGGGGGCACCCTGCTGGTGGACATTGGGTTGTCATATGCCGTGGAGGAGTTCCGGGTGCTTTGGCCACCTGGTCGGCGCGAACACCTTCCCGAAGCCACTCACCCACCGTCGGCTCGGCCCCGACGGCGCGACGGGAAGTGCGAGGCCCATCGCCTCAACAGGGGTGTCTACGTTCGCAACGAGATGCTGCGAGCGGCAGGCTTCGCAGCACGTCGCTGAGCCCCGTACTGGGCGGCTACTCGTCGCCGGTGCTCTCGTCGTCAGAGTCATAGTTTATGTCGACCCGCACGTTGTTCTTTTCGTCGATCGTGATCGGATACGACAGGATCGAGTCGCCGGTTGACAAGTTTCCTTCGGCGTCCATCGTGACCTCGGCGCACTCGGTGTCGTCTGCCCCGGCGATCAGGTCGAACCGTCCAGAATCAGGATCCCACTGAAAGAAGCAATCACGGGGCTGGCCGAGCGGCCGCGCCGCAAACGCGAGCCAACCAGTTTCGGGGTTGGCGCCAAGATGCTGCAGGATGATGTCGCGGCTGCGGCCCGCCACATCGGAGTAGAGGATCGGTCCCCGGTCGTTGATCTCTTCGGAGATACGCCAGATCTGCCCAGCATCAAAATCGGTGTCGCCGAGCTGGACTTCGACGTCGCCGCCGGATCCAGCGAGCCAGATCACACCGAGGCCGAGGACAAGAGCGATCATGATGCCGGTGAAACCGACGAGCACGGCACTTCTGGCATTCATTTGTAAGCCGCGAGCAACTGGCATGTGATCTTCCTAGGCCGGATAGGTGGACGGGAAAGTCTGGTGTCTAGTATTCCGTGGTCAACAATCCGGGAGGCATAAACCGGTGGATCTCTTTGAACATCAGGGCAAAGAATTCTTTGCCCGATTCGGGATGCCGGTCAGCCCCGGCGAAGCTGTGTTTACCGTCGACGAGGCAGTCGCCGCGGCGGAGCGCCTTGGCACACCCGTCATGGTGAAGGCTCAGGTCCACACTGGGGGTAGAGGCAAGGCCGGTGGCGTGAAGTTCGCGGCCGATATCGATGCCGTCCGCGAACATGCGGGCAACATCATCGGGCTCGACATCAATGACCACATCGTGAAGCGTCTTTGGATCGAGAAGGCCTCTGACATCGCCGAGGAGTACTACGCGAGTTTCACCCTCGACCGCTCCGCCAAGAAGCACCTTGGCCTGCTCTCCAAGGAGGGTGGAGTTGAGATCGAGACCGTTGCTGACGAGAACCCCGACGCCATTGCCAAGATCTGGATTGATCCCGTCGACGGGTTCTCAGAGGCCGACTGCCGCGAATGGGTAGCTGCCGCCAAGCTGCCCGCTGCCGCGGTCGAGGGCTCGGTCGACATCCTGCAGAAGCTGTACACCGCCTACACCGAAGGCGACGCCGACCTGGTCGAGATTAACCCACTGATCCTCACGCCTGAGGGCCAGGTGCATGTGCTCGACGCCAAGGTCACCCTCGACGGCAATAGCGAATTCCGTCACGAGGATTACGGCCAATACGACGAGACCCAGCCTCGCGATGAGCGCGAGGAAGCCGCGCATGCGAAGGGGTTGCAGTACGTCGGTCTCGAGGGGTCCGTTGGGGTGATAGCCAACGGTGCCGGCCTCGCCATGAGTACCGTCGACGTAGTCAACCAGGTCGGCGGTTCGCCGGCCAACTTCCTCGACATCGGTGGCGGAGCCAACGCCGACGTGATGGCGGGCGCACTCGAGGTCATCAACAACGACCCGGCCGTGAAGTCGATCTTCATCAATATCTTTGGTGGCATCACCCGCGGCGAGGAAGTGGCCAACGGCATCCTCGAAGCGATGCAGCGAGTCGATATCGATTCGCCGATCGTGATCCGCCTTGATGGCACCAACGCCGACGAGGGTCGGGCGATTCTTGCCCCCAACCTCAACGACAAGCTGATGATGGCAGGAACCATGCTGGACGCGGCCCGCAAAGCCGTCGAGCTGGCGAGCTGAGAGGCGAACAAATGAGCATTTTCGTAGACGAAAACACCAAGGTCATATATCAGGGCCTCACCGGCTCGCAGGGCAGCTACTACGGCCGCCTCAATGCCG
>Ga0233427_10005499_pt1 | contig 10035 bp, 11 predicted proteins | sample SI_118_April2016_5_FD_179885 | JGI IMG/M metagenome (GOLD analysis project Ga0233427, IMG submission 179885) | Seawater microbial communities from Saanich Inlet, British Columbia, Canada - SI_118_April2016_100_MG | ecosystem: Environmental > Aquatic > Marine > Inlet | place: Canada: British...
CTGGTGCCGGTGGCGGCGGGTTTGAAGGGTTCGGTGGTATGGGTGGGTTCGCCGATATCTTCGAAGACCTGTTTGGCGGCTCTGGTGGACGCCGCAGCGGCGGTGGTGCCGACTTGCGCTACAATCTCTCGATAACGCTTGAAGAGGCGTTCCAGGGCAAGCAGGCCGAGCTTCGTATCCCGACCTCGATTTCCTGCGAGGCCTGCGACGGTAGCGGCGCCGAGAAGGGGTCTCAACCGACCACATGCGCGTCCTGTCAGGGCCACGGAAAAGTCCGGGCGCAACAAGGCTTCTTCACCATTGAGCGGACCTGCCCGAGTTGTGGTGGCGCCGGTCAGACGATCGAGAACCCGTGCCGTGAATGCCGGGGTGCCGGACGTCAGCAGAAAGAAAAGACCCTATCGGTCAACATCCCGGCAGGTGTCGAGGATGGCACCCGCATTCGATTGGCCAATGAGGGCGAAGCCGGCATGCGCGGCGCGCCGTCCGGTGATCTATACTTATTCTTGTCGATGGAACCGCACCCGATCTTCCAACGCGACGGTGCGGACGTCTATTGTCGTCTGCCATTGCCGATGACCACTGCCACGCTTGGCGGGCAGATCGAAGTTCCGACGGTCGAGGGCGGCCGAGCGCGTATTACCATCCAACCAGGCACCCAAACGGGCAAGCAATTTCGTCTCCGTGGCAAGGGCATGTCGATCCTTCGCAGCCCCTCGAGAGGCGATCTTTACGTTGAAGCGATGGTCGAGACACCGGTCAGCCTTACCAAGCGCCAAAAGGAACTACTGACCGAATTCACCGAATATGAGAGCGAGGAAACCAGCCCGCAATCGACCGGATTCTTCGAACGCGTGAAGGATCTTTGGGGGGAATTCCGTGAAGAACGGTAGTGTTGCAGAAATATCACCTCAATTTCAGAACTACCCTGTATCGAGCTTGAAGCGTGAGCACTACTGAATATTTAACCAATTGATATTATTGCTTATTTCGATCAATTGCTGTGGCAATCACGCGACCCTCATGTTGTAGAAATTCGATGGCTGCTCGCCTTATTGCCAGTGCATAACGCAGGGTGAAGCGTTGACCTTCGTTCATTTCGGAGATCGGCAATCGGTTAAGATCGCCTTGCTCGCCACGTAGTGCTGCGAGCCGCGAGTCGATCAGCCGCTGGACGTCATTGCTGTCCAGATGTTCGGCAAAAAACATCTTGGCGAGGAAATCTGATCGCGATCGCTCGGTCTCGCGGCCATCGCGTAGTGCGGCGAGCAGCGCCTCGGCTCCAGAGGACGTGAGACGATAGGTTCGTCGCTCCAAAGGGCCGTCGCCGCCGGCGACGCAGACAATGTGATCCCGGGCCAGTAGTGCCCCGAGTGCGGGATAGAGTGCACCAGTACTGATCCGTGCGAAATGCCCGAACCAGTCCGAAATTCGCTTGCGGGTTTCATATCCGCTGGCATCTCCATAGCTGAGTGCCGCGAGGCATAATGTACGAGCATCCATAAATCATTCGCTGATTATTTTTGATAGGTCAAACTGAATAATATCATAAATTAAAATAGTTATGGGATTAAATTGTTTGACTTGCCGGCAGAGTTATAAATATGCGACGGTCGCCCAGATGTGCTGCGGCTTAGGTAGCGAGACGGGTTCCGGCGGAAAATTTAGAGAAATTAGAGCGAAAAACGAGGGAAGGGGTGCGACATGACGGGCTTGGCGATAGGAGTCATGGGCGTTGGCGGTCGAATGGGTGGAATGGTCGTCCGCCAAGTGGGCGCGACAGAGGGATGTGCGATCGTCGCCGGCGGCGAACATCCAGATAGTTCCGCTCTCGAAACGGATATTGGTACCCTCGCCGGGCTGCCGCCGCTGGGTGTTGTCGCGACTGCCGACCGAAAAGCTGTTTTCGCAGCCTCCGATGTCGTAGTCGATTTCACCTTGCCTGAGTCCACGGTCGCAAACGCAGCCGAAGCAAACGCCTCCGGCACGGCTATGGTGATCGGAACCACCGGGCTCTCAAACGAACAGGAAGAACAACTACGCGCAGCGGCGAAGACGGCTCCGATCGTTTATGCCCCCAATATGAGCTTGGGCGTAAACCTGCTTTTCGCTCTAGTGAAACGGGTGGCGGCCACTTTGGACGAAGATTTCGATATCGAGGTTGTGGAAATGCATCATAACCGAAAAGTCGACGCACCCTCCGGCACCGCTCTTGGTCTTGGTCGGGCCGCCGCAGCGGGTCGGTCGGTCCCATTCGACGATGTTGCTGTGTTATCCCGCGAAGGCCATACCGGCGCTCGTACCCGGGGCGAAATCGGATTTGCCACCCTGCGCGGCGGTGACGTCGTCGGTGACCATACCGTGGTATTTGCCGGCCCGGGGGAACGTATCGAACTGACGCATAAAGCGGCTGGAAGAGAGCTGTTCGCCTCTGGTGCGGTCCGTGCCGCCCTCTGGACCCCGGGTCGCGCGCCCGGGCTCTACAGCATGGCCGATGTGCTGGGTCTGGATTAGAGCAGGTTTGGGGCCGAGCGCGCTCTGACTAGGGCCTCCCGCAAGACATCCGCGAGGTCCTGTTTTTCTTCCGGACCCAAGAATTTACCAAGCTCGACCGAGCGGCCGTGCGAGCGCAGTTTCAGCCGAGTGTCTCTTGAGGATGGATCCTCGATCACTACCGAGACCCAGTACGGTTGCAGCACTGCCCGGCGAACCTTGCCATGTCGGTCGACCTTGACCACTTCCATGGAAGCGCCGCTGATACGAACCGTTTCGTAAACCCGAGCGTCGCGATAGTTCAGGCGGAAAGCGACGTAAATCAGAACTACATCAAGGCCGAGGAACCCCATGACTGGCCAGGCTCCGACGGCCATGAAGACCCCTCCGACGATCATGCTGACCCCGACAATAGCGATCATTAGGATCGCAAACCCTTTGGGGCCAAGACTGCGATGGGGGTAGACCACGATATCCAGCACGGGAGTTTCTGGGTCCGCCTGATCCTTGCTCGGCTGGTTTTCAATCCTGTCCATGCAGCCAAGAATAATGACGGACCCTGCGGCGGTAAAGTCTCGCCCGTTCACTGAATGCGCGGTAAGAGAGATCTATGAGCAAACGCATGACCCTTGCCGACACCGACCTCTTCTTCGCTCGATTGTCCGAGCGCGACCCGGAACCGATCGGTGAACTCGATTACATCAACTCCTACACGTTGTTGGTTGCCGTTGTGCTATCGGCTCAGGCGACGGACGTCGGTGTTAATAAGGCGACCGGCCCGCTCTTCGCTGTGGTCGATACGCCCGAGAAAATGGTGGCACTCGGCGAGGAAGGATTGAAGAGCTATATCCGCACCATTGGCCTCTTCAATTCGAAGGCCAAGAACGTCATCGAATTGTCACGGCGCCTGATTGCTGAGCATGACAGCGAGGTGCCCCGGGACCGCGAAACCTTGGAAACCTTGCCTGGTGTTGGCCGCAAGACCGCGAACGTGGTTCTCAACATAGCCTTTGGGGTGCCGACAATCGCGGTCGACACCCATCTCTTCCGGGTTTCAAATCGAACCGGGATGGCGCCGGGGAAAACCCCTCTTGCCGTTGAATTGGGGTTGGAGAAACGAATACCCGCCCATTGGAAACGCCACGCTCACCATTGGCTCATTCTGCATGGCAGATATATCTGCAAGGCCCGCAAACCAGACTGCCCGAACTGTCCGGTGGTCGATCTCTGTCGCTACAAGGCAAAAGAGACGTAATTACCCTTGCTTTGCCGCCCTGGTGCGCACGAGAAGCCGTTCAAAACAACCCTGTCCCGAGATTTTTGCATCAGAAGCAGACCGGAACTCGTAATGCGTAACTTTGTATTCGGTCGGTTTCGGGTAGAGGAAAAGGTCGAGGATGCAGCCCTCGTCGCGGTATTGCCAAACCCGAACGGAGCGATCTCGTCGCTTAAATGTCGGGTCCCCAAGAATACCAGCCAGCCCTGATACATCAAGATTGAGAAGCCGGTCCGGGTCGCGCTCGGCAGCGCTGAACTGCGGTCTGCTAGCGCTTTGCTTCGCCTCAGGTGCCGGGTCTTGTTTTGGCAGTGCAGCGGCGTTTTTTGCCGCAGGTTCCGATGTAGCAGGTTCCGGTGCAGCGGCGGTGGCTCGGGCAGCCTCCGTGGGTTTTGGTGGGTTAGGCACGCCAATTGGCCCGGAGCAGGCGGCTGCGAATATCAATACGCTGAGAGATGCCGCGCGCCAGGTGCGGTTACCGAGGGGCATAATGTGAATCAAATCGTTGTGGAAAGCCAACGGTTAGAACGACCCTGTTCTGCCGTCATTCAGTCTCGCTGCTCAAGACGTTTATATCGCCACTGAGCACGCCACCAAGCTCAACTTCAAGCTTGCCAAAGGAGATCGTGCCAGTAACCCGTCCGGTGGACCTGATGAACAGGCGATTGCGAACCGAAAGATCACCCTCGAACACACCAGCGATCTCGGCGTCCTCTATCTGAACCTTGCCCCGAAAGGTGCCGCTGTCGGTTACTTCCAACAGACGGCTGTTTTCCAGCGTCGCATCAACCGTCCCTTCGACCACCAGTGTGTCGCAGGCTGTAATCTCGCCGCTAAGCGAGATATCGCGGCCGACCGACAGACGTTTGCTTTCGACGTTACCGACGCGAGGAGCGCCGCGTCGAGCTGGTCCACCCGGAGCGCCCGGAAGATCAAGGGTGCGGCGCGGAATTTCAGGCACGAAACCTGAACCTGAGGTGCTTGAACTGCCACTGCCTGATTGAGTCACAGCTGACTGGTCGCCCGAGCCCTTATCACCAGACGATGTTTCCGTGCCGGATCCGCTCGCCTCCGTCAATTTCGGTTCTTTGTCTTCGCTATCGTTTCGACGGAACATGGTATGGCCTCCGTGGCGCGCGCTCCCCAACACAGGGTTGGCGCCATTATGCCGGATTGCCGCCCGGGAGCAAGCGGCGCACAACATGGACCATGAAAGCGGTCGCTAGGACCGGAACCGTGAGGTTGACGATTGGAATGGTTGCCAGAAACGCGATCACCACGCCGGCCGAGAGCGACCGAATCCGATTGCGTTTGCGAAGCGTACGCGCCTCTTTTGCGTCAAGCCGCCTTTGGGCAACGGCCTCGAAGAACTCACGGCCGAGCAGGTAGCCGTTCAGCCCGTAAAACAGCACCAGGTTGATCCCCGGCAGCAATAGATAGATCGGCAAGGCCAGCAAATTGAGGACCACAGCGATCAGCAACAGGCGCAAACTGCCGGCGATCGCTTCGGCGACACCTGTGGAACGACCCGGTCCCATATCCGGATAGTGGCGCGCATCGACCGCGTCGGCGACCTGATCGAGAAACAATCCGCTGATAACGTTCGCGGCGGATGGAAAGAAGATCAGGGCGATGACCACGACGGCGATCGCACCAAGCCAGGCCACCAATTCGTTGACCCAGTCCCATCCGAAATTGCTCAATGCACCGACCAGCAGCCAGGCAAGGAAGCCGAACGCGGCGATGAGTATCAGAGAGGCAATGACACTCAGAATTATGGCGTTCCTCAGCTTCGGGTCGGACAGCTGCGCGATGGCCTTGGAGAGATCGGCGATCATGTTTTGTGTTCCCTTGTTGTCGGCGGTCCTGAATTCGGGGTTTCTCGCGCCTGTTACGTCGTATAGTTTCGCCCTCGATCAAGTGCAAGCAGGAGACCTTGGCCATCATGGCAGACAAGACCCCGTACCAATCAGCGGACAAATCGATTGATGTAACCGCTTTGGGCAATGCGATCGTCGACGTGATTGCCCGCTCCGACGACGGCTTTCTAGGTGAGCACGGGATCGAGAAGGGAGCGATGAACCTGATCGATGCCGAGCGGGCCGAATTCCTGTACGACCATATGGGACCGGGTCTCGAGATGTCCGGAGGCTCGGCCGGTAACACCATCACTGGTGTCGCTCAGCTGGGCAGCTCAGGCGCTTACATTGGCAAGGTCCACGACGATACGCTGGGCAAAGTGTTTCGCCATGATATTCAAGCCTCGGGCGTGCGTTTTGATACGGTGGCCGCAAGCGATGGGCCGCCGACCGCGCGGTGTTTGATCATGGTGACACCGGATGCGCAGCGATCGATGAATACCTATCTCGGTGCTTGTGTCGATCTCGGGCCAGAGGACGTGGACGGCGACGTGATCGCGGCGAGCAAAGTGGTGTATCTTGAGGGCTACCTCTGGGATCCACCGCGCGCCAAAGAAGCGTTCACCAAAGCCGCCAGCATAGCGCATGCGACTGGTGGAAAGGTTTCACTGACCTTGTCGGACTCCTTCTGTGTCGATCGGCACCGGGTCGAATTTCGCGAGTTGGTCAAGCACCACGTCGATATCCTATTTGCCAATGAAGACGAGCTGAAATCGCTGTTTGAGGTGTCTTCCTTCGATGAGGCAATGCAGCAATTGCGCTGGGAGTGCGATGTTGCGGCTGTGACCCGAGGCGATCGTGGCTCGGTCGTTATGGTCAAGGACGAGGTCCACTTCCATGACGCGGAGGCGGCGGAAAAAGTGATCGACACCACAGGCGCTGGTGATCTCTATGCCGCCGGGTTCCTGCATGCCTATTGCCAGGATTTGGACCCAGCCCTCTGGGGCCGTTATGGCGGTATTGCTGCGGCCGAGGTGATCTCGCACTACGGCGCCCGGCCCGAGACGGACCTGAAGACGCTTGTGGCTGAAAAGCTGGGGTGAGATTGGGTCGCTTTCACTCCTCATTCCGCGTCCCGGTTTGGCGTAACCAAGACCGGGATCCAGGGCGGTTAGCGCGGCGCGATCGGCCCTGGGCCCGGACAGCCGCTCCGCGTCTTCCGGGGAGCGGCGAACAAGATGGGGACAGCCGCTCCGCGTCTTCCGGGGAGCGGTGAGTAAGGTGACGGTGGAAGGACGCAGCGTCCAATGAACGCATTGCTCCAATCGCTGGCGGTCTATGTTCGGCGCCCAATCCTGGTTGTCCTGATTCTGGGGTTTTCCAGCGGCCTGCCACTCGCGTTGTCATTTTCAACCCTGAGCGTCTGGATGCGCGAGGCGGGGGTTGATCTGGCCTCGATCGGCGTGTTCAGCCTTGTGGGCACACCCTACGTTCTGAAGTTTCTCTGGGCGCCATTGATGGATCGGGCACCCTTGCCGCCGCTGACCAATTGGCTCGGGCGTCGCCGTGGATGGATGATCGCAACCCAGCTCGCCTTGATGGCGGCTTTGGCCGCGCTGGGTGCTAGCGATCCGATCATGGCTCCTTGGACGACGGCAACATTGGCGGTGCTGGTCTCGTTCTGCTCAGCCAGCCAGGACATTGTGGTTGACGCCTATCGAATTGAGAGCTTGGGCGAAGACGAGCAAGGTGCTGGTGCCGCGACGCTGGTGCTGGGATACCGCGTCGGCATGCTCGCATCCGGTGCCGGGGCTCTCCTGCTCGCTGACATGTTGGGATGGTTCGAGGTCTATCTAATCATGGCTGGCTTGGTTGTTATCGGAATTGCAGCTGTTTTGGCGAGCCCGGAGCCGGATGCGGGTGAAGTGATCGCATTGCCATCGGATGCCCCTTTTCGTCAACGCCTAGCGGCTTGGGGCGAAAGCGCTGTGGTCGCGCCGTTTTCCGAATTCATGAGCCGGGACGGCTGGCTTGCAGTGCTGCTTTTTATCCTGCTGTACAAATTCGGCGATGCCTTTGCCGGCACCATGGCCAATCCGTTCTATATTGACACCGGGTTTTCCAAGACCGAGATCGCTCAGGTGACCAAGGTCTTCGGCTTGGCCTCCTTGCTGATCGGCCTGTTCATCGGCGGGGTCTTGGTCAAACGCATGGGGTTATTGGGCGCGCTCTTGGTTTGCGGTGTTCTCCAAGCGGTGTCCAACCTGATGTTCGCCGTCCAGGCGGAGGTTGGATACGACATCAACGTTCTGACCGCGACCATCGCCATCGAAAATGTCACCGGCGGCATGGGAACCGCAGCGTTTGTCGCCTACCTCTCGAGTTTGACCAATGTCGCCTTCACAGCCACGCAATATGCGCTGCTATCCTCGTTCATGGGCTTTGGAAGAACAGTACTGTCCGCTTCCAGTGGGTGGTTCGCGGAGAACCTTGGCTGGGTCGAATTCTTTATCGCGTCGACATTTGTCGCACTGCCGGGTTTGATTTTGCTCATATGGCTGAAACGTCTCTATCCCGATCACGCACACAGACGCGGTGGAGCGGATCCATGATCGAGGTGCTGGAGGCTGATATCACCCGGCTCGCGGTTGACGCCATCGTCAATGCGGCGAACGAAGCGCTTTTGGCCGGCGGTGGCGTTTGCGGCGCCATTCACCGTGCGGCGGGCCCAGAGCTGGAAGCGGAATGCCGCAGCCTCGGCGGTTGTCCGACCGGCGAGGCGCGAATTACCGCCGGGTACCGGCTGCCGGCACGCTTCGTCATACATACCGTCGGCCCGGTCTGGCATGGCGGAGGTCAAGGCGAGCCGGAATTGCTGGCGGCCTGTTATCGCAATTCGCTAGATCTTGCGGTTGAGAACGGCGTGAGGAGCATAGCCTTTCCGGCGATCAGCACCGGCATATTCGGATATCCTCTAGAAGAGGCGACGCGGATCGCAGTTGAGACTGCACAAGACCATTCCGGGGTTCAGCGCCTAATTTTCTGCACCTTCGGGCGAGAAGCGACTGAGACCTATCAGAGGCTGGTCGCTTCCATAGAATAGCCAGCCGAGCGCACGGTGCGAATTAGATCTGGGGCACCGCCGGCGTTTATCGCCTTGCGTAGCCGTCGAATATGGACGTCCACGGTGCGCGGCTCAATCGGTGCGTCGTGCCCCCAAACCCGGTTCAAGAGTTGTTCGCGCGAAAACACGCGTCCCGGGTTTGTCATGAAATGGCGTAACAAACGAAATTCTGTCGGGCCGAGATGGGTTTCCGTGCCCGCGCGCCGCACGCGCAGGCTGGCCAAGTCCATCTCGATGTCGCCCACGACCAATACGCCCTCGTCGGCGACACTGCCGCCCCGGCGCAGAGCGGCCCGTACCCGCGCCATCAACTCGGCGACAGCGAAGGGTTTTGTGACGTAATCGTCGGCCCCGGCATCGAGGCCGCGAACCCGGTCATCTTCCTCGCCGCGCGCCGTCAGCATGATAATCGGCAGCGCGCGTGTTTCCGGCGCCCGGCGCAACCGGCGACAGACCTCGACGCCGGAAACCAGCGGTACCATCCAGTCGAGCAGGACCAGATCAGGTGGCGCCTCGCGGCACATCATCAACGCATCCTCGCCGTTCGCCGCTTCCGCGACGGTATAGCCCTCGCGCTCCAGGTTGTAGCGCAGCAGCGTGACCAGGGCGGCTTCGTCCTCGACGATGAGTATGCGCGGGTTCATGTTGGACCTGCTCTTACTGGTACTGCCACAAAGCACCGCCTCTCGGCTCTCGCGATGCTCGGCCGGGAAGCGGAAGTGGGAAGGATTAGGACCAACCCCACCCCTCACCCAAACCGGCCGGTGATGTAGCCTTGCGTACGCTCTTCGCGGGGCGTGGTAAAGATCTGTTCGGTGTCGCCGACCTCGACCAATTCACCCAGATGAAAGAACGCTGTGCGTTGGGAGACCCGGGCCGCCTGCTGCATTGAGTGGGTGACGATGACGATGGTGTAGTTCTCGCGCAGCTCATCGATCAGTTCTTCTATGCGCGCCGTGGCGATCGGGTCCAGGGCCGAACATGGCTCGTCCATCAGGATGACCTCGGGATCGACGGCGATGGCGCGCGCAATGCAGAGCCGCTGTTGCTGACCGCCGGATAGACCGGTTCCGGGCTCACTCAAGCGGTCCTTAACCTCACCCCAAAGCCCGGCCTTCTCCAGACTGGTCTCGACGATTTGGTCGAACTCGGCGCGGGTGTTTGCCAGACCGTGAATACGGGGGCCGTACGCAACATTGTCATAGATCGATTTCGGGAAGGGGTTGGGCTTCTGGAACACCATGCCGACACGCGCGCGCAGCAAAACAGGGTCAAGCTCGGGT
>Ga0233427_10005503_pt1 | contig 10032 bp, 9 predicted proteins | sample SI_118_April2016_5_FD_179885 | JGI IMG/M metagenome (GOLD analysis project Ga0233427, IMG submission 179885) | Seawater microbial communities from Saanich Inlet, British Columbia, Canada - SI_118_April2016_100_MG | ecosystem: Environmental > Aquatic > Marine > Inlet | place: Canada: British...
ACCGTCATCACAAACAAGAACATGATCATATCTTTTTTTAAGTTCAATGATTAATGAACCAATATTTTTCTCTTCATTAAATGCAGGAATTCCAATAATTACTTTCAAATTACGATATTTGTTTTTATTTTGGTTATTTAAGCAATAGGAATTTAAAATATAAAAAGATTGATTATTTTAGTTTTTGAAAGTTAATTAATTAACTTCTATTTATTGTCAAACATATGAAAAAGAAATTATTATTTTGGACAAATATGTTTATGTTACATTTTAGCTTGTCATATTATTTACAACAAAAACTGGATGATGATTTTTTTGCTATCATTGATGTTTCTAATAAACCAAAAAAATTTTTTCAAAATCAAAAAATTGTAAATTTTAAAAAAACCTGGGATTATAATGATCAAATTAAAAAAACATCAAAAAAACCAGATTTAGAATACTTAAAAAAATTTGAAAAAAAATATAAAATTAATTTATGGAAAATGGCTATTAATGAAAGACATTTTTATAAATTTAATAGATTTTACAAATTTACTAATCAAGAAATTCTAACTATTTTAGAACAAGAATGTAAATTCTTTGAAAAAATTTTAGATGAAATAACACCGGATTATTTTCTTACGTATGATCCACCATTCCATCATTCAAAATTATTACTGGAAATGTGTAAATCAAAGGGAATCAAAATTTTATGTTTATATTTTACAAGAATTGGAAGCGCCACTATTATTGCGGAAGATGGTGGAACTTTAGATTTCCCACAGAATTTGGACACAGTGGAATTAGATAAAAAAGAAGAACATAGATTAAAAGAAAAATATATTTTAAATAAAAAAACTAAAACATATTCAACTCTTACAAAAAATTATAAAAATGAAAGAGGTGCAACTTCAACAGATAAACTAAAGGCACTAATAAATTACATATTAATTTCAGATTCAAAAAATATACAGTCAAATTACACATATTATGGAAGAACAAAATTTAAAGTAATTCTTGATACTTTTGCATTAAGTATAAAACGTCAAATTAGAGCAAACCACATTCAAAAAAATCAAAGAAAAATTGTTGATTTGAATATACCTTTTACATATTTTCCACTAAATATTGAAGAAGAATTAAGTATGTTACATTACGCACCTTTTTTTACAAATCAAATTGAGGTGTTAAAACACATCGCAAAATCCCTTCCAATAAATCATAAATTATATGTAAAAGAACATACATTTGCAGAATTCAGAGGATGGCACACAATTAGTGAATATAAAGAAATGATGGAGATCCCTAACCTGATTCTAGTTCATCCATCATATTCATCAGATGAATTAGTAAAACATAGTAAACTGGTTGTTACAGTAAGAGGAACTGCATCCTTTGATGCAGCAATTCAAAATAAGCCATCAATTATTTTTGGAGATATTCCATTTACAATATTACCATCAGTTTACAAAGTCAAATCTTTAACAGAATTACCAAATTTGATTAAAACAGCATTAGAAACTCCAGTAAATTCTCAGAGTGTTTTAAAATATTTTAAATTAATGGATGAAAGAAGTATAGATTTCAGTATGATGGATTTTGAAGTAAAAAGAAATAATCAATTTTTTTCTGGTAATATTCTTTCAGATGTAGAGATTTCAGAAAAAGATACAAAACAATTTTTAGATAAAAACAATCAATACTTTGAATCATTAATAAAAACTCATTTAAAAAAAATAATTCATTAATAAAGATTTTAGATATTTATTTTTGCAATACTCGAATTTTTGGAATTAAGCATATTGTTTCAATTATAGTAGATAATAGATATCCAACTGCAATTCCCATAATCCCAAAATAAGGACTCAAAACTACTATAGCTAGAGTAAATGTGATAAAAGATACAATTTTACTATAAAGAGGACGTTTACTTTTTTCTTTCCCCAAAAATTCTGATTCATAAATTCTGGTGACAGTCAATGGAATAATACTGAAACTAATTATTCTAATTGTATCTACAGCCTCAACATATTCTTGAAAAAATAAAGGAATAACTATTGGAGAAAGGAAAAATCCCAGAAAAGCGAACCCCACTGCAATAAAAATTGTAATTATTTTTAATTTTTTATTTTTTTCACCCTGTGCATCATTAGGTAGAATGTATTTGAAAACAATGACAGTAAAAATTAATCCTAAACTTACAGCTTGTATTGCTAAAGAAAAATTTCCTAAAACTCCAAATCCTAAAAGTGGAACTATAATAAATTTATTTAAATGTGCATTTAATTTATTAAATATTTCTATAAGATAATTATCAAAGATAAATTTGGAATGATTTCTCAATAAACTAAAATCTATTTTTGTCTTTTGAAATCTTTTATAGATAATTATTATGAAAAAAACATATGTTATAGATAATGCTAAAATAATTCCTTCAATACCAAATACATAAAAAAATAATAAACCTAATCCTAATGTTAATACTTTTTGTAACAAAACATGCTTTGAGTATAACAAAAAATTTTTTCTGCCTAAAATTTCACCAATAGATAGAATATTGATCACAAATCCAAAAAGTAGAAAAATAATATCAGTTCTATAAAATAAAATCATTAGAATAAATGATGCAATAATGGTTAATACAAGAGAAATAAAATATAAAGTAGATTCAATTTTGATTTTTTTTGATGCTAAAACTGAGAGAGTATTATGAGAACCTAAGACAACAAATGCACTGGCAGTTCCTACAATTCCAATAAAATAAAAAAGTTCACCAAATTCATCTGCAGGAATTTGTGAGGCTAAAAAGAACCAAAAAATTGAAGTTATTACAGTTCCAATAACATCTGCACCTCCTATTAGTGAAATAGATCTTAATTTTTCTAAACCCAAGGCTAATCAACGTTCTTTTAATTATTTAGTTTATCAAACTTTAGTTTAATTTGTATTTTATTGGCATATACTACAAAATATAGAGTAATTGATATACTGGTTTTGAAAACTTGGAAGATTTTATTTCAAATTCTAGAGGGAATTTAACTCACTTAATAGTAGATGAAAGTTAGATCTAGGTAACTTCATCAAAAATATGTATAAAAAAACATTTGGAAAAATTTTATTAGATAATTTAATAAGTGAATTTATCTCCAAATGGAATATTTCAATTTAACAAATAATTTGTAACTAGTATTTATTAAGTAATTTACAACTTAATTAAATAATGAAAGAAGGATGGATAAGACGTCGATGGTGGGAATTTAGACAGGGACACAGTGTTTACCTAATTTTTCTTTTAACATTTATGAATTTTATTCTAATATCATATAGATTATTAATTGAACGGATTCCAGTATTCAAAGAATTAATTCCAGATCTATGGATTTTTGCAATAATGTTTATTGCATTTTATCTCCCAGCTGCAGTATTAATTGGTTATTGGCACAGACGAACACAATTGAGAGTTGAAACTACTATAACATTACAACAAAATCCAGTTATGGCCAGAATGTTTAGAACCTTGCTAGATACTCAAACTGGAAAGGCAACAAAAGAGGAAATAGAAGAATTCAGAAAAATGTTAACTAAAATAGAAAAAAAAACTGATGATTAATGCCAATTCAAAAAAATTTCATTAGAAAACTTTGGTGGGATACTAGATCAGGGACAGCACTATATCTTATGTTGGCACTACAATTTTTGAATTTTATTTTAATTACGTATAACTATTTAATTGAAGGAAATACAATCTTTGGAAATGTATTCTTTAATTTGTGGTTTTTTGCCATTATTTTTCTAATATCATATATTCCAGTTTCCATTTTAATTGGAAGATGGCATAGACAAAATCAAATCAGAGTAGATGCGACAATAAGATTGTCCCAAAATCCAGTTATGGCCAGAATGTTTAGAACCTTGCTAGATACTCAAACTGGAAAGGCAACAAAAGAGGAAATAGAAGAATTCAGAAAAATGTTAACTAAAATAGAAAAAAAAGACATCAAGGAATTCTAATACTATAACAATATGAAATTATCTTAATTTTATGATTGTAACATATCAAAATTACTATAGATTACTTAAATTATGAGAGGAATTTTTCAATTATAGATGAAAGGAATTATTTTACATGGGGGTCATGGTACACGATTACGTCCTTTAACACATACAGGTCCAAAACAATTACTACCTATTGCCAATAAACCCATGTCACAATACTGTGTTGAAACACTTGTAAAATCAGGAATTACAGATATTGCTTTTATTATTGGAGGAATAGGATCAAACAAAGTTAAAGAGTATTATGGAAATGGAGAAAAATTTGATGCAAAATTTACATATATTAAACAAGATTCTCCACGAGGTATAGCTCATGCGATTTCGTTGTGTAAAGACTTTGTTAATGATGAAAAATTTTTAGTATTCTTAGGTGATAATATTATTCAGCGTGATATCAATCAGTATGTAAGTGATTTTAAAAAATCTAATTCATTTGCATCTCTGTTATTATGTGAAGTAAAAAATCCATCACAATTTGGAGTTGCTGAAGTAAAAAATAATAAAATTATAAAAATTACTGAAAAACCAAAAATACCTGCATCTAATCTTGCAGTGACTGGAATTTATTTACTTACTCCATATATTTTTGAGGTAATTAAAAAACTTAAACCTTCATGGAGAGACGAATTAGAAATTGCTGATGCATTACAAATTTTAATTGAAGAAGGAAAAGAGATCAATTATGGAATGATAACTGATTTTTGGAAAGATACTGGCACTCCAAACGATATCATTGAAGCTAACAAGTTTCTTTTAGAAAAAATGCAAGAATCATTTAAAGGTAAAAAAGAAGAGAGTACCATTTTAGAAGGAAAAGTCATGATTGGTAAAGGGACTATAATAAAAGGAGGAGTAAAAATTGTAGGTCCTACAATTATTGGACAAAATTGTATAATTGAAAAGAATAGTATTATTGGACAAAATACAAGCATTGGAGATAATTCACACATTACTGAAAGTACTATTTCTAATTCAATAATTATGTCAAATTGTATTGTAAAAGGAAAAATAAATATAATAAATAGTATTATTGCATCTAATTCTAAAATAATTCAAAATCAAGAAAATCGTGAAAAAAGTTTTCTTTTGGGTGAAGGTACACAAATTTCAATATGAAAATAATTTAAAATTAATTTTTTATTTAATTTTATAATACAATTTTATAATTTTGAACGAATTGTTTGTGCCATTAATTCAAAATAATTCGCATATGCCTCATAAAATTTATCAAATTCTTTTGCTATTACATTAAAATTATCTGTATAATTTTGAATAGATGATAAAATTTCTGCATCATCTCTTATTTGATGATAAGGTACAGAAAGAGAGTGGTTATCAGAAGCTTGCATGAATGCGTCTAGTTCATTATTATCAAATTTAAAATTAGATAATGCATCAGTAATGTCATTAGACAATGTTTTGAATGTTTTAATTCTTGTAACCATCGATAAAACATCATAGTATTCATCTGCAAAGAGAATCACAGGTTTTTTGTAAAATATAGCTTCAAAAGAAGTACCTCCAGATATTGCAATCACTCCTTGACATTTTGGAAGTAATTCATGGTTAGAAACACTTGGATGAACAAATTTGACATTTGGTATATTGATTAATTTTTTATAATCAGTAACTGGGCGCCAAAATTTGACTTCCTGTACTGGATGTTCTTTTACGTACAACGTATAGTCAATTGGAATAGATTTTGCAATATTTTCAATTAATGCTATTTGATTTGTATAAAATGGAGATGTTACCATGATTCTTGCTTCAGGTTCGCTTGCAAGTGGAAAATAAAGAAATTTTTCATTCCCAATTGATTTAATTGAATTTACATCAAGAAACTGTTTTCTTTTTTTAACTTCGAAGGAATTTTGTAATCTATATTTAATCATTTTTAATTTGGTTTTTCCAATATTTTGATAGAGAGGTTCCGATCCAGTAGATAATCGTTTAGTATAATGACTAATTCGTTGTGAGAGATTTTTTTTGAAATTAGTACCTTGTATTAACATCGATACAGCTTTGGAGCGATCATTGTTTTTTATAAATTCTATATCATAAGTTTTGGATGAGTTTTTAAAATCAGTTTTTAATTTTTTAAATTCATCAGAAATTTCCCGGCTTACAAGATTATCTGTTATTATTACTTTATTTGAAAGATATAATGGAATTGGTATTAAAATTTTTATCCCCAATTTTTTTGCAATTCTATAAAAAAGTAAATTTGCAATATTGTCGCCTATATGTTTCATTAAAATTGATTTGGGTTTGTATGTTTCTATGATATCAACAAAAAAAGAAATCATATGATAAACAATAGCTAAAATTTCATTGTCAGTAAATTTATGAAATTCTGTCCAAAACTTGTAAAAGCTTCTTTCCGTAAAAATATCTGACCAAATATTCAAGCCGAATTTTTCTTCAAATTTCTTTAAATCATCTAAGTTAAAAGTTGATTTCCCCATATAGCAATCTGGATAATAGAACAACTTTTGAAAAGGGGTTATTTGTTGATTTTGAAAAAAATTGGCATCTTTTTTGCCAGAAACAATTCCAATGAAATTACATTTATCTATTTTAGATAATGCTGAAGCTATTCCAAAATTAATGTATGCAGTAGGACCAAAATCAAGCCATACAAGCATAGTTTCATTTTGTGTATTTGTTTGATTAGAAAGATTATTCATAACATTAATCGTAATCATGAATTAATAAATTAAGAATGTTATTAGGGATTTTGAAGTTTTTCCACAGCTTCGTATATATCGTGAGTAGTTGATTTAGCAGGAATCTTAATCAAATAGGATTTTACTTTAGAAAAGGATACTGAGAGGATATCCTCTATATGATTATGATGTTCTTCAAGAAATTTAGTGTAATCCTCACCGTGTGCTTTTTTGAACGCATAAAATGGTTTTGTATACCTATATTCTTGACATTCAAATTCCCAAAAAAGATTTAGTGCAGCTTCTTTTACGGATTCCTCAGCAGTCATTTCTTTGACAATTAGACTATCACCGGAATATCGTTTGATATGAATTACAAGATTAATTTTGTGTTTAGAAGATATAGTAGGAGTTTCCAAAACATCTTCAATATTAACAGATGTACTTATGCTTCGTGATTTTTTCTTTAGGTAAGATGTTAGAATCTTAAAAAAGAGTTTTTCATTTGTTCCCATATTTTCCTTGATTCTACTTAGTATCTCTGGTCTTTCTGTAATATTATGTCCTTCAAGCTTCACGGGTTTTGGAAAGTTGAGAATTTCACCCTTGTTAGATAATATTGTTAAATCATCTCCTAAGAAAGAATATCCATTCATTACCATCTCTAAAGCTAAACTGGTCTTACCCACATTACTGTGTCCAATAATCAAAAGACCTTTGTTGTTATTTACCAAACCAGCAGCATGGATAAATGTATGATTCAATGTAGGCAGTGTAAAATATAGTAAAGGTTCTAAAACTGATGAAATTAATAATCCGGCCCATCTTTCCTCTTTATCTTTTGCAATATGTGGTAGAGTATCAGACTTAATGTCAGCTACTATTCTACTTACACTTCCAGATAGACCACCATCATACGGCATAGTCCGTGGTGTGCTAATGCTAATGTTATTGTTACTTGAAGAAAGTGGATCACCCTCTATAACCAACTCAATTTCATTTGGGTTTAATGAGATACCTTCATTATTAATTGAGGTTATGATCATATCTTTATCCTCTAAGTAATACATGCCATCACCTAACATAGTTAAATCACCTGGTAGATCAATTTTCATTCCAACATTTAGGTTAATATTTTTTGTAGAACTATCATCATTTTTTATATCTTTAAATTCAGCATCAGTTGTTTTTGTAACTATTTCACTACCTTTAACTCGGATGTTTAATAGTCCATGTAAAGAATATGAACGGTCATATTCTACATCATCGTTTTGTCTATCCGTCATGAATTGGAGACTAATCTATAGTATTTAATTTATAGTAAAAAAATAGATCTCTTTTAAACTATCAACATACCTAACTCATATCAAATATTTTTAAGATGAGATTCAAATGTAGAAAATTCAAACTCTTGTAAAAGATTATCAATTTTTGAGAATGTCTTTTCTATGTTATGAAAAGTGATAAAATGATTTTTTTTTGGTAATTTGATTTGAGGAATGTATTCAGGAGTTAATTCCCAGGAGTGTATGTAAAGACATGCAGGAATATTTTGTTTCTCATATGTTCTAATTGCATTTTTTATTATTCTAAATGGTAAAAAACGAAGATAAAATCCACCTGCAGCAGGAATAGTTTTTCCCAAAAATTTTGTAACCAATAAAGGGAATTCAATTAAAATGCCATCATTATTATTTTTTGTTAAATTGTTTGAAGTAATTCGATAAGGGGATTTTTCTGCAGATGGGAGTCCATACAAACTAGTTTTAGCAGGCATTACACTACTATCATATTTGTATCCAGCATTAACAAGTTCATCAATTACCCATGAGCTTTCCTCATTAAGAGAAAATGTGGGCGCTCTAAATCCTAAAACTTTTCTTGAAACAATTTTTTCAAATTGGTTTAATTCTTGTTTAAATGTAAATTGAAAATTTTTGGAATCAAGTCTAGTATGTTTCATTGTATGAAAACCTATTTCATGTTCTCCAGAAAGAATTTTATCAATTATTTCAGGATTATTCTCTAAAATTTCTCCTACTAGAAAAAAAGTGGCTTTAGAATCATTTTTTCTTAATAATTCAAGAATTTTATCTAATCCTTTAAACATTGTAGGTATTCTTTCTTCCTCAGATACATAAGGTGAAACAAGTTGAGGATGGTACCAATCTTCAAAATCAATTCCAAGTGTATGCATCAGATATCATCCATTGTAATTCATTATTTTATCTAAGATTTATTTTCAACTATCAATAGTATATGAAAATAAAATTTTATCAGATAACTATTTAATCAAATTTTCAATCTTCTTAATATGACCAAAATTATTATGGTTACAGAATTCAAAAAAAATAGTCCAAATGGTAGTGTAAATAGGCCTAATTGGGAAATAGAAGCACTTCAAAGAAAAGGTTTTACAAATATAGAATTAGTTGATGAATTTAATAAAACAAAAATTAATCAAATTTCAGATGATAGTTTAATACATGCACAACAACTAAGTGGACGACTTTTAAAAAAATCTAAATATATTGCTGATGTTCACGGTTTAGAGTATCTTCATTCATCATGGTTGTCTAAAGGATATTCATTTTCTTCATGGAGACATTGGTCTTTTATAGCAAAAAAATATTTTTACAAAAAATTAGAACATAAAATATTTCGTAATTCAAAACACATTATTTGTGCAGGAGAAAGAATTTATGATATTGTAAAAAATATTCAAACTGCTACAGTTGTAAGAAATTCTGTTTTTCTTGAAAAATATAAACCAACAGAATGTAAAAAATTGAAAGTTGCTTTAGTTGGTCCTTTCCTACCTGGAAAAATAAACTATTTTGGTTTAGATATGATGAAATTTGTTGTAAAACAGTCTGAAGATATTGAATTTGTTTTCATAGGGCCTACTGATAAAAATTTTAAAGATGCTTTACAATTTAAAAATACAAAATTTACTGGTAAAGTTGATAATTATATTGAAACTCTAAGAAGTTGTAGTGTTTTATTAGCTCCTTACCCTGATTATGCATATTATCTTGGATCAAAAACAAAATTTTTGGAAGCTGCAGCCTGTGAAATGCCAATAATTACAACACCTGTAGGAAATCTTGATTTTCAAAATGATTATGTTTGTTTGGGTAAAACTAAACAAGAATTAGTAGAACAAATCCATTATTTAAAAAATGAGAGTGTCAGAAAGGATTTAGGTAAAAAATTGCGAAATGAAATTTCAAGAAAATACAATGCAGAAATTGAAGTTGATAAATTAATTAAAATTTACAAAGAATTAGCCTAAGATAAAAAGTCAAAACTAATATTCCTTGTTAAA